>ERZ724527.440-NODE-440-length-20969-cov-4.963183_pt1 | contig 20969 bp, 14 predicted proteins | sample MGYA00376060_ERZ724527 | MGnify/ENA primary metagenome ERZ724527 (study PRJEB28724, sample SAMN07190886) | activated sludge metagenome | isolation source: activated sludge of sewage treatment plant in Hong Hong | place: USA: Christiansburg, Virginia | collected...
ATTTATCAATCCCAATTTATCGTCAATCATGTTGTTTACGCCCAATCGAACATTGTCTAAATTGGTATGACAAGCATAAATGGCAATGTCATTTTTTATGGCTTTTAATACCGTTCGTTCGATATAATTTTTTCCAGTTAAGCTTTTTAATCCTGAAAAAATAATTGGATGATGCGCAATTATCAAATTGCATTTTTTGCGAATAGCTTCCTCTACCACCGCCTCAATGACATCCAAACATAGTAAAACACCTGTGCAAGTTGCCATTCTGTCACCTACCAACAATCCTGCATTGTCATAAGCCTCTTGGTATGATAATGGTGCAAATTCTTCTATTGTTTCAATTATTTCGGTTATTTTCATGTAATTTTTTTAGTGAACGTACTTACAAAAATACTATTATTTCCTTTTGCCTTTATCTATGGTTTGATAATTGGCTTGCGCAATTGGTTGTACAAGAGCAATTTTATTGGCTCTACTGATTTTGAAATTCCCATAATAAGCATAGGCAACCTAAGCATGGGCGGCACTGGAAAAACGCCGATGATTGAATTATTGATTGAATTATTACATGGAAAATACAAAACAGGCGTATTAAGTCGAGGATATAAACGTAAAACTACCGGATATGTAGAAGTGCTGCCATACTCAAACGCGAATCAAGTAGGCGATGAACCTTTGATGATAAAATTGAAATATCCTGCTGCAAATGTAGCGGTAGGGGAACAACGTGTTATTGCTATTCCGCATTTATTAGCAACACATCCAGATACACAAGTTATTTTATTGGATGATGCATTCCAACATCAAAGTGTGCGACCAGATGTCAATATTTTATTAACGACATATAATAAGCCTTTTTATGAAGATGTTATTTTACCCATAGGGACTTTGCGGGAGTTTGCATCCAGTAAAAATAGGGCAAATATTATCGTTGTAACAAAATGCCCTGCTGATATTTCGCAAAAGGAACAACAGGAAATAAAAGCAAAAATAAAAGCGACAAAACAACAGCGTGTATTTTTTAGCACAGTAGAATATGGTATTCCATATAATATTCTGCAACCGACGGATAGATTGTTTTTGAATAAAAAAGACACGCAATTATTACTCACCGGCATTGCCAATGCTGCACCATTGAATGATTTTTTACTAAAAGGAAGTAAAGAAATTATTCATTATAAATACAACGACCATCATTATTTTACTTTGTATGAATTAGAAAATATGATGAAAAATTATCCGAATATCCAACATTGGATAACTACTGAAAAAGATGCGGTGCGGTTGGCGCTACACAAAGATTGGTTTATTCAGCACAATATTACTTTGTATGGTGTGCCTATTAAAACTAAAATTATTGGAGAAGAAGCTTCGGATTTTTCAAAAAGTATTCTGGGTTTTTTAGATTATTTCTACAAAGAAGAAAATATAGCATCAACGGATTTGATATAAAAAAGCAGCGGCAGCCAAAGGCTGCCGCTGCGAGTATTATTCTATCTGTTGATTATTTGATAGATAAGTTGAATTCAACTCTTCGGTTTAATGCTCTACCTGCCGCAGTTTTATTGTCAGCAATTGGTTTTGATATTCCAAATCCTTGAGAACTCATTCTGGTAGCATCTACTCCTTGTCCGATTAAGTAATCTAAAGCGGCCTTCGCTCTGTCTTGAGAAAGCTTCATGTTTAGTTCTTCTTTTCCTACATTATCAGTATGTCCGTCTATACCTACGTTGTAGTAATCGTATTGTTTTAAGATTTTAGCCACTTCATTCAAAATAGCATAAGAAGCAGGTTTTATTACAGATTTACCTGTTTCAAATTGAATGTTTTGAGCTTTCAATAATACTTTTTTCACTTTTTCTTCCAATACAGGACATCCTTTGTTTTCTTTCGGTCCTTTTACCGTTGGGCACTTGTCTATATTGTCAGGAACGCCGTCACCATCTGTATCCGCATAAGGACAACCTTTGTTTTCTTTTGGTCCTGCTACAGTAGGACACTCATCTTCATGGTCGTATAAGCCATCACCATCAGTATCTGGGCAGCCTGCATGGGCTTTGTCTCCTTTTACCGTTGGACATTTGTCTTCATAATCAGGAACACCATCACCATCAGTATCTGGGCAACCATTAAATTCTTTTAATCCTTTTACATCTGGACATTTGTCGTCTTTATCCGGAATGCCATCACCATCTCTGTCCGGGCATCCTCTTAGTTCTTTCAAGCCTGCTTGATCTGGACAATCGTCTTCCATATCAATTACTCCGTCGCCATCTCTATCTGGGCAGCCTTGTAATTCTTTTTTGCCTGGTGTGTCTGGGCATCTGTCTTCTGCGTCTAAAATTCCATCTCCATCTCTATCTGGGCATCCTTTGCTTTCGCAAGTTCCTTTCTGATTAGGGCATAAGTCCATTTTATTAGATACTCCGTCTTTGTCTTTGTCTTTTGCTTTCATGTTTGGTATAGAGATTTTGAATCCTATCTGTACATTAATATCTCTCGCATTTCCTTTTTTCATTTTTATTAATGAAGAGAAAATATCTTGAGAAGCTAAATACAACGGACCAGCTCTAAAGCCAAGACCCCATTGTGCATTTGCTAATTGATCGACAGCAACTGGCATATATACGCCAGCCCATTTGTAATCATATCTTGGGGTTACTGCAACAGTAGTTAAGTGATGAACATTATTTCCTTTTTGAGGAATTGGATTGATTTGGGCTGCAATATTTACTCCAAATCCTTTGATGATATTAACATCTATCCATGTATTGATGGTAGTGGGTAACCACATTTTAAACGTACTGTTGTTATTGATGGTAGTTCCCATGTTTTTCCAATCATAGAACATGGTATTTTGATTGAATGGTTCATCCGATTTCACATCCTTCATATAGTAATCTCTAGTAGAGTCAGATTTAGTGAAACGCAAACGACCAATATTTGTTACTGAGAATCCAAATTGTACTAAATGTTTATCTCTTTCATTATAGTATAAATCTTTACAATCCATATTGTATTTGTACTTGTCTTTATCTCTTCTGAATTCATAGACTACAGCGATATCTGCTGCTGCAGACCAATTAGAAATTTTATTAGATAACATGTCTTTTGTCCAGAATTCTTTTGCATCATAATTTTTAGATGGCAAGAAATAATCTAAATTTTTAGATGCACCAGTATATATTTTAGTATCTGTAATGTGGATAGTATCTAAATTATCAAATCTGTAATTAAACTTATCTGAATAAGCATAAATAGCACCAATGCCTTTCACTACTTTTAGAGTAGCACCTACTTTTAAGAAATGTTTTTCTTTATCTAATACCACTCTTGAATAGGTAACGCCCAAATCAGCCCAAGCCATACCTTTGATGCCCATGTTGTTAATAGTATGTGGTTGATTTCTGAAATCTCCAATTTTATTGAAGGCATCATTTCCCCAGCCCCATCTGATGTTGCGAGCCAAAGGCTCTCCTAAATTATCTACATTAATTACGCTGTTGATATGACCAGTTAGTGCAATTGCATTTTTATTGCTCTTGTTCTTTCCAAATCCTACTAAAAAAGACAAAGGAAGTTGAGTGGTAGTGCTGGCATATCCAAATTTGTTTTTACCATTCAAGTGCTCCCATAAGTTCTGATCTTTGTCCCAGCCATTTTTGAAGTTTAATAACTTTCCTTTTAATCCAATATAACTATTGGAAGTGGTAACATCTTGTGTAAATAAATTAATATCTACTAAATAACGACTGTCTGCAATAGCAGGATTGTAATTTACATTTGTAACTCCTCCAAAGTTACTTGCCCTAATTCCTAAGAATTGAGCTTTTGCCGATATAATGCTAATACATAGCAGGACAGCAAGTCCAAATTTTTTTCTCATTTTTTAAATATTTTTATAAATAATACGCTGCAAAAATACATAGAACAACAATACACCGCTCAGATTTTTATTAACCTTTCTTAATATTTTCTATTAAAAACAGCCTCTAAATACTTCATATCAATTAATTTTATTATTTTTGTCCCGACTTCGCAAGTGTGTTCTCAATATTTTCAACTTCATTGACGCATGCTATTTTCTCAATTTTCCCAATTTTCTTATTTTTAAAAAAATAAAGTTTTTTAATTATTACAATTTAAATATAATATGAATTATAACACTGATAGAAATAGTATAGAAATGCGCGAATACGGTCGGCATGTACAAAAAATGGTAGATTATGCTATTAATATTGAAGATAGAAAAGAACGACAAAAAGCGGCAGAAAGCATTATTCAATTAATGGGAATCTTAAACCCTCAATTGCGAAGTACTGCAGATTACAAGCAAAAATTATGGGATCATCTATTTATTATTTCTAAGTTCGAATTGGACGTAGATTCACCTTATCCAATTCCTACAGAAGCTACTGCAAGAATAAAACCTTCTTTTTTACCTTATCCACAAAAGCGCATCAAGCTAAAACATTATGGTAGAAATGTAGAATCTTTAGTGAAGAAAGCAATAGGAATGACGGATGAAGGCAAGAAAGAAGCCTTTACAGAAATTATTGGCAATTTTATGAAATTAGCCTATAAAAACTGGAGCAATGAAGAAGTTAGCAATGAGCTGATAAAAGAAGATATGAAATCAATATCAGGCGGTGAGTTAGAAATAAGTGAAGAGATGAATATTGAAAACATGACAAGAAATCAACAAAAACAACAGCGAAGATTCTCTCAGAATAACAACAATAACAACCGAAATAAAAATAAATTTAACAAGAATAATCGCAGTCGTAATAATTTTCCAAATAATAACAATAACAATAACAGAAATCGTTATAAATAATAAAATACATCATGAGTTTAGATGCTTTTGAAGTAATAGGCGGAAAACCGCTCAAAGGAACTATCACTCCGCAAGGGGCTAAAAACGAAGCACTGCAAATACTTTCTGCCGTGTTGCTATCGGATGAAGATATTACTATCTCTAATATTCCCAATATATTAGATGTAAATGTATTGATAGAGTTGCTTGCAGAAATGGGTGTAAAAGTGACAAAACAAAATTACGATACTTATACCTTCAATGCAAATGCGGTAGATCCAGATATTCTATTGACAGAAAATTTTAAAAAACGTGCAGGCAATTTGCGGGGTTCTGTAATGATTTTAGGGCCACTTTTAGCCCGCTTTCACAAAGCCTATTTGCCTACACCAGGTGGCGACAAAATAGGACGTCGGCGTTTGGATACACATTTTCTTGGTTTTGTAGAATTAGGTGCTTCCTTTCATTTTGACATAGAAAAATCATTCTATTCCCTTACTACAAAAAAACTTATTGGCAAATCAATTTTATTAGAAGAGCCATCCGTAACAGGAACAGCAAACATTGTAATGGCAGCAGTTTTAGCAGAAGGCGAAACCACTATTTTTAATGCCGCCTGCGAGCCTTACTTGCAGCAACTGTGCGATATGCTCAACCGAATGGGTGCAAAAATTTCAGGAATTGGTTCTAATTTATTGAAAATTGAAGGGGTAAAAAAACTCGGAGGCACTACTCATCGTTTATTGCCCGATATGATTGAGATTGGCAGTTTTATTGGATTAGCAGCTATGACAAAATCGGATATCATTATCAAAGATGTGCGTTTGGATATGTTGGGACTTATCCCTACTTTTTTTAAAAAATTAGGGATTCAATTAGAATTAATTGGAGACGATATTCATATTCCAGCACAAGAGAAATATGAAATTAAAACATTCATCGATGGTTCTATTCTAACCATCTCAGACGGCCCTTGGCCCTTGTTTACACCAGATTTATTAAGTATCATGCTGGTTACTGCCACACAAGCAAGTGGTAGCGTACTGATTCATCAAAAAATGTTTGAGAGTCGCTTGTTTTTTGTAGATAAATTAATTGATATGGGAGCAAAAATTATTTTGTGCGACCCTCATCGAGCCACGGTTATATGTATTAATCGGGAATATAATTTGCGAGGTATTAATATGAGTTCACCTGATATCAGAGCTGGAGTGTCGTTATTAATTGCCGCACTTTCTGCTGAAGGGAAAAGCACCATTTCCAATATACACCAAATAGATAGAGGTTATCAAAGTATCGATAAACGCTTACAAGATTTAGGTGCAGACATTGTACGATTGTAAAGTATTAAAAATCAAATACTTTTGAGAGATTTATTAACTCTTTATATTATGTTTTATTAACGTAAAATGTGGATAAACAAGCTTGCGTTTTTCCTGTTTTCACATAGCATTTTTATATCTTTGTAAGGTTAATTTTTTCTATTAAAAATAACAACAAAATCTTATTAATCATATCCCCATACTCAATACTACAAAATGAGCGAAGAAGTTTTAGCAGATGTAAAAAATAACAGCCATTATGGTGCCGATAACATCACCGTTTTAGAAGGATTAGAAGCAGTGCGCAAACGTCCTGCCATGTACATTGGTGACATCAACAACAGAGGATTGCACCACTTGGTATATGAAGTAGTCGATAACTCTATAGACGAGGCTTTAGCTGGATATTGTAAAAATATTTTTGTAACTATCCATGAAGATAATTCCATTTCTGTATTAGACGATGGTCGAGGTATCCCAGTAGATATGCACCCAAAAGAAGGGCGTTCTGCATTGGAAGTAGTATTAACAGTTTTGCACGCCGGTGGTAAATTTGACAAAGATTCTTATAAAGTTTCTGGAGGTTTGCACGGTGTAGGGGTTTCTTGTGTGAATGCACTTTCATCCCATTTAAGAGCAACAGTATATCGAGACGGAAAAGAATATCAACAAGAATTTAGTATAGGTATTCCTCAATATTCTGTAAAAGAAGTAGGAACATCAGAAATACGAGGAACAAAAATTCATTTCAAACCAGATGCTACTATTTTCACAGTTACGGAATACAACTACGAAACATTAGCGAACCGTATGCGGGAGTTAGCATTCTTAAATCGGGGCATCAGTATTACGATTACCGATGAAAGAAATAAAAATGAGGAAGGTATTGCACGCAGTGAGAAATTTTATTCAGAAGGCGGCTTAAGAGAATTTATCCAATATTTAGACAAAACACGTCAAGCCATTATTCCAGAAGTAATTTATATGGAGGGCACCAAAGACAATGTGATTGTAGAAGTAGCTTTCCAATACAATGATTCTTATAATGAAAATATTCACTCTTATGTAAATAATATCAATACGATTGAAGGCGGTACACACGTTGTCGGATTTAGAAGAGCACTTACCCGTGTATTCAAGAACTGGGCAACAAAAAATGATTTATTTAAAAATTTAAAAACAGAAATTAACGGGGAAGACTTTAGAGAAGGCATCACTTGTTTAGTTTCTATAAAAGTACCAGAACCACTTTTTGAAGGACAAACCAAAACAAAACTAGGTAACTCCGAAGTAGATGCTATTGTAGCAGGAGTAGTAGGCGAGCATTTAGAGTATTATTTAGAAGAACATCCTAAAGAAGCAAAGATTATTGTAAACAAAGTAATCTTAGCAGCAACGGCGCGCATGGCAGCAAAAAAAGCCCGTGAATTGGTACAACGCAAAAACGTTTTAGGTGGTTCTGGATTGCCAGGGAAACTATCCGATTGCTCCGATAAAGATCCGGAAGCCTGCGAATTATTCCTTGTCGAGGGAGATTCTGCTGGTGGAACCGCCAAGCAAGGTCGTAACCGTGCTTATCAAGCTATTTTACCATTAAGAGGTAAAATCTTGAATGTAGAAAAAGCGATGGAACACAAAATTTATGAAAACGAAGAAATTAAAAATATTTTCACAGCTTTAGGTGTTACAAAAGGAGTGGAAGGAGATGAAAAAGCGTTGAATATTACTAAACTGCGTTATCATAAAATCGTTATCATGTGTGATGCGGACGTGGATGGTTCGCACATCACTACTTTAATTCTTACCTTTTTCTTCCGCCACATGAAGGAGTTATTTGAAAATGGATATATCTACATTGCATCTCCACCATTATATTTAGTAAAAAAAGGAAACAAACAACAATATGCATGGAATGACGAACAACGTAAAAAATACATCAAAGAAATAGCAGGAGATGGTAAAGAAGACAGCGTACATGTACAGCGCTATAAAGGGTTGGGAGAAATGAACGCAGAGCAACTTTGGGAAACAACCCTAAATCCAGAAACACGTACGTTAAAACAAGTAAGTATTGAAAACGCTGCCGATGCAGATTACATCTTCTCCATGTTGATGGGTGATGAAGTGCCTCCACGCAGAGAGTTTATAGAAACACATGCAACTTATGCCAAAATTGATGTATAAGAAAATGCAAAATTATAAATAAAAAAAATCCGTTCCATAGCGAACGGATTTTTTTATAAATTAAGTATTGTATATTTCCCTTTCGGTTAAAAACTGTTAACTATTAACGAATAACTTATTGCAAATATGTATCTTTACCCATAAGATGAGCCTTGTATTCCCGTGGTTTTTATTAGCATTATTTACGCTGGCAATTCCTGTCATTATTCATCTATTTTATTTCCGTCGTTTTAAAAAAATTTACTTCTCCGATATTCGATTTTTAAAACAAGTACAAGAAGAAAAATCCACTATTGAGAAACTCAAAAAAAGACTAATTCTAGTCACTCGTCTTTTAGCACTATTCTTTTTAATAATGGCATTTGTTCAACCATTTATTGGCGGTAATAAAAATAAATTAAACAAAGGTACTTCGGCAATAGCTGTGTATATTGATAATTCCTATTCTATGGGATTAAAAAGTGGAGGCGAAGCAGCACTTTCTATGGCAAAAACAAAAGCAAAAGAAATTGCAAATGCATTTACAAGCGGTGATAAATTTGCACTACTTACCAATGATTTTGACGGTGTACATCAGCGATGGATGCAATCACAAGATTTTTTAGACGCAGTAGATAAAATTGAATTATCATCAGTAGTAAAAACGGTAAAAGATATTACATCCAAACAAAGTACTTTATTTAAAACCATAGGAGCCAATAATAAACTTGGATTTTTTATTTCAGATTTTCAAAAAAATACGTTAACACCAACGGTAACAGATACCACCTTTACAGAATATTTTTTACCCATTCAAGGTGCTCCCGAAAAAAATCTATTTGTAGATTCCTGTTGGTTCGAACAGCCTGTATTTGCTGTAAATTCAGGCAATAAATTGATGGTAAGAATTAATAATTCGGGCACTACTCAGGCAGATAAAATACGTGTCTCTGTAAAAATAAATGATGCCATTAAAGCTATTGATGATGTAACAATTCCAGCATCCAGCAGTATTATCGACACATTTAATTTTTCCACCTCACAATCCGGCTGGCAGCGTGGAGAAATTTCTTTTAACGATTATCCGATTACGTTTGACGACCATTTTTATTTTGCTTTCAATGTGTCGAATCAGGAAAAAATATTATCTATTGAAGAAAATGAAACACCCAATAATATACAATCAATTTTTGCAAACGACACCTATTTCATTTTAGATAAATCCAATAAAGGGCAATTAGATTATTCTTCTTTCAAGAAATATTCGTTGATTGTTTTAAACCAATTACAAGAAATTAGTTCCGGTTTGGCAGCTTCTTTAAAAGAGTATATTAATCAAGGAGGAAATATTTACATTATCCCTTCTGCTAATGCAAACATAAATTCTTATAATTCTTTTTTGTCCAATAATAATGCAGGAACTTATGCTACAATACAAGTAAAACAAGGCGAAGTAACGAATATCAATTTGAATGAAAATGTTTTTAAAGGAGTATTTGAGCATCTTCCCAAAAATGTAGAAACACCAAAAATTAAAAAATATTACCCAATATTATCCAATAGCAATACGAATGTCAGAGAAATATTATCTACCAATATAGGCGCTCCTCTAATTGCAAAATTTGATGTAGGGAAAGGATATATTTATTTACAAGCAGTGCCACTTAATGTAGATTTTTCTGACCTTCAAGCCAAAGCACTTTATGCTCCAATGGTCTATAATATGGCAGTTTATAAAAAGAATAATCAACCTTTATATTGTACGATTGGCAAAGATAATTTGATAGAATTGGAGGGCGGAAATACTATAGGCGAAAATGTATATAAACTTTCCAATGGAAAAAATGAATTTATTCCCGAAAATCGTACAATAGGAAATACAGTTTTATTGCGAGTAAACACCACTTTGCCAGTGGATGGATTTTACACAATTATGGCGCAAAATAAATCTGCAGGAATAGTTGCCTTTAATTTTGACAGAACAGAATCTCAATTAAAATTTGCAACTAAAGAAGATTTAAAGAAATTATTTAATCAAAAAAATCAAATTATCCTAGATAATACGAATGTAAACCTATCTGCAGCCATAAAACAACTAAAAGAAGGCGTTTTATTATGGAAACTTTGCGTAATTTTGTCTTTGCTATTTTTACTGGCTGAAGTTTTATTGATAAGATTTTGGAAATGACCAACTACCTCATAAAAAATACAACGGTCTTAGACCCCACTTCCAAATGGCATGGGAAAAAAGTAAGTGTTTTAATTGCAAATGGAATATTTTCCATAGAAGAAAAAATACAGCAAATACCTGCCAATACGGAAGAATTAGATTATAACGGAACGTATGTTTCGCCTGGATTTTGTGACTTATATGTCAATATCAACGACCCCGGATTTGAATATAGAGAAGATATAAATTCGGTGGCAAATGCTGCTATTGCAGGCGGTTTTACCACTATTTGTGCTACTGCCGATAATCACCCGATGACGCAGACAAAAGCGCAAGTAGAATATATCCTGAATAATTCAAAAAATACCGCCGTAACTATTTTACCTATCGGTGCTGTTACAGAAAATTTTGACGGCAAAACTCCGACAGAAATGCAAGATATGCATCATGCAGGAGCAATAGCTTTTTCTGATATTCCGCATAGTATAAAAGACAGCGGCGTATTTTTACGTGCCTTGCAATATGTACAACCATTCAAGGGTTTAATTATCACCCTGCCTTTTGATAAAACCTTGGTAGGCGACGGACAAGTAAATGAAAGCGAAGTTTCGGTAAGAATGGGCATGAAAGGTATTACCAATCTGTCGGAATACGCCACCGTGCAACGTGACATAGAAATTTTAAGATACACAGGCGGTAATCTGCATCTTGTTGGAATCTCTACCAAAGAAAGTGTGGCATTAATACGCAAAGCCAAAGCAGACGGTTTGCAAATAACGGCTTCTGTGTTTGTGCACCACCTCATCAGCGATGAAAGCAAATTGAAAACATTCGATTCCAATTATAAAGTATTTCCTCCATTAAGAACATTAGCCGACCAAGATGCTTTAATAGAAGGATTGAAAGATGGAACAATAGATTGTATTTCTACGCAACATACTCCTTTAAATATAGATGAAAAAAATGTAGAATTTGAAGTGGCAAATTTTGGAATCATTGGATTAGAAACTGCCTTTGGTTTATTAAATCAAAAATTAGAAACTATTATTTCCAAAGAAAAATTAGTTGAATTATTATCCAGCAATCCATCAAAAATTATCAAACAAAAAAATAATGCATCTTTAGTCTTTTTAGATTTTAATCAAGAATGGGTTTTTGCAGAAAAAGATATTCGGTCAAAATCTAAAAACACCCCTTACATTGGACATACCATGAAAGGAAAGGTAAAAGCAGTTTTTTCAAAAGGAAAATTTATTATCAATAAATAATGTCAACAAATCTGGAAGATATAGAAGCTAAGATAATTTCCTTGCTAACCGCAAATGGAGACTTGAAAGCAATTTATTTGTACGGAAGTGTATTGACAGAATATTTTAACAAGGAAAGTGATATTGATATTGCACTTTTATTAAATGAAAAATTAGACTCAAAAGCATTATTTGATTTAAGTGCGCAATTATCGTTTGCTTTAAAAAGAGATATAGATTTAGTTCAATTGGATAAAGTATCTACCGTTTTGCAGTTTCAAATAATACAAACCGGCAAACGTATTTTTTGTAAGGATACTATCTTTTGCAATAGATATGAATCGCAGATATTTTGCGCCTATGTCGAATTAAATGAAATGAGAAAACCTTATTTCGATGAAATAAAAAAAACTGGAAAAGTACTAAACTAATGGATGATGTATTGGTATATAAAGCTCAAACTATCGAACGTTGCATAAAACGTGTTCAACAGGAGTATGTAGGGTTTGAAAATACTATCAATACTAATTTTACCAAGCAAGATGCTATTGTTCTAAATATAGAAAGAGCTTGTCAGGCTTGCATTGACATGGGAAATCACTATATAAAAACATACAAACTTGGTATCCCACAAAGTAATAAAGATGTATTTCAAGTTTTATATGCCAACAATATCATCAACAATGAACTGAATAAGAAATTACAAGCAATGGTAGGTTTCCAAAATATTGCTGTACATGATTATTCCATCTTAGACTTAGACATTCTTCATTCTATTGTTAAAAATGAATTAGATGATTTATTAGCGTTTTCTAAATTAATACTGACTAAATAATGGACAATCAATCAAATGAAAGCAACCCACGTGGCGCCTTGAGCGGTATTATGATAATTTTGTTTTCTACATTATTATCTACTTTATTCTTTGCCGGATTTTTCACTTTGGCACACATTAAAAATATGCCTTATGGAAGAATGCAGGCAATGTTATCACAAGTAACTTCTATTTTATTTGCCGTGTTTTTAACACAATACCTTTCAAGAAAAATACAAGGCGACCGATTAAAATTTATGCAAGGATTTTTAGGTGGTTGGATGGCAAGTTTGGTATTAGCCATGTTTGTTACCGCATTTTATAGTATTTTTTCCTCTATCACCGGAACGCAATTATTGCCCAAAGGTGCTTTTGCCATGGTGTTGATGCTCTATAGTGCTATTGGTGTTTTTGTTTCTTTAGTATTTGCTTTTATACTGAAAAAAGAATAATTTCGTTTTTAATTTATACCAATTATCAACGTTGAATATCTCCGTAATCATACCATTACTTAATGAAGCAGAATCATTGCCAGAGCTTTTTGCTTGGATAGAAAAAGTAATGATGGAAAATAATTTTTCTTATGAAATTATTGCGGTAGATGATGGAAGCAAAGACAATTCCTGGGAAGTGATTCAATCTTTTTCTCAAAAAAATCCGCAAATAAAAGGCATACAATTCCAACGGAATTATGGAAAATCTGCTGCATTGCAAGTAGGCTTTGAGGCATCAAAAGGAGAAGTTGTTATTACGATGGATGCCGACTTGCAAGATTCTCCCGATGAAATCCCAGCACTGTATAAAATGATAAAAGAAGACGGTTATCATTTGGTTTCCGGATGGAAGAAAAAACGATACGACCCACTTTCCAAAACCATTCCTACTAAATTATTTAATGCCGCTACACGCGCTATTTCGGGCATTCACAACTTGCACGATTTTAATTGCGGATTAAAAGCCTATCAACAAAAAGTAGTGAAAAGCATCGAAGTATATGGAGAAATGCATCGCTATATTCCTGTAATTGCCAAATGGGCAGGATTTGATAAAATTACTGAAAAACCTGTGCAACACAGAGAACGAAAATATGGCACCACAAAATTTGGATTGGAACGTTTTATTAATGGGTTTCTCGATTTGATGAGCATTACATTTGTAGGAAGATATGGTAAACGACCCATGCATCTTTTCGGAACTTTGGGGGTATTGTCCTTTTTCTTTGGTTTTTTGATTCTCGTTTATCTGGCAGTTACCAAAATTTTCTTCGGCGTAGTGGGTATGACCAACCGCCCTGTTTTCTACTTAGGTATTCTTACGGTTATCGTGGGCGCTCAATTATTTGTAGCAGGGTTTTTAGGAGAACTCATTGCCAGAAATGGTTTCGATAGAAATCAATATTTTATTAGCGATAAGACCAATTTCTAACACCCTTGTTTATTCTTTTTTCTTACAAGCTTTTTATGATAAATTTTCTTTAAATGCCTTTGTTTCCTGCATTTCCCGCCGGCAATCAAATTATTGTGTATGGGTGAATTCTCATAGTGTTTCAATGCATGAATACAAACTTGAGTTTCGCAGTTTCTTTCTTGCCGCTTCCTTTGCATAAAGCAAAATAGACACCGGTAGCCGCCCTCATGCCGTTTGTTAAATTTCCATCCCAAGTGGCCTGTCCACCAGTGGCAGTAGTTTCATAAACAAGGTTTCCGCTCACATCTACAATTTTCACATTACAATTATTGGGAATGCCTTTAAATGCAATTAATCCATCGTAATCATTGCGTACAGGATTCGGATAAACAAATGGATCTGCAGTTTCTGCATTCGTGACGGTTGCCTCTGCACGGTAGCTACAAATTCCTTTTCCAGTTCCAATAAATAAATCACCATTGTCAGGATTAATCGCCAAAGAACGAATATTATTAGAGAGTAACGGAGCGTTATTTTCGTTAAAATAATGAATAGTATTCAGTCCATCTGCACTTATTAAAAACAAACCATTATTGGTGCCAATCCATTTTCTATTAGCATTATCTACCAAAATACAATTGATAGTTTCGTCTTCTAATAAATTATCACAAAAACCACTTCCATCTTTTCTGTCAATGCAAATCTGTTCGGCCTCACACGCATTTTGCGTCACATAACCAGCACAGGCAATACGGGCAATGCCATGGTCGGTGCCCAACCAAATGTAGCCATCTTTATCTTTTACAAGACATATCACATTATTAGAGGGCAAATTTCCGTTTCCGCTTCCTGTAGTAAAATTAAAATATGCATCATCTGATTTGTTATCAATATCATTTCCATAATATAGCATTGTTAGTCCATCTGCTTTGGCCACCCATATTTGGTTGTAATCATCCACAACAATTGCTTTTACTAATTTATCATTCAGAAATCCAGCGTTGAAATAGGTGTAATTTCCATCTGCTTTTCTGCAAACAATAGGAGTGTTGGAGTAAGTATCCGACATCCATACATTTCCCTGATTGTCGATATCTGCACCCGTAATTCTGAAAATCTTCTTGCTCGGATCTACTGCGCCAGGACGAAATTTATTAATCTTGAAATTTTTATCAGGCACAGAGTATTCTAAAATACCCATTTGAGAACCAAAAATAATTTTTTGCTCTGGAGGAATTGGGCGAACAACAGCAATGTCAAAAAAAGAATCTAACAAAGGGGTGTTGTAGATACTTAAATTATCCCAATGATAATCCTTGCAAAAATAAATTCCGTTTTTATTAAATGCGGGCGACCAGCCATCTGTAATATTAGAAGATGCCACCCAAAGAGTTCCGTCTAAAAATGCCATCTCTTTGCAAGAAATGGCTGGAGGGGCATTCGGATAAATAGCATAAAAATTACCACCTTCTTGATAGGACAAGCCTCTGTATAAATCAGCAAACCAAATATTATTAGTACGGTCTTCAAGTATTTGTAATGGATAAGCAATCGTACCCGAATTAGCATAAAAATTAAACGAAACTCCATTCCATTTTCCAATACGATTATCAATAACATTTCCACTGCCATCTAATTTCTGTTGCGCTATTAATAAGTGTCCGTTAGAATTGTTCAAATGTCGTGTAACCCAATTGGCTTCTGTAAAAAAGGTACTCCAATTCATGCCATCCCATTGATAAAGTACATTACCTAAAGCCGTAATAATTTTCCCTTGATATTGTGTAATAGCAGAGGCATTGGTTGGTGGTATTCCAATGTTGTATTGTTTCCAATTATTAAAATCCAATAAGTTTATTGTTGAACTAATAACGCCACTGACAATTCCTTTAGAAGTTGCTGCAAAAATAGTGTCTTGATTAGCCCAAACGGCATTTGCTTTATACGTCATAACGCCATCATTAAAAATAGCTGTTTCCGATATTTCTTGCTTTTCTAAATTTACTTTCATTATACCAAAACCAGTTGCCAGATAAGCAATCCCATTTGCACAAAAAATATGATAAATATCTTTATCGCCGATTATGTTAGCATTTTTTAGATAGGGTAAATTCATGATTTTCCCATTCCGAATGAGGTCAATATTGGAATTGGTATATGCAATTACTAAAGTAGAAGTAGCAGTATCGTAACCAACTTGTGCTACAAAAACCTCTGCCAACCCACTGACTTTGGTGTATTTTTCTATTAATTTATTTTCAACATTTACGCCAATCACACCGTTGCCACAGCTTGCATATACATAATCTTTACTTTGGCAAACTGATAATGCATTTTGAAGCGGCAAATGTGCTGTCCAAGTTCCTAAGGGCAAATTTTGTGTTGAAACAGAAAACGCATAAAATTCTGAAAGGAAAAGAAAAAATATAGAAAAGATTAAAAAGAAGTTTTTGGAACGCATCTGGACAATTTATTGTCTTCAAATCTATACAAATTATATGAAAAGTAGGAGAAAATCAACTATTTAGTATAGCTTTTAGTATCTTTGCGGAAATTTTTTTGAAGCAGATGGATGGGCAGAATACAAAACAATATAGAGAGGTAAAACATCTTTCTCAAGTACAAATGGAGCAAGAAATTGCCGCATTTTGGACAACTGAGCAGATTTTTGAAAAAAGCATTTCCACCAGAGAAGGTAGAAAGCCTTTTGTTTTTTATGAAGGACCACCCAGCGCCAATGGTTTGCCAGGAATACACCATGTATTGGCGCGAACGATAAAAGATATTTTTTGCAGGTTTAAAACCATTGAAGGATACCAAGTAAAGCGAAAAGGCGGTTGGGATACGCACGGTCTTCCAGTAGAATTGCAAGTAGAAAAAATGCTTGGGATTACAAAAAAAGATATTGGCATAAAAATTTCTGTAGCAGAATATAATCAAAAATGCCGCCAAGAGGTGATGAAGTTCAAAGATGTATGGGACAGCATTACCCAAAAGATGGGTTATTGGGTGGACTTGGAAAATCCATACATCACTTTTGACAACAATTACATCGAAAGCATTTGGTGGATTTTGAAAGAATTTTACCAAAAAGATTTATTATACAAAGGCTATAAAATACAGCCTTATTCTCCCGCAGCAGGAACCGGCTTGAGTTCTGCCGAATTGAATTTACCAGGTTGTTACAAAGATGTAAAAGACACCAGCGCCGTGGCGCAATTTAAGATAAATTCATCCTCCAAAATTCACCATTCATTAAATACGGAGGAAGATATTTATTTCTTGGCTTGGACAACCACCCCTTGGACTTTGCCGTCTAATACAGCATTAGCAGTGGGCGGAAATATTGAATATGTTGTAGTAAAAACATTTAATCCTTACACACATATTCCTGTAAATCTTATTTTGGCAAAAGATTTATTAAGTAAATATTTTCAAGCAGAAAATGAAAATAAAGACGTTGCATCTTATCAAAATGATGGAAAAAATTTACCCTATCAAATTTTAACTTCTTTCAAAGGAAAAGATTTAGCTGGTATTCAATATGAGCAATTACTGCCTTTTGAAGCCAATAAAAAAGAATTGATTGAAGGTGATGCATTCAAAGTAATCATTGGTGATTTTGTTACTACTTCCGATGGAACAGGTATTGTGCACATTGCGCCGAGTTTTGGTGCAGATGACATGAAAGTGGCAGCAGAAAACGGAATTGGCGGATTGACGTTGGTGGACAGAGAAGGCAAATTTATAGACGGTGTTGGAGAATTTTCAGGTAGATATGTGAAAGACTATAAAAACGAACCAAACTATGTTTCAGTTGATATAGATATTTGTATAAAATTAAAGAAAGAAAACAAAGCATTTAAGGTTGAAAAATACGAACACTCGTATCCGCATTGCTGGCGCACCGACAAACCTATTATCTATTATCCTTTAGATTCTTGGTTTGTGCGAGTAACAGCCGTTAAGGAACGCATGGTCGAATTAAACAAAACAATTAACTGGAAACCGGAAAGCACCGGAACCGGCCGTTTTGGACAATGGTTGGAAAATTTGGTGGATTGGAATTTATCGCGCACCAGATATTGGGGAACACCGCTTCCAATTTGGAGAACAGAAGATGCAAGTGAAGAGCGATGTATCGGATCGGTAGAAGAATTGAAATCAGCCATGCAAAAATCTATTGAAGCAGGTTTTATGTCAAAAGAAATCATGGAGCAATCTTTTGATTTACACAAGCCATTTGTGGATGATATTATTTTGGTATCTGCATCGGGCAAACCAATGAAACGCGAAAGCGATTTGATAGACGTATGGTTTGATAGTGGCTCTATGCCTTATGCGCAATGGCATTTTCCATTTGAAAACAAAGAAACATTTGAGCAATCTTTTCCGGCAGATTTTATTGCAGAAGGTGTAGATCAAACGCGTGGTTGGTTTTACACATTGCATGCTATTGCTACCATGTTGTTTGATTCAGTAGCATATAAAAATGTTGTTTCCAATGGATTGGTATTGGATAAAAACGGTAATAAAATGTCTAAATCCAAAGGAAATACTGTAGATCCATTTGCTACTATTGATAAATATGGCGCAGACATTACGCGCTGGTATATGGTGTCCAATTCACAGCCTTGGGATAATTTAAAATTTGATGAAGAAGGACTGGCAGAAACTGCCCGCAAATTATTCGGTACTTTATACAATACGTATAATTTCTTTGCCATATATGCCAATATTGATGGTTTTACGATTGATAAAAACAATACCGTTCCTCTTCAAGAAAGAGCAGAAATAGACCGTTGGGTCATTTCTAAATTACATTCTTTGATAAATGACGTTACTACTGCATATAGTGATTACGAACCTACCAAAGCAGCACGAGCTATAGAAAATTTCGTTATCGAACATCTGTCTAATTGGTATGTTCGCTTGTGTCGCAGACGCTTTTGGGGGAATGAATTATCACAAGATAAAAAAGCAGCGTTCGAAACTTTACACGAGTGCCTGCAAACCGTAGCACAATTAATGTGCCCTATTGCACCTTATTTTAGTGATTGGTTGTGGAAGAATTTATTAGCAACAAATGAATCTGTTCATATTTCTTATTTGATAAAATCAGACGCACAAAAAGTAGATGCTACTTTAGAGCAACGTATGGAATGGGCACAAGAAATATCTTCTTTAGTATTGTCGCTTAGAAAAAAATCAAAAATAAAAGTAAGACAGCCATTGCAAAAAATATTAATTCCTGCAATAGATAAATTATTTATTGAGCAAGTGGACAAAGTAAAATCATTGATTTTGTCGGAAGTAAATGTAAAAGAAATTGAATACATCGACGATACCACAGGAATTATTTCTAAAAAAGTAAAACCAAACTTTAAATTATTAGGTAAAAAATTGGGTAATAAGATGAAAATTGCCTCAGAAATTATCCAACAATTTACGAATATCGAAATCCAACAATTAGAACAAAATGGACAAATAGACTTGGTTTTAGAAGGACAAATATATTCAGTATTATTAGAAGATGTAGAAATTATTTCAGACGATATTCAAGGCTGGTTGGTAGCAGCTAATAACGGAATTACGGTTGCTTTAGATATTCATATTTCGGAGGCTTTGAAAAATGAAGGCTTTGCTAGAGAAATAGTAAACAAGATTCAAACAGAGCGAAAAGAGTCAGGATTTGAAGTTACTGACAAAATCATTTTAAATGTGCAAAACCAATTGGTTCTCAATGATGTTTTGATAAACTATAAAGAATATATTTGTAATGAAACCTTAACAAGCGATATTTTGTTTAGTGATGAAATATCCAATGCAAAAAGTTTTGATATTAATGGTGAAATATTAAATTTATTCATTCAAAAATCGTAGAAGATGGCAAAAGTGACTAAGAAAGCAAAAGTTGCTCCCAAAAAAGCAGTTGTAAAAAAAGCAGCCACAAAACCGGCAGCAAAACCAGCAACAAAGAAAATAACAACTCCTAAAAAAGCAGCCACAAAACCGGTTACAAAAAAAGTAGTTGCAAAATCTGCTCCTAAGAAAACGGTAGCAAAACCAGTTGCTAAGGCGCCAGTAAAAAAAGCAATAGCAAAGCCAATACCTAAAAAGGCAGTAGCAAAACCTGTTGGTAAAACACCAGCAAAAAAAACAGCAGCAAAGCCAACGCCTAAAGCAGTTGTAAAAAAAGCTGTAGTGAAAACTGTAGCAAAAAAATCAATACCTAAAAAACCGGTAGCAAAGAAAGTAGTGGCGAAATCTGCTCCTAAAAAAACAGTAGCAAAACCAGTAGCAAAGAAAATTACTGCAAAACCTGACACTAAGAAAGCAACCCCCAAGGCAATAGTAAAAGTAGCCCCCAAAGTAGCTGTAAAAGTACCAGTAAAAAAAGCAACCGAAATTGCAAAAACTAAAATATTGGTTGCCCCCAAAAAAGTAGTCGTACAAAAAGCAGCAGTAAAACCAATTGCTCCGAAACCAACAGTTGCTGTTAAGCAAGTTGCGCCACAGCCTATGGTATCAAAAGATAAAAAAGAAGTAGCTACAGCAAAGGCACATCAAGCATCAGAAAAAAGACACCAACAGGAAGCCAAAACTCCGATGGAAACAAAAGTAGTTCGATACAGCGATGCAGATTTAGCCGTATTTAAAGAGGTAATCCAGAGAAAAATTGCCAAAGCGAAAGAAGAAATAGATTTTTATACCGACCAAATTCGTACGGCATCAGAATCAGAAACGCAATTTGCCAGTATTGACGATGGTTCTATGACATCAGAACGTGAAAACATGAATCAAATTGTAGTACGTATGTTGAAATTAGTTTCTCATTTAGAAAGCGCTTTAGTGCGCATCGAAAATAAATCGTATGGCATTTGTAGAGAAACCGGAAGATTAATTCCTAAGGAAAGATTATTGGTGGTGCCACATGCTACGCTGAGTGTGGAAGGAAAAAAGATGGAGAAAAAATAATCTTTTTGTAAATAATAACAATACCTGAAGCCAATGAAGAATAATATCT
>ERZ724527.441-NODE-441-length-20965-cov-8.074701_pt1 | contig 20965 bp, 14 predicted proteins | sample MGYA00376060_ERZ724527 | MGnify/ENA primary metagenome ERZ724527 (study PRJEB28724, sample SAMN07190886) | activated sludge metagenome | isolation source: activated sludge of sewage treatment plant in Hong Hong | place: USA: Christiansburg, Virginia | collected...
CAAACTCGCGCAATTCCTTGCCTTCGGCCACGATGGTGCCGACACCGGTCTTGGTAAAAAAGGCTGGAATGCCAGCGCCACCGGCGCGCAGTTTTTCGGCCAACGTACCCTGGGGTGTGAATTCGAGTTGCAACTCGCCCGCCAGGTACTGGCGCTCAAACTCCTTGTTTTCACCCACATAGGAAGAAATCATCTTCTTGATCTGGCGCGTTTCCAGCAGCTTGCCCAGGCCGAAACCGTCGACACCGGCGTTGTTGGAAATGACTGTGAGGTCTTTGACACCGCTGTCCTTCAGCGCTTCAATCAGCGCCTCGGGAATGCCGCACAGACCAAAACCGCCCACTGCCAGCAACTGGCCGTCTTTGACGACGCCCTCAAGCGCCGCCGTTGCGCTGGGATATACCTTGTTCATGACACCCGTCTCCTATGAAGAATCTGTTCCTATACGATACTACCTAACAATGTACGTAGTTTTTCGTAAAGCCCAACCCTATGGATATTGACTACCGCCTCGCCTTTGACATGGCCCCTGTTGGCCTAGCCCTGTCACGCAACCGCACCATCATGGACTGCAACCAGCGCCTGTGCGAGATGTTTGGCACCACCCACGACCGGCTGGTGGGCCAGTCGTTCCAGGTGTTGTACCCCAGCGCTGACGAGTTCGAACGCACCGGCGCACGCATCACGCCCATTTTGAACCGCAATGGAACCTATGCCGATGATCGCATCATGCGCCGGGTAGATGGACGATTCAAGGGCGAGGCGTTTTGGTGCCACGTCACGGGCCGGGCGCTCAACCGCGAGGCACCGCACGAAGCCGGCATCTGGGGCTTTGAAGACCTGAGCGCGCGCCGCCCCGTCAAAGCCGAGCTGACGGCGCGCGAACGCGAAGTGGCCGCCCACCTGATGCAGGGGCAAACCTCCAAACAGATCGGCAAAACCCTGGACATCAGCCACCGCACGGTTGAGATCTACCGGGCCCGACTGATGCGAAAGTACAAGGCGTCGAACGCCGGCGATCTGGTGCACAAGCTGATGGCGGGGTAGGGTATTTTTGCAGCGCCCGTAGCGCCGTATCAGTCGGGTAGTGGGTTTTGCGCAGGTCAAGGAGGAGCCCGCGCAGCGGGCGGGGGACACGGAGCAAAACCCGCTACCCGACTAATACCCAGCGAAGTCACCATGACCCTCAACCCAGAACATCCACTCAACACATGTGCGTGGCCAAGGCCGTAACTGCTTGGTACCAAACCCCCACCGTGCGCAGGGTCTAGTTAAATCAATCGTTTGATTTAACTAAGCTAGAATCGCGCCCCATGATCAAAACGCCTTCTTCTGCCCCGCCAACGGGCAAAGCCCTTCGCAGCGATGGTGCCGAGGCACGCAACCGGCTGCTCGACGCTGCCCTAGGGCTGTTTGCCGAAAAGGGTTTTGCCAAGACCTCCACCCGCGAGATCGCACTGGCTGCACAGGTCAACATTGCCTCTATCAGCTACTACTTTGGCGATAAAGCGGGCCTGTACCGGGCTGTGTTTTCCGATCCGCGGTGCAACCCCAATGTGTCGCCGGAGTCTGTTGCCGATGCCAGCCTCAGCCTGCGGGACGCGCTGCACCGTGTGATGGGGTCTTTTCTGGAACCACTGAAACAAGGCCAGCTGATCCAGCACTGCATGAAGCTGCACTTTCGCGAGATGCTGGAGCCCACCGGTGTGTGGCAGGAAGAAATTGACTGCAACATCACCCCGGCACACGGCGCCCTTGTGGAAGTGTTATGCCGCCACCTGACGCTGGAAACGCCCGACGACGACATCCACCGGCTGGCTTTCTCGATTTCCGGGCTGGGGGTGATGCTGCACATAGGCAGCGACGTGGTCACCGCCGTTCGCCCGCAGTTACTGGCATCTCACGCGGCGCTGGACCATTACTGTGAATGCCTGGTGACCTATGCCATGGACATGGTGGAAGGCGAAGCACGGCGCCGCGCCAACCCCACCCCACACCCTTCTTCCGTACCCTCTCGCCCCAACCGCAAGAAACCAACATGATCCTGCACCCGATTCGACATCTCTTGCCCTTGGCCGCAGCGTTTGCACTGTCGGCCTGCTCCAGTTTGATGCCACCGACCCAGGTCGACGCCGCCATGCCCACCACCTGGCAGGTGCCCCTGCCACACCAGGGCTCCGTGGGTTCCATGACCCAATGGTGGCAGCAACAAGCTGACCCGGTGTTGGCCGAGCTGATCGCGGCCGCACAAGCGGTCAGCCCTTCGATGTCGCAGGCTCTGGCGCGGGTCGAGGCTTCGCGTGCCCAACAGGCGGCCGCGTTTGGCGCGCTGGTGCCCAACGTGGGCGCACAACTGGCCAGCAGCCGCGGCGTGAGCCAGCCCAATCTGCCGGTGACCAATACCCAGCAAATCGGCCTGCAGGCGGCCTGGGAGATTGATCTGGTGGGCGCCAACCGGGCGGTCAGCCGTGCGGCCCAGGCCAATGTGGAGGGCAGCCAAGCCCAGTGGCACGATGCCCGCGTCTCAGTGGCCGCCGAAGTGGCCAACCTGTATTACAGCCTGGCCCATTGCACCCAACAGCTGGCACTGGCGCGCCGCGACGCCACATCGCGCCAGGACACGGCGCGCCTCACTGACATCAACGCCAATGTCGGTTTTGTGGCCCCCTCGGTGGCGGCCATGGCACGGGCCAGCGCGGCGGACAGCAACAGCCGCTTGACGCAACAAAGCGCCCTCTGCGAGCTCGACACCAAGGCGCTGGTCGCGCTGACCGGCTACGCGGAGCCAGATCTCAAGCAAAAAATGGCCCTCGCCCCCGCAAAACCTGCGCAAGCCGCTTCTCTTTTTGTAGCAAGTGTGCCAGCCCAGACGATTGCCCAACGCCCGGATATTTTTGCCGCCGAACGCGATGTGGTGGTCGCCAGCGCCCAGGTCGGCAGTGCCCAGGCCCAGCGGTTCCCGCGCCTGAGCCTCAACGGCTCGATTGCCAGCATGCGCATGGTCAGCAACGGCGTCGAGCAGGAAGGTACCACCTGGTCATTCGGCCCTCTGGCGGTGAGCTTGCCGATCTATGACGGTGGCCAGCGCGCTGCGGCGGTGACCGCCGCACAGGCCAGTTACGAAGCGGTGGTCAGTGCCTACCGCGCCAAGGTGCGCCAAGCCGTGCGCGAGGTCGAACAAGCCTTAGTCAACCTCAACAGTACGGAAGCCCGCGCGCAAGACGCCAAGGTCTCCACCCAGGGTTATGCCGAGTCGCTGGCTGCCACCCAGGCCCGCTTTGGACAAGGACTGGCCAGCCTGGTCGAACTGGAAGACGCGCGGCGCAATGCGCTGGCGTCCGAGTCAGCCCTACTCAACCTGGCCTTGGAACGCAACCGCGCCTGGGTTGGTTTGTACCGGGCCCTGGGCGGTGGCTTCGAGCCCCAGACGCCAGACGCAACCTTTGCAAACTGATCCACCTGTCCCACAAAAATTACTCTTTCCACCTACTGATGCGACGCGACACCACCATGAACATCCCATCCACTTCCCTTGCCCGCAAGCTCACCGTCAAGCCCCTGACCCTGGGTCTGGTTTTTGCCAGCGTTTTGACGCTGTCCGCCCTCGGTCTTTTTGCCACCCGCAGCCTGGCCGCCGATGCCGCCAAGCCGGCGTCTGTCGGCAAGCCCGCGCTCACCGTGGCCCTGACCCAACCCAAGAACAACATGCTGACCATCAAGCTCTCGGCCAATGGCAGCCTAGCCGCATGGCAGGAAGCCAGTGTGGGTGCCGAAGCCAACGGTCTGCGCGTTACCGAGCTCCACGCCCAGGTCGGTGACACGGTGAAGCGTGGTCAACTGCTGGCCAATTTTGCCGCCGAGAGTGTGCAGGCCGATGTGGCCCTGGCGCGCGCCGCAGTGGCCGAGGCCCAGGCCAATGCCGCGGAAGCCGCCGCCAACGCCGACCGCGCGCGCGCCGTGCAGGGCAGCGGTGCCATCAGCGCCCAGCAGGTCAACCAGTATCTGACGCAGGAGCAGACTGGCAAGGCGCGCGTCGCGTCGGCCAAGGCGCAACTCGATTCACAACTGCTGCGCCTGAAGAACACCCAATTGCTGGCGCCGGACAGTGGCGTCATCTCGGCCCGCATGGCCACCGTGGGCTCGGTGGTGGGCGCCGGCACCGAGATGTTCAAACTAATCCGCCAGGGCCGCCTGGAGTGGCGTGGCGAAGTCACCTCCGCCGAACTCGGCCGCATCACCACCGGCACCAGCGTGCTGGTCACCGCCCCCAGCGGCGCACAAATGAAGGGCAAAGTGCGCAGCCTGGCCCCCACGGTCGATGCCGCCACCCGAAATGGGCTGGTCTATGTAGACCTGCCGAGCGCGGAAAAAGGAGCAGCACCCAGCGTGGCCGCCAGCTTCAAGCCCGGCATGTATGCCCGTGGCGAGTTTGACTTGGGAAGTTCGGGCGGCTTGACCGTGCCGCAGACCGCCGTGGTGGTGCGTGACGGCTTCAGCTACGTGGCGCGCGTGAGCGCCGACAACCGCGTGGCCCAGGTCAAGGTGCAGACCGGTCGCATTGTGGGCGATCAGATCGAGATCCTGAGTGGCGTGAAGCCGGAGGACAAGCTAGTGGCCAGTGGCGGCAGCTTCCTTGCCGAAGGCGATCTTGTTCGCGTCGTGGAGGCCGCCAAGGCCGAAACCTCTAAGCCAAATGCGGCTCCCGCCCTCGCGAAACCTGCCTCTTCTGCTAGCAAATAAGGAGCAAATCCAATGAATGTCTCCGCCTGGTCCATCAAGAACCCGATTCCCGCGGTCATGCTGTTTGTGCTGCTGACGCTGGCCGGGCTGATGTCCTTCAACGCCATGAAGGTGCAGCAGTTCCCCGACCTGGAGCTGCCCACCGTCACGGTGTCCGCCAGCCTGCCCGGTGCCGCACCGGCGCAGCTGGAAACGGAAGTGGCCCGCAAGCTGGAAAACGCCATTGCGTCGCTGCAGGGGCTGAAAAACATCTACACCAACGTGCAGGACGGCAGCGTCACGGTGACCGCCGAGTTCCGGCTGGAAAAGCCCACACAGGAAGCCGTGGACGATGTGCGAAGCGCGGTGCAGCAGGTGCGCAGCGACCTGCCCGGCGATTTGCGCGACCCCATCGTCAGCAAGATGAACCTGTCCGGCGCGCCCATCCTGGCCTTCACCATCCGCTCCGGGCAGATGGACGATGAAGCCCTGAGCTGGTTTGTCGACAACACCATCACACGCGCCCTGCTGGGCGTACGCGGCGTGGGCTCGGTGGCCCGCGTGGGCGGCGTGACGCGCGAGGTGCAGGTTGCGCTGGACCCGCTCAAGCTGCAAAGCCTGGGAGCCACCGCGGCCGACATTTCGCGCCAGCTGAAACAGGTGCAGACCGAAAGCGCCGGTGGCCGCGCCGATCTGGGTGGTTCCGAGCAACCGATGCGCACATTGGCCACTGTGGGCACGGTGGAGGAGTTGTCACGGCTGGAGTTGAGCCTTTCCAGCGGCAAACGTGTACGCCTGGACGAGGTTGCCAGTGTGAAAGACACCGTAGCCGAGCAACGCAGCTTTGCCACGCTGAACGGCAAACCGGTGGTGGGCTTCGAGATCACCCGCAGCAAAGGCGCCAGCGAGGTGGAAGTGGGCGCGGCCGTGCAAAAGGCGCTGGTCGAACTGAAAGCCGCCCACCCCGATCTGGAGTTGACCCAGGCCTTTGACTTTGTGACCCCGGTGCAAGAGGAGTTCGATGCCTCCATGACCATGCTGTTTGAAGGCGCCTTGCTGGCCGTCATCGTGGTCTGGTTCTTCCTGCGCAACTGGCGCGCCACGTTTGTGTCGGCGGTGGCGCTGCCGCTGTCGGCCATTCCGGCCTTCATTGGCATGCACTACCTGGGATTCACGACCAATAGCGTGACGCTGCTGGCGCTTTCACTGGTCATCGGTATCCTGGTGGACGACGCGATTGTGGAGGTGGAAAACATTGAGCGCCACCTGCGCATGGGCAAGACGCCCTACCAAGCCGCCATGGAAGCGGCCGACGAGATCGGCCTGGCCGTGATCGCCACTACTTTTGCGCTGATTGCCGTGTTCCTGCCCACCGCCTTCATGAGCGGAATTGTGGGCAAGTTCTTCAAGCAATTTGGCTGGACCGCCGTGTTCGCGATATTCGCCTCGCTGATGGTGGCACGGCTGCTGACACCGATGATGGCGGCCTACATCATGAAGCCGTCCACCCATGTGCACGAAGAGCCAGTCTGGATGCCGCTGTACTTGCGCATCACGCGCTGGACGTTGCACCACCGCTGGATCACCATGTTTTCGGCCATTGGCTTTTTCGTCGGCTCGTTGTTTTTGGTGCCATTGATTCCCAGTGGTTTCATCCCGCCTGACGACAATTCCCAGACCCAGGTTTATCTGGAGCTGCCCCCTGGTACCACGCTGGCACAAACCCGCGCGGCGGCCGAGCAGGCGCGCACCCTGATTGGCAAGGTAAAACACGTGGAAAGCGTCTACACCACCGCCGGGGGTGGCAGCGTGGGCACAGACCCCTTTATGGGCGGCGCCAGCACCGAGGTGCGCAAGGCCACGCTGACCGTGTTGCTGGCCGAACGCGGCAAGCGCCCCCGCAAGCAGGTGATTGAGAGTGAAATGCGCACAGCGCTGTCCGAACTGCCAGGCGCGCGCTTCAAGGTCGGACTGGGCGGCTCGGGAGAGAAGTACCAGCTCGCACTCAAGGGTGAAGACCCGGTGGCCCTGGCCCAGGCCGCAGCGGCCGTGGAGAAAGACCTGCGCAAGATCCCCGGCTTGGGCAACATCTCATCGAGTGCCAGCCTGACACGCTCCGAGGTGGCCATTCACCCGAACTTTGCCCGCGCCGCCGACATGGGTGTCACCAGCGCCGCGATTGCGGAGACACTGCGCATTGCCACCGTGGGCGACTACGAAGCGGCCCTGCCCAAGCTCAACCTGAGCCAGCGCCAGGTGCCCATCGTCGTCAAACTGGCCACCGACGCACGGCAAGACCTGGACCTGCTGGGCCGCCTGATGGTGCCTGGTGTCAAGGGCCCGGTCATGCTGAGTCAGGTGGCCACGTTTGAAATGTCCAGCGGACCGGCCATGGTCAGCCGCTTGAACCGGGTGCGCAACGTCAACTTCGAGGTGGAGTTGTCCGGCGTGCCACTGGGCGAGGTGACCGATGCGGTGGCCAAGCTGCCCAGCATCGAGAACCTGCCGGCCGGCGTGCAGCAAGTGGAGATCGGCGACGCCGAAGTGCAGGCCGAGATGGTGGCCGGTTTTGGCATGGCCATGATGACGGGTGTGCTGTGCATCTACATCGTGCTGGTGCTGTTGTTCAAGGATTTCATGCACCCGATCTCGATCCTGCCGGCGGTGATCCTTTCCTTTGGTGGCGCCTTCATTGGCCTCTTGGTCAGCGGCAAGATGCTATCCATGCCGTCCTTCATCGGCCTGGTGATGCTGATTGGCGTGTCGACCAAGAACTCCATCCTGCTGGTGGACTACGCCATCATGGCCCGCCGTGACTTTGGCATGAACCGCTTCGAGGCGCTGATTGACGCCTGCCACAAACGTTCACGCCCCATCATCATGACCACCATTGCAATGGTGGCGGGCATGCTGCCGCTGGTGATAGGCCTTGGCAACGCCGATAACAGTTTCCGCGCACCGATGGCGGCAGCGGTGATTGGTGGCCTGATCACGTCCACCATCCTGAGCCTGCTGGTGACACCGAGCTTCTTCTCCATCGTGGACGACATCGAGCACTTTGTCGGCATTGCCAAACGCAAGTTACTGCGACAAAAGGAGGATCCGGTGTTGGCGCCGGCCATCTCCCCGGAGATACTTTGAGCACTGGATCCATTTGACCGAAATTGTCAGGGCCACCGCCATGTAGTCCGGTCATTGGGTCGATTACACTGTCAGACTAGAACCAGCAAACACTTACCGGAGCAGCGGATGTTTGAATTTTTTGGTCTGGGCAAGAAAAAAGCCGCGAAACCGGCGCGAGACAATGGCCCGCCAACTGCACCACAAACGGTGCACCTCAGTGCAACCCAGTTGGAAGTGGTGCGCATGACCTTGCACGGGGTGCTCAAGCTCAACGGCATCCCTGGCGACTGGCTTTCGGGTGAGGTGATTCCAGTCCACCTCCCCGGCCAGGGCGAGGCTTTGTTGCTGCAACTGGAAGTTACCCACTGGCACGATGCCCTTGTGTTGCATGCACCAGCCTTCCAGCAAGCCCTGATGGATGGTCTTAATCGTTTTGACCCGAAAGCCGGCCGCACGCGATACCTGTTTTCATGGAAGTTTTCGCCGAACTGCGGCTGTCCCCATGTCCACTTGCCAGCGCCAGAGTATTGGTTGTCCGGCGAACGCGTGGTGCTGACGCCAACGGCCGCCCCCCCGAGCCAAGCCGCTCCACTCATGGCGGAAAATCCTCCGGCTGCGCCATCCGTTCCCGCTCCCTCGCGATCCGGTGTGGACGTTTCAGTGGACGACGATGATGACGACCATGGGTTTCCCCCAACGCATATGCACGACGTGCGTTAACAGTCGATAGCCCTAGCGTCACTGCCAAAACGCAATCTATTCAATAGCATTGATAGGTATATTTCACGTGGGGTATAGGCTAAATGTAGCCACAGACTGCCCCTCGAATGGATTGCGTGAGTAGCTACTAAAACTCTAGCTCGCTCCACCGTGTCGCGCACCGGGTTTGGGGCCGGGGCCCGCGCCGATTTGTGGGCATTTGACACTATGAGGCGCGGACCCCGACCCCAAACTCGATGGGTGGTGGTTCCGTTGATTGGGCTGACACAACCAACAGAGGCCCGTCAAACTCATAACCTTCTGCAGCGTGCAACTCCCACGCACCCGCACCCACCAGCCGCAGCACGTGGGTGTGGTGGCGTAGCACCGCGGGGCGGTGGGCGATGCTGATGATGGTGGTGCCGGCGCTGCGCAGACGTTCATAGAGCGAGTTCTCATTGCTGCTGTCCAGCGCGCTGGTGCCTTCGTCCACAATGACGATGCTGGGTTGGCGCACGAGTACGCGCCCGAAGGCCAGTCGCTGCTGCTCACCCACGGACAGCAGCTTCCCCCAGTCCTCCACGGCATCCAATCCGCCCACGCGCTCGGCCAACTCCTCCATGTGCACCTCGTCCAGTATTTCGAGCAATCGCGCATCGCTCAGACTGGTCTCCAGACTGGGATAGATGAGTTGGCTGCGCAAACTACCAACCTGCATATACGGCTGCTGCGGCAGAAAGAAGACGTCTTCCAGTGGCGGCTGGCGGATCACACCCGTGCCAGATTGCCACAAACCCGCGATGGCACGCAGTAGCGAACTTTTACCGCAGCCGCTGTCACCGGTGATCAGCAGACCGTCGCCCGGCTTCAATGTCAGCGATAGTTCCTTGACGAGCAATCGTTCGTACTGGGGCGTGTACAGCGTGAGCGCATCCAGCGCGAGATGGTCACCCACTTCCGTCTGGATTATTGGATGCTTGTCGTCGCCCATTTCGGGCTGCGCCGCAGGGTCGGTCAGCACCAGTTTCGACAAGGCCTGCAACCGGTCGATGCCCGCCACAAACCGGCTCAGGCTCTCGAAGTTATCGACAATCAGCGCGACGGCACCCAGTACCGCGACAAACGCGCCGGTCGCCTGCACCGCCCGACCGACTTCCATCTCGCCCGACAACACCGCATTGGCCAGAATCACGCTGGGCAATACGATGGTGAGTTGATTGAAGCCGCGTTGGAAAATATTGAGTGCGCGCTGCTGCTTGATCAGTCGCGCAAAGTTGGTGAACACCTTGCCAAATTTGCTGTCGATTTGTGCACGTTCTTGTGCCTCACCGCGATAGAAAGCGATGGACTCCGCATTTTCGCGCAGGCGCATCAAGCCAAAGCGCAAGTCAGCCTCGCGCCGGATTTGCAAAAAATTCAGCTGAATCAGCGGCTTGCCGAACACGTAAAGCGCGACGACGGTCCCCAGCAGCGCGTACACCGCCAGCACCGCGACCAACAGATGTGAGATCGACCACAGCACCGTGCTAAAAGCCACCAATTGCATCAACGAGCCTAAGAATATCAGCAGAAAGTGGATGGACCTGCCGGTGAAGGTGTTGATGTCTTCACTGATACGCTGGTCCGGGTTGTCAATCTCACCCATGGCACCAAGGGCGTAGTATTTGCGGTCGTGCAGGTAGCCATCGAGGAAACGGCCGGTGAGCCAGCGCCGCCACTGGTTGGCGAACGCGTCACGCATGTAATAGTAGAAGGCGTAGATCGGCACGGCGAACACCAGGATGCCCAAACACGCGTAAACCGAATTCCAGAACCGGTCAGCCTCCTTGCCCGCCAGTGCGGATGCCAGCTCGCCGCTCTGCTCGTTCAGCATCACGGCGAATTGGGTCTCGGCCAGCATCAATACGATCAGCACAGCCAGCAGCGTCCATGCAGCTTTTTTCTGGTCACCCAACCAGTAGGGCTTGGCGACAAGGACGAATTGCTTCCACGCAGCCAATGAAAATGGCGACGGGCGCCGGCGCGACAGGGTGGGTCCGTCCGGTTTTTCAGCGGTTGCGGAAGTTGGCATGGAGGCACTTTCAGTGAGACAAATGTTCCGTAGCCTACATTGCTCCCTGGATACTTTCCTGGGCATTGATCGGGCAGCCCGGACTTACGCCGTATCAATTCGGCGTTTTCAAAGAATATTCAAGCCGCCCCCGTGAGTCTGTTCGCTGCCGCACCGAAGCCATGGTGCGTGTCCACGGCTTGCCGACTCTCTATCAACAGCACAAGCTACTGCGGCACCCCACCCAAGCCCACCAGATAAGCATCCAGCGCCTGGGCACCCACCACCTCCAGATCAAAGGCCTCGGGCTGCAGCAGCCAGTTGGACATCAAGCCGTCCAGCAGGGCGTACAGACCCACGGCGGCGGCATGTGTTTCCAACTGCGGGCGCACCTGGCCCTTGGCCTGCGCCATTGCCAGGACACGCGCCAGGTCCACCACACGCTCGGTGCGATGCGTGATGTGCCGTTCGCGCACGGCCTGCAGGTCGTCGCCGTATTCCACCCGGTGTGAGGCAATCTCAAACACCCGGCGCACCTGCAGGTTGTGCACGGTTTCGTTAAAGGCCGCGGCCACGTTCTGGCGCAGGTGCTGCAAGGGATTATCGGATTCGGCTTCGGGCTGGCTGTTGAGCCGGGTCAACATGGGCAACTTCACGCGCTGCAGCATGGCATCAAACACGTCGGCCTTGTTCTGAAAATGCCAGTAAATGGCACCGCGGGTCAGATGGGCCTCTTCGGCAATCTCTTGCAATGCGGAACGGGCCACACCCCGGCGCAGGAACACGCGCTCGGCCGCGTCCAGTATCAAATCGCGGGTGATAAGAGCGTCTTCTTTGGTTTTGCGGGCCATATTTATGGGACTATGTTGCCAACAGGGTTATTGCGGGCTGGGGGTCTATTTACATTCATTCGTGTATGTATACTAATCCAGATTTTTGAAATTGCCAGCCCGCTGTGCTGCGCCCGCGCTCCCTTCAGGTCCCCGTTTTTGCCATCCCTAAGGATTCCCTATGTCCTCGTACCGTACCGTTTTCGCCTTTGCACACCAGCCCCGCCCTGCCCTGCTCGCCGTTCTACCTTTGGCCGCGCTACTGGCTGCCTGCGGTGCCAAGGATGCAGCGCCCGGAGGCGGTGGTGGCGCGGGCGGGCCACCACCGGCAACAGTGGGGGTGGTGACAGTTGCGAATGAAGCGGTGGCCTTGCAGACCGAGCTGCCCGGCCGTGTCAGCGCGCTGCGTGTGGCGCAGGTGCGGGCCCGGGTCAACGGCGTGGTGCTCAAACGCCTGTTCCGCGAGGGTAGCGAGGTCAAGGCCGGCCAGGCCCTGTACCAGATAGACGCTGGCCCCTATCGCGCAGCTTTGGAAAGCGCACTGGCTAGCCTTGCCAAGGGCCAGGCCAATCTGGCCCAGGCAACCGCCCAGGTAGAACGCTACAAACCGCTGGTGGAGGCCAACGCCATCAGCAAGCAGGAATACTTCGCGCTGCTGACCACACAAAAGCAGGCCGAGGCCGATGTCGCCACTGCCAAGGCAGCCGCGCAAACGGCACAGATCAACCTGGACTACGCGTCGGTCAACGCTCCTATCTCCGGTCGCATAGGCCAGTCGCTGGTGACCGAAGGCGCGCTGGTCAGTGCGGCCGAGGCCACGCAGTTGGCCGTCATCCAGCAAACCGACACGGTCTACGTGAACTTCACCCAGTCCACGACCGATGTGCTGCGCCTGCGCAAGGCCATTGCCGCCAAGCAAGTCCGCAGCGCGGGTGATGGTTCGGTGCCGGTGCGTGTGGTGCTGGAAGACGGCAGCGAGCTGCCGCGCCAGGGCAAGCTGCTGTTCACCGATTTGACGGTGGACGCAACCAGCGGGCAGATTACCTTGCGCGCCGAAGTACCCAACCCGGACGGCCTGCTGTTGCCCGGTCAGTATGTGCGTGTGCGCCTGTCGCAGGCCGAGATTCCTTCCGGTATTTTGCTGCCGCAGCAGGCGGTTACCCGCACCAACCAAGGGGATACCGTGTTGGTGGTCGGAGCCGACAGCAAGCCCACGCCGCGCCCTATCAAAATTGGCAATGCCCAAGGCAGCCAGTGGGTGGTGCTGGACGGACTCAAGCCCGGTGAGCAGGTCATTGTGGATGGCTTCCAGAAGATGATGGTGCCCGGCGCGCCGGTCAAGCCCGTGCCTTGGAAAGCCGGTGCAGCGGCCTCTACACCTGCATCCGCACCGGCATCTGCGCCAGCGACGGCACCCGCAGCGGCCCCGTCGGCAGCGGCCAGCAAATAAGGGGCTCTGCACATGGCCCAGTTCTTCATCGACCGCCCCATCTTTGCATGGGTGATTGCGCTGTTCATCATGGTGATGGGCGGCGTGGCGATCACGCAATTGCCCATTGCCCAATACCCGCCGGTGGCACCACCCACCATCATTGTTTCGGCAGGTTACCCCGGCGCATCGGCCCAAATACTGGAAGACAGTGTGCTCAGCGTGATCGAGCGCGAAATGAATGGCTCGCCCGGCATGATCTACATGGAGTCGGTGGCGCAGGCCAACGGCACGGGTTCCATCTCCATCAGTTTTGAGCCCGGCACCAATGCCGATCTGGCGCAGGTGGATGTGCAAAACCGCCTGTCGCGTGCCGCGCCGCGCCTGCCGGCGGCTGTCACGCAGGCTGGTGTGCGGGTGGACAAGGCACGTTCCAACTTCCTGCTGTTCACGATGTTGTCCAGCGACAACCCGGACATCGACATCGTGGCCCTGGGCGACTATGCATCCCGCAACGTGCTGCCCGAAATCCAGCGCCTGCCCGGCATCGGCCAAGCCCAGTTGTTTGGCACCGAGCGCGCCATGCGCATCTGGGTAGACCCGGCCAAGCTCAGCGGCTACAACCTGTCCGCTGCCGAGGTCAATACCGCCATCCGCTCGCAAAACGCGCAGGTGTCGTCGGGCACCATTGGTGAGCTTCCCAATATCGCCGGCCAAACCATTGCTGCCACGGTGGTGGTGAATGGCCAACTCAGTACCGTGGAGCAGTTTGGCAACATTGTGCTGCGCGCCAACACCGATGGTTCCACCGTGCGCCTGCGCGACGTGGCCCGCATCGAGCTGGGCGCACAAACCTATGCCACATCGGCGCGTCTGAACGGCAAGCCTGCGGCTGGTATTGGTGTTCAATTGGCGCCCAGTGGCAACGCACTTGCCGCAGCCAAGGCGGTGCGCGAGCGCATGGCGCAGTTGCAACCCTACTTTCCCGCAGGTGTGAAGTGGACCATTCCGTACGATGCGTCGCGCTTCGTCAAAATCTCCATCTCCCAGGTGGCCGAGACGCTGATCGAGGCCGTCATTTTGGTGTTTTTGGTGATGTTCCTGTTCCTGCAGAATTGGCGCTACACCATCATCCCCACCATCGTGGTGCCGGTGGCACTCTTGGGCACCTTTGCCACGCTGCTGGGCTTAGGCTTCTCCATCAACGTGTTGACTATGTTTGGCATGGTGCTGGTGATCGGCATTGTGGTGGACGACGCCATCGTGGTGGTGGAGAACGTCGAGCGCATCATGAGCGAAGAAGGCCTGCCGCCACTGCAGGCCACACGCAAGGCCATGGGCCAGATATCGGGCGCCATCATCGGTGTGACCGTGGTGCTGATTGCCGTGTTTGTGCCACTGGCATTCTTCCAGGGCTCGGTGGGCAATATCTACCGCCAGTTCTCGGCGGTGATGGTGGCATCGATCTCTTTCTCCGCCTTCATGGCCTTATCGCTCACGCCCGCACTGTGCGCCACCTTACTGAAACCGGTAGAGGCTGGGCATCACCATGCCAAGACCGGTTTCTTTGGCTGGTTTAACCGCGGCTTCACGCGCACTGCAAAAAGTTACGAAGGCTGGGTCGCCCGCATCCTGTCGCGCGCTGGCCGCTACCTGATCATCTACGCAGCCATCATTGCCGTGGTGGGTGTGATGTATGTGCGCCTGCCCACGGCCTTCTTGCCCAATGAAGACCAGGGCACCATGCTGGTCAGTATCCAGCTGCCGCCGGGTGCCACCCGTGAGCGCACGCAAAACGTCATGGAGCAGGTCGAGGCCTTTATGCTCAAACAGCCCGAAGTGCAAAGCATGGTCGGTGTACTGGGCTTCAGCTTTTCGGGCCAGGGACAAAATGCCGCGTTCGGATTTATCACGCTCAAAGACTGGTCCGAACGCAAGGGTGAGGGGCAATCTGCACAAGCCATTGCCGGACGCGCTTTTGGTGGTTTGATGGGCATACGCGATGCCTTTGTTTTCCCCTTGAGCCCGCCAGCCATACCCGAGCTGGGCCAGGCGTCTGGCTTTACCTTCCGCCTGCAAGACCGCGGTGGCAAGGGGCATGAGGCCCTGGTGGCCGCGCGCAACCAGTTGATGGGTTTGGCATCCAAGAGCAAAGTTTTGACGCAAGTGCGCCCCGACGGCCTGGAGGATGCGCCGCAATTGCAAATCGACATTGACCGTGACAAGGCCAGCGCACTGTCGGTGAGTTTTGACTCCATCAACAGCACCATTTCCACCGCACTGGGCTCGGCCTATATCAACGACTTCCCCAACCAGGGCCGTCTGCAACGCGTGGTGGTGCAGGCCGATGCCACAGCACGTATGCAACCAGACGACATTTTGAAGCTGACCACCCCTAACGCTCGCGGCGTGCCCGTGCCGCTGTCCGCCTTTGCCAGCACCCGCTGGATCAAAGGCGCGATGCAGACCATTCGTTACAACGGCTACCCCGCCATGCGTATTGGCGGCTCCGCAGCCCCCGGCTACAGCACCGGCGACGCCATGGACGAGATGGAAAAACTGGCCGCCCAGTTGCCCGAAGGGTTTGCCTTTGAGTGGACCGGTTTGTCACGCGAAGAAAAAATCGCCGGCTCACAAGCCCTGATCTTGTACGGCTTTGCCATCCTGGCTGTCTTCTTGTGCCTGGCGGCGTTGTACGAGAGCTGGTCCATCCCGTTAGCGGTCATTCTGGTGGTGCCCGTGGGTGTGCTCGGTGTTCTGTTGGCCACGGTGATGCGGGGATACTCCAACGACGTGTACTTCCAGGTCGGGTTGATCACCATCATCGGCCTGTCCGCCAAAAACGCGATTCTGATCATCGAGTTTGCCAAGGATTTGCAGGCCCAGGGCAAGACAGCCGTGCAGGCCGCATTGGCCGCGGCCCACATGCGGTTCAGGCCCATCTTGATGACCTCCATGGCCTTTATGCTGGGTGTGCTGCCGCTGGCCATCTCCAGTGGCGCCGGCTCGGCCAGCCAGCGCGCCATTGGCACCGGCGTGATTGGTGGCAGCTTGGTGGGTACCATCCTCGCCGTTTTCTTCGTCCCCATCTTCTTTGTGGTGGTGCGCTCTATCTTCAAGGGCAGCGAACGCCAACACCAGTTTGATGCGGCCCATGGCCACCAGATCGGAGTGGATAGCCATGAATAATTTGCCAATGAATACGCCGCATGCAACCCGCTTCGCACCCCATGGCAAGCCCCGTCTGTCAAGCGGTCTTCTGCGTGTGACCGCCCTGTCGGCAGCGCTGTTCGCCACGGTGGGCTGCAGCTTTATTCCAACCTACGAGCGGCCCGCTGCTCCGGTGGCCGGCAGCTTCGCCGCCGACAGTGCCACCGGCGCAGCAGCAAATGCAACTGCTGCTGCGACAGACGACATCGCCTGGCAAGATTTCTTCAAAGATGCCCGCCTGAAGCGGCTGATTGAGCTATCGCTACAGAACAACCGCGATCTGCGCATCGCCGTGTTGGCCATCGAACAGACCCGCGCCCAGTACAACGTGCGCCGTGCGGACGAGATGCCCACGCTGAATGCCGGCATCACCGGCAGCCGCGGCCCGGTGGCGTCGGGTGCCATCAACAGCAGCTACACCGCGGGCCTTAGCGTTACTGCATACGAGCTGGATTTCTTTGGCCGCGTGCGCGCATTGAGCCAGGCCGCACAGGCCCAGGTGTTGGGCTCTGAAGAGGCCCGCAAGACCGTGCAGATCAGTTTGATAGCTGCGGTAGCCAACACCTATTTGAGCCTGCTGGCCAATGATGAACTGCTGCGTGTCACCCGCGAATCGTTGGCCACACGGCAAGAGTCTTTGCGGTTGACCCAACTCAAATTTGACAACGAAGCCGCGTCCAAGCTGGAGCTGAGCCAGGCCCAGTCTTTACTGGAAGGCGCCAAGGCGGCTTTCGCCCAAACCACACGTTTGCGGGCGCAGGACGAAAACACGTTGACCCTGCTGGTTGGCCAGCCCCTGCCCGCCGACCTGCCGGCCGGGCTGGCCATCACAGCCCAGGGCATGCTGCCGGACCTGCCAGCCGGCGTGCCATCTGAACTACTGGCGCGCCGCCCCGACATTCGCCAGGCCGAACAACAGCTGCTGGCCAACAACGCCAACATTGGTGCGGCACGGGCCGCCTTTTTCCCCCGCATCGCACTGACCGGCAGCGCGGGCGTGGTCAGCAATGATCTGGACACGTTATTCAGCAACGGCACATCCGCATGGACATTCGTACCGCAGTTGCTGCTACCGATCTTCGACTATGGCCGCAACCAGGCCAACTTGGAATCTGCCAAGGTAGCACGCGACATTGCTGTGGCGCAGTACGAAAAAGCAATTCAGACCGGATTCCGTGAAGTGGCCGACGCCCTGGTCGGCCGCGCGACGCTCGGCGAGCAACTGCGCGCCCAGAACGCTCAAATGGCGGCCGAGAAGACCCGCATGGACCTGACCGACCTGCGCTTCAAACATGGCGCGTCCAATGCTTTTGACGTACTGGACGCCCAACGTTCATTATTTGCAGCGCAACAGGCGGCCGTGTTGGTCCAAGCTCAGCAGGTGCAAAATCTGGTGACGTTGTACAAGGTGCTGGGCGGCGGGTGGAAATAGACCCCTTATCGTGGGTTACAAATGCTTACACGGGTTATAGAATCCGATTGAGGTCGCTGGTCCCGGCACCCCCTCTTCGTAATCATCAAAGGTCCCTGCAATGTCCCTACTACTCGATTACTTGAACCATCTGGATTCCGACGCAACCGCGGTTGCGGCACACAACGCCGATCCCGCTGCAGCAATGACTCAGTTTGGCTTGAATGCGATCGAGCAACAGACTTTCATGTCGGGGGATAAAACCTCCATAGCAAATTTGGCCGGAATTGATGCGAGCGAACTCCCGAAACTGAATGTCGTGAACAACGATGTGACCTATTAATCATTGCAAGGCGCACACATTGCGACGCTGATGGTCGGCAACTACATCGTCAGGGGACTTGCAGCCCTTGTTATTGGATTGCTGTGTTCGTTTGGCACGATTGCGGAAGAACAACACACGTTTGACGCTTTGCTGTCGGAGGTGCGTAAAAACCTCAGTATTGCACCGAAAGAGGCAGACTCTGCGCTCGAAAAGCTCAAGGCGTTGCAGCCAACGTTTACGCCGGAGCAGAACGAAAAGTATCAAATTGCCTATGCACATTCCCTGGGTGACAAGGGAAGGCATGCCGAGCGCGTTGCTTTGGTGCAGTCGTTTCTTAGCCAGGTGAAGGTGCCCGCACGGCGTGCAAGTTTCCTCTACGAGTTGATTGACGGCTACACCGCGCTGGGCCGCTACGAAAGTGCGCTGCAAGCAATGAATGAGTCCGTTCTTTTGCTTCCGGCAATTGAGAAGACTTCGACAAAAATTGTGGTCTTGCAGGGCGCACTGAACTTGTTGCGATCACTGCGTGCCTATGACGAGGCGTTGGATTTTGCTGAGCGCATCTATGCCTTGCGAGGCGACACAATCGGCTCCTACGCTGCATGTATGGGTCTTGGCAACAAGGTCGAGACGAATTACACACGTGGAGACAACGTCCTTGCTCGCTCGCAAGTACAGGATGCCATCCTGGCCTGCGAAGCAAACAAAAACCAGTTTATTGCACTGATTGTCAAGACCTATGCAGCAATCGATCTGGTTGACTCCGGCAGTTATGTGAAAGGCATCGCAACCAGTCTGCCGCTGCTGCAGGAGTATTCCGTGCTGAGCCCGGAGTCAGACTACGCTACGCAACTTGACGATGCCTTGGCCCGCGCCTACCTCAAGACCGGCAATGCGGAGCGGGCGGAACATTACGGCCTTCAGGCCTACCAGCGTGCCCAGCGGGCGCGCGTTCTGTTGCTGCAAGAGAAGTCCAGCGAAACCATGGCCGCCATCAAGCGTGCCCAAGGGCAACTGGCCGCAGCCATTGGCTACTACGAACTCAATCTGGCACTCAAGAAAGAGGTGCTGGACGACCAGTTGCAGAAAAACCTGGCTTACCAACGCGTCAAGTTCGACACCCAGGACAAGGCCAATCAACTGGCCTTACTGGAGCAAAAAAACAAAAATCTCGGCATGGAAAAAGCCCTGCAGGATGGACGTTACGAGAACCTGATCTTGTTGTCGACCCTGGGCCTGATCGTGTTGACCATTCTGGGCGCATGGCTCGTCAGGACGTTGCAGCAAAAAAACGTCTTCCGCCAGTCCGCACAAATCGATGGACTTACCCAGGTCAGCAACCGGTCGCACTTCATGGCGTGTGCACAACAGGCCTTCAAAGACAGCCGCCAGCGCGTAAGCCTGGTGCTGTTTGACATGGATTTTTTCAAAAAAATCAACGACACCTATGGCCACGCCACGGGCGACTGGGTGCTCAAGAACGTGTCCGATGCCGTCAAGACCCAACTGCGCAAAACCGACATGCTGGGGCGCCTGGGTGGGGAGGAATTTGGCATCTGCCTCCCGAAGTTCACAGCAGAAGAAGTCAAGGCTGTGGCGGAGCGCTGCCGTGCCGCCATTGCCGCCATCGACACCAGCCCCAGTGGCTTCGAATTTGAGATCACAGCCAGCTTTGGCATTGCGACACGCGACATCGACGGGCCACTCAACTTTGAAGAGACACTGGCCGCGGCTGACAAGGCCTTGTACTTTGCCAAGAACGAAGGACGCAACCGCGTCACGGTCTATCAACACCCGGGGGCATAGCCAAACAATGACACGTCTGAAACCAGGGAAATTGATCTGTGTCGGCACCGGTATGCGCATGGCAGGTCAGGTGACACCTCTGGCGCGCAGCCATATCGAGACGGCAGACGTGGTCGTTTCCGCCGTACCCAACATCTTCACGCGCAACTGGATTCAGGGCATTGCCAAGGAATTCATCTGCGTGCTTGGCTACTACACTGATTGCGATGTGGACGGCAAAAACCGCCGTGATACCTACCGCCGCATGGCCGACACCATTTTGGAGAACGTGCGCGCTGGCAAGACGGTTTGCGCAGCGTTTTACGGCCACCCCGGCATTTTTGCCTGCATCTCGCACATGGCCATCAAGGATGCGCGGGCTGAAGGCTATATCGCCGAAATGTTGCCTGGTATCTCCGCCGAGGACTGTCTGGTAGCAGATCTGGGCATCGACCCCGGACGCACCGGCATGCAGTCCATGGAGACCACACAGTTCATGATTTATGAACGCCGCATTGACCCCACCGCGATGTTCATCCTTTGGCAGCCCGCTCTGGCCGGCGAACTCAGCCTGAAACGCTTTGACACCACGGCAGCCCGGCTACAGGTCCTGGTGGACAAACTGGCGCGCGACTACCCTCTGGACCACGAGGTGATCTTGTACGAGGCCGCGACCAGCCCATTGGAGAAGACGCGTGCCGACAAATTGCGGCTGCGCGACCTGCCAAGCGCATCGTTGCAGCAAATCACCACGCTGGTGATTCCTGCCGCTTTTCCGCTCAGGCCGGATCAAGCCATTGTGGATCTGCTCAATGCCTTGCCTGAACTACCGGTTGCGGTTTGACAGAAGATGACCCGGCACTCTTTACCGGCCTGATCCGCGCAGCGGATGCGTCCAATAGCACTCTAATGCGCTATATTTAAGATAGCACACTACGCATATTCCACGAGGGTAAAAGCACTATTTGACCCATAGGTTTCGCCGCCAGGCCGCCCGAAGCTGAAACACGGCCCCTCGCGGGGGCAGCGATCCGCGAAGCAGTGGAACGTGGGGGCGACCTATTTACTCAACCCGTGTCACTGTATTGGGTTTGAAGCCCAGATCCGCCGCCTTTCCCTTGCGTGCCCTTGCGGCTCGGGCATTGTTCAGGCTGCGGATCTCCAGCGTTTCTTCGCGCTCCTTGCCGCCGCGCCCAATGCCGGCAATGCGCACACTGCGGGTGTATGCAGCAGCGCCAGCCAGCGTGTCCTTGGTTTCCAGGTCAATCAACATCAAGCCGCGGCCACCATTAGCCATGGATTTGAGTTCGCTGATCTCGAACGTGAGAATGCGGCCACCCGTGGACGCGCAGGCCACGTGGGTCGCCGCTGGTACCACGGTAGC
>ERZ724527.442-NODE-442-length-20776-cov-4.409150_pt1 | contig 20776 bp, 37 predicted proteins | sample MGYA00376060_ERZ724527 | MGnify/ENA primary metagenome ERZ724527 (study PRJEB28724, sample SAMN07190886) | activated sludge metagenome | isolation source: activated sludge of sewage treatment plant in Hong Hong | place: USA: Christiansburg, Virginia | collected...
CAGGGCGTCACGGACCGTCACGTAGCAGACGTCGGTCACCTCCATCTCCATCGAGTGGTTGCGGCGGTCACCGGTCAGGCGCAGACGCACCTCGTCACGCTCGACCTTGATCGTGTTCTCGGGGTCGGCGGCGACCTGGGTGTCGGCCCAGTAGCTCTTGCCCGAGCCGGGCAGTCCGATGGTAAGGATGAGGTGTGCAGTCATGAGGTGCCTTTCAGCGGAGAGGGTACTCGATACGGTCGTCGCCCCACCAGAAGCCGATGCGGTCGAACAGGATCGGCAGGCCGACGAACGGCTTCGGGTCGATCTCGATGCCGTAGCCGAGGGTGACGTGAGGGGTGAAGTTCGGGAAGCGGGAGGGAGGGATCGTCGGGACGAACGTGGTGAGCAGGTTGCGCACCGTGCCGACGTGGCGGTTGGTCAGAAGGAGCACCTGAGCCTGAGGGTCGTCGCTACCGAGCCCGGAGACGGCCTCCACGTGCTCTGTGAGCGACGAAGCGACCTCGGCGGCCTTCCGACAGCCGACCGCCAGTTCTGAGCGCCCTACGGCCTCCCTGTCGGCCTCTGCGAGGAAGTGGAGCGTGCAGTGCAGCTCCGTCGCCGGGTCGCCGTTCGGCAGGGCCAGGCGGCGGGCCGACTCGACGGTCGGCAGCAGCACGATGACGGCCGACTTGCGTGCGAGCGTGGGGGTCTTGGTCTTGGCCATCAGTCGTTCCTCTCGAAGCGGCGGTGCAGGGCGCTGAAGAGCGCCCGCTTGGTGTGGCACACGGCCACGCCGTACTTGGCGCAGGTGATCTCCACGTTGTCGTAGCGGTAGAAGGTCGTCGGGCAGCACACGAGCACACGGCCCGGCTTGGAGCCGAGCACCAGGCCCAGCTCCAGCAGACTGATCGGGGACTTCGTCGCCGGGTCGAAGTAGAACACGACCAGGTCGGCACGGGCGATGCCGTTCAGCTCCCACGTGATCTGCTCGTGCAGGTCGTCGGGGCTCATGTCGCTCCAGACCTCCCGGCGAGGGTCCAGGATCGTGACGGCCACGCCCTCCATGTAGGCGGCCAGCTCGGCCTGCCACGGCTCGGCCGTGCCCATCTCGATCGACCCTGCCGTGAACACGGTAGGGTAAGTCGGATCGGGGACTGGGTTCGGGGCCTTGACGAGGATCATGTCCACCAGCCTAGACCCCGAACCGGGGAACCGGTCATCAGAACCGCCGAGCGCAGATCGGGCCGAGACCGATCGCACGGCTGGTCTCGTCGGTGAGCTGCTTGTGGCAGCAGGCGCACACCGAGAAGTGCAGACCGTAGCGGGTGGCGGCGGCCTTCGGGTCGACGGCGATCTCGGCCAGGATGCGGGTGCGCTCGGCACCCTTGATCGGGTAGCGCTCGTCCGAGGCGGCGACACGGAGGAACGTGAAGCCCGCCCACTTGCCACGGCTCGGCGTCTCGACGTCGTAGAAGCGGAGCGCTCCGTCCTTGCCGTCGAGAGCGTACGAGCCGTCGGGGACGACCGTGGCGGCCTTCGGGGCGACCGGAGCGGCCACCACCGGAGCGGGGGCCTGAGCGGCCTCCTGGAGCCGGGCCAGGGTGGCCTGCGCACGGGTGATCCGGTCCGACACGACGACGGTGGTCTCGGTCGGAGCGGTCTCCAGCACGAGGGCGGCGGCCTCGGTGAACGACGGGTCCAGGGCGACGATCTTGCCGATCAGGGCGGTCAGGAACTCGATCTGGCGGGGGGTGGCGGTGGCGGGCATGTGATCAGTATGCGCCCGACCGAGCGTCCTGTCAAGCAGTTTCTCGTAGGTTCCTGAGCCGTTCTCGCAGTCCAGGATCATCACGGGCTCCTGACCGACACCACGGGCCGCAGCGAGGCGCAGAGCGGCCCTCAGGGCGCTCCTGGGGTCACCCAGGAGCACCCCGTACCGGACGACCGGCTCGGTCACGAGATCACCCAGCCCAGGTCCACCAGGGCATCCCGGACGTCGTCACGAGCACCGAAGCCCCCGACGATCGTCACGTGCCCGTAGTCGTCGGCGCTGCGGTGTGCACGGCCCACCGACTGCGTGACGGCCGCACGGCTGTCCTCCGTCCACACCTTCACGTTGGCGGCCTTCGGAGCGTTCTGCGGCACCCGGCTGACGATGACCCGGCGCAGCAGGTCGCCGGGGAGGTTGAGGCCACGACCGGCACCGGCGTTGCAGCCGAGGATGACGTGGCGCTCCGGGGCGGCCGTGTAGCGGGCCAGGGTGGCCGTGCGGTCGACACCGGCGTGGTACTCCAGCACGGCCGAGCGGACGTGAGCCGGGAGGGCCTTCAGCACGGCGAACAGGTCGTCCTTGCTGACGAACAGGCCGAGGGTGCGGCCGCCCTTGTCGAACTCGGCGGCGATCGTGGCGGCCACGTGAGCGGCCCACTTGCCGTGAGCCTCCGGGTTGGCCTTGCCCCACGACCACGCCGGAGCGTCGGCGTCCACGGTGACCGTGGAGGCGCTGACGTCGAGACCCTGGAAGGCGGCCACCGTGGCGTCGAGACCGAGGTGGTCGACGTTGCGCTGCGAGAGCGTGGCCGACAGAGCGACGACCCGCTTCGTGGCGAACGCAGCGGCCAGGTCGGCCGGGATCGTCAGGACGACCTTGTCGTCGCTCAGGTTGAACTGCACCCTGCGGCCCTCGGCGGCGGCCAGCTTGCGGATCGCCAGGAACCGGCGAGCCTTCGAGACCATCTTGTGGCCCTCCTGGCCAGCGATCTCGAACACGACGTTCAGGGCCTCGGGGAGACCAGCGGCAGCACGCTCGTCCCGGAGCGTGATCTGAGCGCCGAGGATGGCGGCGAGCGGCTCCTGGCACGAGTCGGCCTCGTCCAGCACGATGACCGGCTTGACGAGAGCCTCCTCGGCCCACTTCGGGCCACCGAGGATCGAGACACCAAGGAGCGAGGCGTTGGTCACGACGACCGTGGCCGAGCGAGCGGTGTTGCGGGCGATCCACAGCGGGCAGCCAGCCGACTTGTGTGCGCAGGTGTCGCACGGGGACTTCTTCTGGTCCGACTCCTCCTCGTCGGCCTCGTTGGAGAGGCTGGCGACCGAGTGGCCCTTGTAGGTGCGGGGGTCGATGCCCGAGCCGATGAACGTGCCGTGCTCGTGCACGTAGGCCTTCTGGTCGGCGGTCAGACCGGCCAGCGAGGGGCTGGCCTTCGGGCACCAGTAGTGCGACTTGCCGACGACCACGGCGACCTCAACGCCGAGAGCGGCCTCCCACTCGGGGGCCTCGGCAGCGTACTGCGCCACCAGGCCGTTGCTGTTGACAGCGATCACGCCGCCGCCAGCGGCCACGCAGGTGGCCACAGCCAGGGCGCTCTTGCCCACGCCAGTCGGGGCCTGCCCTGCGGTGTGGAGAGCGCCAGCGTCGATGTGATCGGCGGCGTCGAGCTGGCCCTGACGGGCGGTACGGCCCTGACCGGCGAGGAGGGCGACGAGCGTGCTGCGAACGGAAGTCATGTGATCAGTATCTGCTCATCCGGGTGAGGGGTCAACCCCCTAACTAGGGGGTCCTCTGGTGGGTCCTCTCCCGGTGGCAGTTCGAGCACACGGGCTCGCACTTGGCGATCTCAGCGACGATCGCTTCGACGGCGAAGCACCGCCTGACCATGTCACACAGGTCGGCCACCTTCTCACCACGCACGTGGTCGAGATCCATCACATACGGCGGATAGGTCACCTTGCAGTCGGTGCACGGGACGGACTTGGCAGCCGAGACGAGGTCCCTGCGGATGCGGGTCTGTTCCCTGCGGTAGGCGTTGTTGCGGAGACGGTTGGCCTCGGTGTTCGGCTTGCGCTTGCGCTGCGAACAGGCCTTGCACCTCGTCTGGAGCCCATCACTGCGGCGCTTGTTGCGGGAGAACTGAGCGACCGGCAGCGTGAGCTTGCAGGTCGGGCAGCGCTTGACTTCTGCTGTCGTGGTCACACAGGAAGTCTACCACACACCGTGCAGGGCAGGTTAGCTTCCGTTGCGCCAGCGGCCGGATCAGGCGAGATGTTCCTCGGTTGTCGAGGTTCATCTTGCGCCTGTCCGGCGTCGCTGTCAACGGGTCATCCGTCACACAATCGTAGCGCTGGCGCTCTAGTTGTGTTCAGTCGGCGTACTCCCACGGCTCACGGAGATCCTTACCCGTGGCGGCGTAGTGCCCCTCGTTGAGCTTGCGGAACACCTCGTCCAGCGTGCAGTCGTTCACCCGGCCACCGAGCATGACGTAGTGCAGCCGATCGGCCTCCTCGACCGTCAGCGCCAGAGCAACAACGTCAACCGGAGTCGGAGGCGTTGCGGATGTTGCTGCTGCGGCCTCGTGGAGGAGCGCAGCGAGGGCGGCCTGACCACGAGCCCGGAACCGGTGCCCCTGGTAGCTCAGGCGCTCGCTGAGCGGCACCAGGGGGTCGTTCACGAACGCCGTGTCCTGGCGGTCGGGGGAGTTGCGGCCCGTGCCGGTGCCCGGACCGGGGAGGGGGCGTCCCTTGCCGTGGTGCGTCACCGGACGTCCGCCACGAGGATCATCGTCTCGACGTTGTACTTCGAGCCGTACGAGGCGGACTGCTTGAGCGCCAGGTCGGGGCGGCCACACCAGCCGACGACACCCCACGGCTCGTCATCGCCGGTGCAAGCGATCTGCTCGGCCTCCTCCTGCGCCTTCAGCGCACGGTACTCGGCGTCCCTCGCCCAGCCGAGCACGGTCTCCGTGCCGAAGCGGGCGAACATGTCCTCACCGGCGTAGCTGCTCTTGTTGGCCCGGTAGCGGGCGGCGTTGGCCATGTTGGCCCGGTAGCGGGCGGCGTTGGCCAGGTACGAGTCGGCCTCGGCCCGGAGACGGCGGACACGCTCGACGGCAGGCGTCCGAGCGATCACGACGTGCGTGTACACGTGCGTCTTGCTGTTGCGGGTGATCGTCCGGCCGTCAGGGAGGAGTGCGGTGTGCTTGTTCATGACGTCAGTATGCGCTCAGAGGAACAGCGGAGTCAAGTGACGTGCGTCACGTGGATTCGTGACAGCGGAGAGCACGACGTCGCCCAGCCCGTTGCGAACGATGTAGCTGTCATCGGAACGGGCGTCCCGGCACCGAGGGCAGGCGCACTGGTGCTGTTCAGCGATGAGGTACGGCGGGATGGACATACTGCTGATCACCTGGTCCTCACCGATCCTGATGGCGTCGGGCAGCGGACCCAGCTCGATCCGGCGCTGGTGCTGCTCACGGAGCTTGCGCTCGTACTCCAGACGCTCGGTCCGAGGGATGAACGTCGTCGGGACGAAGCCGTCAGGGCGCTGGTAGCGAGGCATCGCCTCCAGCTCGTCGGGCTGGTAGGCGACCGTCACCGGGTAGTAACGGAACGACGGGTCCGGCTCCAGGTCGTCCAGCTCGCTCATGGCCTGACGCCACAGGAGGGACCTGACCGGCTCGGGCGGCAGGGCCTTGCGAGCCTGTGCGGCCTTCGCCGCCTTGCGGGCAGGAGACAGCCTGGCCTCCCACACCTTGCTGCACGCCTGCACCAGCGCCAGGACAGCGAACCACAGGAACACGCCCGAGCCGACGATCACACAGCCGAGCACGAGACCCTCGATCATGACCACTGGACCGGCCCCCTCGCTGCCTTGCGGCTCGCATCGTCCACCACAGCCAGCCGAGCGTTGCTCCGACGACCGTGGCCCTTCACCCAACGGAGAGTCACGTCACGGGTCGACAGCAGGCCCAGCCGCTCGACCCACAGCGGCATGGTCTGAGACAGGCGCACAGCGTGCGTCAGGTCACCACCGTGCAGGATGCTGGCGACCGAGAGCTGGTCCGTCTCGACTGTGCCCGTCGTCCCCTCAGGGACCAGGCGCACGGCCTCCACGATGCCCCTCATCTCGGGTGCGCCGGTGCAGTTGTCCTCCACACCCGTCACCAGGCGGCCAGAGGGACAGAGCACAGCCCAGGCACCACGGCCCGAGTGTGCGAAGTGCGACGCATCGCAGCTCCACACACCGGGCTCGCAGACCGAGCGCCAGGCAGGGAAGTAGCCCCGCTCGACGTCCTCGTGTCTCACCTTGACTGCCCAGAACTTGCCGGGCATGACCGTCAGCCCCGAGTCTTGTACTCGTGCGGCTTCACCGAAGCGAGCGCACGCTCGATCGCCTTGCGCTGCTGATCCATCTGCCGTGCCCGCTTCGACTTCTGCGGGCGGGACTTCGTGGCCGTGCTCATGATGCTCCCTTGATCCAGTCCTGGATCTCGTCGTAGCTGGTGGGGTTGAGGTCGTTCCCATCCAGACCGACGTCGAACTGCCGGTCCTGCGGACCGTGGATGCGGCCGTTGTGACCGTGGCTGTGCCCGTGGATGTGGAACGCACCGTTGTCCCGGAGCATCAGCTCCTCGTAGCGGACCTCGGTCGACTCGTGGTCGGGCGTGCCGTGCAGCGGCAGGTGGCTGAACGTCACCTGACGACCGGCGATGGCGTGCTGGCCGTACAGCGGGTTCGACCGGCGCTCGAACGCCAGGTCCCAGCCAGCGGCACGCCACCAGTCACGCTGGTCGACGTGCTTGTTCCTGGACCACAGACCGTTGTCGTGGTTGCCGGGAGCCCACACCGACTTGACGCCGTGGAGCTTCCCCGTGAACGGCACCGTCAGGGCACGCTTGCCCATCGACAGGTCACCGAAGAACCAGACCTGGTCCAGCGGCGAGATGATGGAGTTGAGGTGCGTCATCAGCGCCTCGTCGTGGTCCTCGATCGGTGCGCCGACCGGGAGACCGAGCAGCGTCAAGCGCTCGGGCTGGTACTGGAGCAGGTTCGTGTGCCCGAAGTGGGTGTCGGACAGAAGCCAGGTTGTCACGGATGTACCTCCAAGATCGTACCAGCGCAGTCTACCGAGACATGCTCGTTGAACCAACGCCGGGCGGTGAACTTTGACTTGATCCGGTAGAACGGGTCGTCCAGGGTGCCACGGATGGCCTCCAGGCCCGGCGTGTCGGACGGGATCGTGTTGAACAGGGCCTGCCCCCACCGCTGGTCGGCCTTGTCGACCAGCTCGGCGGCAGCACGCCAGAACTCGTGCTCCCTCACTTGCGGGCCTTGGCGTAGGCTGCACGGATGTCGGCGGCGAGGGTGGTGTGGCTGGACTCGATCAGGCTCAGGTCGAGGATGCCGTTCGGCCGGACCCGAGCGTGGTGCGCCTTGTTGGCGGCGGCCACGTCGGACTCGATCTGCTCACGGAAGGGGGCGAGGTCGTCGTGTGTCATGTGCACAGTATGCGCTTCTACCGGCGCTGTGTCAACGTGACGTCCGTCACACGGCGCTTGCGCCTAGCGAGCGCTGCGGCGAACTCGGCCGAGCCCCTCTTCACCAGGATGTTGACCAGCGAGCTGGAGATCTTCTCGGCACCCTTCTTCGCACCGGGGACGCACACCGTACAGCAGGCGTTGCCGAGCATCTCGATCACGGCGGACGGCGGCTTGTCCGACAGGTCCGGGATCACGACGGTCTGCGTCGTCGGACGGAAGCTGCGGCACTTCGGGTCGCCGTGCACGTGCCCGTCGCTGGAGATCACGAGCCGGTACCGAGCCCAGCCGGTGTAGCCGGTCTCGTGTTTCTCGATGTCACGCCAGCAGTCCTGACGGAGGCGCTTGCGAATCCACAACGGGTGCGAGTCCGGCAGCACCTCCAGGATCTCCAGGAGAGTGCCCTGTGAGCCGTCAGGAGCGACCCAGGCGTCACCACGGCGGCGCTGGCCCTGTGCGATGCGTACGGCCCTCTCAGAGGCCAGGAGGAGCTTGTCAGCGGACCTCAGCTCACGCTCTAGCACCAGCAGGCGCTCGTCGTGCTCGGTCGGGGTCACGGCGTCGCCACGATCCCGACCTGCCACGGCAGAACCTCCTCGGCACGGAAGTTGATCGGCGGCACGATCAGGATGTAGTTCCGGGCGTAGCGGAACTGCGTGGTGGCCTTCGCACTGCCGACACGGCGGCGCTGCCACGGCATCACGCACGACCACCACGACGGGTGGAACGTGGCGATCTCGTAGCCCTGCGCCACCAGCTTGCGGCAGGCACGCCGGTTCGCCAGCGAGTCGTTGACGATCCAGGCGTCGCCCCACTCGATCGGGGACATGTCCTCGGGATCGCCCTTACGTGGGGCGGTCATGCGAACTCCACCGCACCGTGGATGCCACGGGCGGGCGGCTTGATGAAGGCGCTCGGCTTCGGTGGCTGGTACGTCACGACGGTCAGCGGCACGAACCGGCCGACGTTGTCGAACACGTTGAACACCTCGTCCCGATCGAGACCACCGATGTGGCAGCCGATCTCCGGCACGGCGAGCTGGAGCCCCTGGAGCGCACAGTACGAGGCAGCCAGGGTCAGGCTCGACATGAGCCAGCCGAGCTGAGCGTCAGCGCCGGGCTGGTTCTGCGAGGCGCAGTTCAGGATGGTGTGGCCGGTCGGAGCGTCGTGCCACGGCAGGATGCCACCCGGCACGAGCGTGCGGGTCTGGCACACGTGCCGGTAGAAGCCCTCCATCGCCGGGTACCGGGTGCACATCGTGGCGGCGATGCCAGCGCCCATGAGGCCCTGGCAGTTGACGCCGTGAGCGATCGCAGTGACGCCGGACTCGACGTGATCGAACAGGTCGCCGTAGGTGTGTGTGAAGTTCATGGGTTGAGAGTCCTCCGGACGAAGTTGCGGGCTTGTGACTTGGCGGTGCGCCAGGACGTCGTGTCGAGATCCCACAGGATCTTACCTCCGCACCAGGTCTCCTGTCCAGCGGTCATCTCGTGGACGCTGAGACGGAACACACCCGGCTTCCCGGCGACCTCGATCACGTCGGCGTAGCGCCACACATTGTCAGGGACGTCGGAGCGACCGACGACATGGAACCACTTGCGGCCGGAGCCCTCGGTGGCCTGCTCGTTGGCGATCAGCTCGGTCGGGCAGGCCTTCACCTCGGTGACCTTCGTCAGGTCCTTGACGACCTGCCAGTCCTGCCAGTGACCGTTCATCGCCCGGAGCAGGGCGAGATTCTCAGGGTCGACGGCGCTCTCACCGTCCTGGAGGACGATCTCGATCACCTGCTCCCTGATGGTCTCACGGCGAACCGTGACGTGGTGTGTGGTGAAGCTCATGTCGGCATGGCTGACACGAGAGCGGCGACCTCGATCATGCTGAGGCAGGTCGAGTAGGCGTACAGGCGGCCCTTCAGCTCCTCGTCCCACCCGGCCAGCTCGGGGTCAGCCGGATCGAACTCACGGAGCGCATCGACCGACAGGTTGGCGGCCACGTTGATGAACGAGCGCAGCACCTCGACGTCGACCATGCGGCGCACCGGACCCGGCTCGGGCTCGGCGCTCACAGCGGGTCCAGCTCGACGACGGCGCACGGGATGATGACGGCGTGCAGCCCGGCCTTGCGGGCCATGACCGCCTGGTTGTGAGCCGTCTGCGCCGAGAAGAAGTGCACGATGACCGGCTCGGGCATCGGGTAGCCCCTGATCAGGTACCGCATGCTCGACTCCAGCGAGTGCGAGTAGGTGGCCGGGGGCTTGTAGCCCTTCGGCTTCGTCACCCGGACACGCCACAACTCCGGCGTCACGAGCTGCTCTTCGACGGGACGACGGCGATCTTCACCAGCGTCACGGCGATGTAGACCTTGAGAGCCGCCACGAACCCGAGCGCCGGGATGCCGACGAACACCGAGTGCCCGATGCCGAACGCCAGCATCAGCAGGAACGAGAACGGCAGCGCCAGCACGAGAGCGGCCAGAGCGATCCCACCGAGAGCACCGGCCACGGTGAGTGTGAGGTCCGTCCCCTCCTGGAGACGGCGCTTGCGGCGGAACTTGGCGGCCGCACGCTGGCGGGACTGGCGGACGGTCGGGGACTGGTTGCTGTAGCTCATGACGGGATCTCCCTTGGTGTGATGGCATCGAGCTTCAGCTCGACGGACTCGTTGATCGGACGCTCCCCGTCAGGGAAGCGTGGTGGATGGACGATCTGTCCCCACTCGGCGTTGTCGTAGTTCGCCACCTCGTGGCGGCGCTGGTTCGGGGTCACGAAAGGATCAGCCGCTCGAACTGTGCGTCCGAGCTGCCCGTGATGAAGCGGGCGTTGCCGACCTGGTCCACGCAGATCAGCATGTAGACGCCACGGCCGTCCACCATCATGTGGTCGATCGCCAGCGTCTCCGTGCCGTCGAGGATCAGGTCACCCTTCACCAGGTCGTGCACCTTCGTCGGGAAGGTCGGCGGGCGCTCAGAGCAGCAGCCGTCGCAGCCGTGTGACCACTGCCACGCCTCGGGGGCGTGAGGCGTGTCCGGGTCCGGGTGGCCGACACCGTGCGGACAGGTGCGCTCCATCACGCCCGTGTCCGAGCGCCAGTGCTGCGGGAACGAGCGCATGTGGTGATCGGACCGGTTGTGGATCGTGCAGAACTCCCCGAGGCACTTGTCGGCGTCGTGGACCTTCGTCAGGAACCCGGTGGTGTACGGGTCGGTGTTCTCCAGAGCGAAGCGCTCCTCGCCGTACCGGGTGAAGTACCGGACCGGATCAGGGTCACGGCGCAGCTCGTAGCCGTACGGCTCGGACTGGTTCAGGTACGGCTCGCCACCCTCACGGACCGGCACGATGTCGAACAGGCTGAGGGCGAACAGCATGCCGTCCAGCTCGGACCAGTAGTGCTCGTCATCGTGGTGCGAGGTGGCACCGTGGACACGGGACGTGGCCTCGTACATGAGCTGGCGGAGGATGTCGAGGGTGGTGTCGGTCATGTCAGAACTCCCTTGGCCTGAGCGTGAGCTTCGTTGAGCATCTCGGTTGCCCGCTCTTCACTGATCCCGATCCCGAGTGAGAACACACGGGCAGCGGCTGGAATGTCGGTCACGGCAAGAACGATGGCGTCCATCTTGGACATCCCTGTGATGGCCAAGAACTTAGCATCGGACCGCTCTTCAGGGTCGATGAAGTCTGTGTTGAGCTTGTAGTCGAACCAGGCCCAGTAGGCGTCTCCCTCACGCATCTCGGACTCAGCGTGGCATCCAGGGCAAAGGAGATGGAGGTTGTCAGCGCCTCCTGATCCCCCTGACACGTGAGCGACGATGTGGCAACGCTGTACACCGATGCGCCGTCCACACGTCCAACACACGTCCAGATCGTCAGTGTCCAACTGGCTCTGCAAGTGGCCAGCAGTACGAGGGTCACTCATCCAGAAGGACATGATCTGCTTCTTGCTCGCCATTCCGCCTGTACTCCGTCCTGACGCCATCAGATGCCCAACCTCTCTGCCGTCTCCAGACGGCGCTTGACCTGAACGCCGGTCAGCCCGAGCGGGCGGCCAATCGTGTGCACAGGCAGGCCAGCGGCCTGCCCTGTGCGGATCTTGGAGACTATCTCGACCAGCTCGGTCGTGGCCACCAGATGACCGTCCACCACCGTACACCCTGCGGGGACCGTCCGTCCACCGACGTACTTCGTGGTGTCCTTCCTACGGGCCTCGACCCGACCACGAGCCATGCGGTTGATGATCGTCTGGCGCTCGAACTCCGAGACGGCCCCGACGATCTGCCGAAGCATCGTGCGGATCGGGTCCTGCGGATCGTTCGCCAGCACCTCCTCGCCGCCAGCGATCACCGTGGCACCGTTGCGCCACAGGATCGCCAGAGCGGCCTCCTGGACCGTCAGGGTGCGAGCCAGACGATCCATGCTGTACGTGATGACCGTCAACGGGCCACGATCGTTCAGCGCCTCCACGAGGCAGTTGAACCCCGGACGGTCCAGGGCGTCCACCGTGCCGCTGACACCGGCGTCCACGCACTCGGCCACGATCTCCAGGCCACGAGCACGGGCGGTGGAGGCGATCGCCGTGCGCTGCATGTCCATGCCGTTGCCTGTGTCAGCCTGAGTGGCCGTGCTCACACGGATGTAGCTGATGGCCGTGGTCACGCCGCCACCTTCGAGGCGGTGTCGAGAGCCAGGAACGCACCCCGGACCGAGAAGCCACGCCGCACCAGGGCGGCGGACGCCTGACGCAGAGGCAGGGTGTCAGCGATCAGCGAGCCGTCGGCCTTGAACAGGTCGAAGCGGCGCTCGGTGCGGCTGCCGCAGCGGACGAAGCGGACGTTGATCTCGGTTGCGAGGGAAGCGGCGCGGTCGGTCATGTCACCAGTATGCGCTTCCTGGTCGGGTCTGTCAATGTGTCGTTCGTCACATCAGTCCACTACGGCGAGGCGAACCCCGTCCCCGATGAACAGGCGAACCTTCCGGTCACCGAACTGGTGCGCTTCCAACGTGGAGCCAGGGCCACACATGGCGGCGAACGTGTCCAGCTCGTCGTCGGTCCAGAACTCCTCCCCGAGCCGGTGCACCGTGACGATGCCGGTCGGGTTGTGGCTCTGGATGAAGTCGAGCAGCTCGTCCACTGTCATGTTCTTGGCGTCGGCGTGCTGCCGGGCGTCCTTGAGCGCCTGCGACTTGGACGTGTGGAGACCGTTGCCGGACCACCCGCACGAGCACGAGCCCTTGAACATCGGGACGTGGGCGTCCATCTTGAACGCCGGGATCGTGGTCGGTTCGTGGCTCACTGGCGGTGCATCCCCTGGTCGGGGACCGACACGATCACGTCCCGCCGTGACCGAAGCTGCTTGCGGTGATGATCGTGTACTCGCCCGAGACGACACGAGTCGATCCAGTGCGCTCCCACTTGCGGGTAGCGGTTGCTGTTGCTGTCATGAGACCAGTGTGCGCTTCCTGTGGTCGGGGGTCAACCCCCTAATCGAGGGGTACCAGATCGAGCTGGCGCTGGAGCCACCACTCGGTGGTCAGCGTGTTGTAGATGATCCCGGCGTCGGTGGCCAAGGTGGCGAGCTGGATGAGCTTGCCCATCCGGGGGCCGGGCTCAATCCCACGGTCCAGGAGGAACTGCCCGGTGACGATCAGCGGCAGGGGGGCGTCCAGGACGCCTCCCTCCTGGGCGGGCCTCAGCCAGACCGAACCGCCACCACTCACAGCGTCACGGAACTCGATCCAGTCACGCATCGTGAGACCGGACTTCGAGAGCTGCCGAGCGAGCTGACGGGCAAGTGAGGTAGAGATCGCCACGGTCCTCTGAGAGGCCTCTGGAAGGCCCGTGTAGCCCCGAACGAGCGTGCAGGGTAGGTTGGGAGCCCCGATCTTGCGTAGGGCCTGTGAGGGCTTCTGACAGTCGTTCAGGAGGCACGCAAGGATCAGAGCGGTACGCTCTGATCCTTCCTTGCCCGTCGTCTGCGCCGCACGGTCAGCGGCGTCGCCGTCAGTGAACTCCGGGAAGAACTGATCCCAGCCGGTCTGGCGCAGGACCGTCACACCACGGCCGGGGGCCGGGGACTGTGCGAGCTTCTCGAACTCCGTCCAGATCCGCTCGATCGAGATGGTGCCGAAGGCTGGTGCGAGGCTGGCGCACAGGGTGGCCGTCGTCGGGTGGAGCGAGAGCTGGAACCGGGCAGCGAACTGCATGCCACGGAGCACCCGGAGCGGGTCCTCAGCGAAGGCGGCGGACGTGTGCCGGAGGATGCCACGCTGGAGATCGTCAGCCCCCCGGAACGGGTCCAGCAGGAAGCCGTCCGTCGTCACCGCCATGGCGTTGATCGTGAAGTCACGCCGGGCGAGCGCCGTCTGCACCGGCAGGAACGGGTCCGTGGTCGTGGTGAAGGCCAGGTGGCCGGGGCCGGTGCTCGTTTCGGTCCGGGGGAGGGCCACGTCGAAGCTCTCGTCACCGATCTGGACCTTCGTCACACCGAAGCTGCGGCCGACGTTGTCCACACGAAACGGGGTGGCGGCCAGAGCGGCTGCGACCTCGCTCGGCTGGAGACCGAACACCTCGATGTCGACGTCCTTGACCGGGCGACCAGCCAGGGCGTCCCGGACCGCACCACCAACGACCAGCGGCATGGCGCCAGCCCGCTGGAGCGTGGAGAGCAGCGCCGTGGCTGCGGGAGTCAGGGTGAGCTTCACCCGTTCACCCGGATCGACAGGAACGAGGTCTCCGACAGACCGTTGTACGAGAAGGTGAACGTCAGGCCGTTCTCGGTCACGGTCTGCGTGCCGGACATCGCCGTCGTGGAGAGCCACTGCTCACGGGTCGCCTCCGACATGAGCTGCGCAGCCATGCAGAAGATCGGGGCGTCGAAGTCGTAGCTGCCGTACTCGGTGTCCGAGAACTGCGTCCCGTCCGTGGACACGTGGCAGAACTTGGCGGCGTGCTCGAAGTTGTCCTCGGCCTCCGAGGAGCAGGAGGCCAGCGAGGCCACCAGGGCGATCAGCGCCAGGCTGAAGATGACGGCGCTCACGAGAGCTGACCAGGGGGCGGTACGGGCGATGCGGGTGCGGTTCGTGTTCATGTCACCAGTATGCGCCTCGGGGAGGCTGGCGTCAAGTGACGTCCGTCACACGCCGCAGAAGCTCGGCAACCTGCGCTTCGAGCCGGACGATCCGATCCCGGAGAACGTCGATCTGGTGCTGCGTACGCTCGTGCGGTGGGCGGGTCGGAGGACGCCATCCCTCGGACGGCTTCGGCTGGTACGGGGCGAACGGCACGGCTACTTCCCCTCCAGATCCTTCACCCACTGCATGCAGACAGCGGCGACCTGGACCAGCTCCACGATGCGGCGGGCCGGGTCGGTCTCCTCGATCGCCTCAGCGACCTCCTCGACCAGGATGTGCGCCCATGCGACGGAGCCGAAGTGTGCGGCGGTGTCACAGGCGAGCTGGCCGTCAGCGGCGGAGTGCACCGTGGTGAAGTGGAACTCGACCGGGTTGACCCCGAGCTTGGCGGCGAACGGGTCCACGTCCGGGAGCGACCGGCCGGTGCCCCACTTGGCGTCCTGGCGGTCCATCTCGTCCTGTACGGCGGTGAGTGTCATGGTGGTACTCCTGTGGAAGGGGACGGGGTCGACAGAACGAGGCTACCACGGGATTCGTTGCAACGACACCGGGCGGGTCTAGAGTAGGACGTAGGAGTAGACCAGACGTCATGGTGTTGTCCACGTGAGGGGGCGCAGCGCCATCAAGCCAGTTTCGCCGTTTCGGGAATCCGTTGCATCGAGCGAACCTGTGTTCGATACAGGCTGCGACCAGAGGGGTCGTGAACATCCCCGTGCAGGGATGTTCACTACTCTGCGTGAGCTTCGATCGCACCTGCGTACGTGCCAGCAACGGGCAGCTCCACCTCGTCAGCCTCCAGCACCAGCAGTGCGTCGAGGCTAGGCGTGTGCGTAGGTAGGGCTCCCTTGTTCTTGGCCAGGCGCTCTACCAGGGCCAATGCCTCCACTGTGGCCTGCTCGTGCTGCTCCCTGTTCGTGGTCACGTCCAGGGTGGCACCCCTGCCCAGGCCACTGCGGTCCAGGATCGCCTCTGCTGCGGCCAGGCGCACATTGTCACGCTCCGCACCCACAGCCAGCTCAGCGAGGGTCTCTACAGCGAGGGGCACGAGCTTCGACAGGGCAGCCCTCGCATCCTGGATCGTGGCGGTCAGGTCAGTGCTCATCCCCCCAGCGTAGCGCAGCGGAGCGGGGGCGGGCAGGCGCTGCGTTCTGAGGGTGCGCCACATGCGTGGTACGTGCAACCAAAGAGTTGCATCTACCCCTAGAGCAGGAGGCCGTTGATGCGGAGGATGCGGATCGCCGCCTCTGCATCCTCACGTGACAGGTGCGTGAGGAGCAGGGCGGGATCAGGGTGCGTGGCAGCAGCAGCGCTGGCTAGCAGGTAGGTGGCTGCGCTCATGCGTGCAGCCTCACTAGCGTGCTGGTCCCCTACCAGGCAGGCATGTGCGATGATCTGGCAGACCGCCTCCACCTCGTGATCCAGCACGGGGGACATCGTCTGCGCACGGATCGCATCCGGCAGCAAGATCCACAACAGGTAGCGCTTCCAGGCCCGCTCTCCGGAGACTTCACCATGGCCACCATGGCGCTTGCACTTCGTCGATCCCAAGCAGGCGGCGGCCTTGCACCGGCCACCACGCTGCCAACGGATCGCTTCACACTGGCGGTTCCACTTCGGCCAGTTCTGTGGGATCGCCTTCGGACGAACGAGGGCCATCCCTCCAGACTACTTCACCATGGCGAACGCTGGACGCTCAGTTGCTGTCACCCGGCTTCTGAGCGTGGCCGATGCGTGAGAGGATCTGCTTCGACTTCGCTGCGGCAGCGGAGCGCTGCGCTGCGGTGCGACCCGCCTTGTTGCCACCTGCCGTTCCGCAGAACTTGCCGTCTCCCCCGCCATGGCACTCGTTGTACAGCTCCTCGATGCGACCCATGGTCATGAGCCTACACGAGCAGCCTAGACCCCCGTGATCTTCGTGATGTCGATCTGCGGCAGGTTCACCAGACTGATGAACGGCTCGTGGAGGAGCTTCACGTCGTTGCGTGCCTTGTACCATGAGGTGTCGTTCGTCATCCATGGTGGCGGCGACCAGTGGTTCATCCGGCGAGCCATGGTGTCCAGCGTCTCGGCCGGGAGGATGAGCTTCTGGTAGCACGCCACGTCCAGCATCTCGTACGCCACCGTGCCACGCTTCGGCAGCTTCGTCGTGATCGGAAGGATCGGCCCGAACTTCGGGGCGACCATCCGCACGTAGGACGCCATCCCGACGAGGCGCTTGACCATGTCGGCTGACGAGAGCCCGAGCTTGCCGCCCTTGCACTCGACCAGCGTCCGGTTGTTGCCCTGGCGGTCCTCGACCAGGAGATCGACCATGGTGCCACGGATCTCCACGTCGGTGGCCACCACGACGTAGCCGAGCCGCTTCAGACCATGAGCGACCTCGTTCTCGAACCTCTGCCCTGTCCTCACCGAGTCAGCTCCCACTGAGCACCGACCTGAACGCCGACTCCAGCGTGCGCCGGACCTCTTCCTCACCGAGACCGGCAGCCATGGCGGCCGAACCGAGCACGTCCACGATCGTGGCAGCGTCGAAGATGCCGGACCGGATCGCACGGCACGACAGCCGGAGCAGGTCGTTGTTGCGAGTCTGCGAGCCACGGATCTCCTCACCCATCTTCACCAGTGCGGGCAGCGCCCATGGTGACGTCTCGCACGGCAGCGTGTTGGACATCACCTCGTGTGTGCGAGCCTTGCCACAGGCAGCGACCAGCTCGACCGGAGCCGTGGCGATCGGCGCACCGATGGCGATCTTGTACGTGCCACCGGATGCAGTGTCCGACAGCGGGCCGACCACGTAGCCGGTGCCCGACTTGAGATCGACCTTCGGATAGGCCCCGAGGCGTGTAGCCATGGGCTCGGTGTGCTCGAACCAGAGGTGCGCACCCCGTGACGTCTGGATCGTCAGGGTCTCCGGCAGCTCGAACCCGAGCACATCGAACAGGCGACCGAGGGTCTCCATGTCGTCCACGTCGACCACGATGAAGCGACCGAGCACCACGGCGTAGTTGTCAACGAGTGACGGCAGCTTGGACGGCATGCCCTTGAACCGCTGGCGAGGGTGCTTACCAGCGTTGGCGCAGGAGGCACCTTCACGGCACCGGCAGATCGAGCCTGCCGGGCCGTGGAGGAAGCCGAACAACGGGACGACCTGGAGGCCCATGGTGTCCTGGAAGAACCTCGCCATGGCGATGTGTGCTGGCTCAGTCATCGTTGCTCTCCTCCCGATACACAAGCAGCAGCGCTGCCAGTGCATCATCGTAGCTGACAGATCCGAACGCTGCAAGATCACGGGCCGCACGCTCCATGTCGCCACGCTGCTCCAGCAGCTCGGCCCGTGAGCACGGCATGGTGCCACGCATGATCCGGTTGCCGATCAGGCCGACGACCTCCTGCACCTGATCCACCGGCTTGCCGTTGAGGTACGTGCGCCGACCGGTGGCCGAAACGAAGCCACCGGACTGGTAGCCGCTCGCCACCGTGCGGGTGACCTCCCTGACCATGGTGCGCAGCTCGGCCTGGCGCTTGTCGTCGGTGGCCTTGTCCTCCAGCCAGGCGGCACGAGCGAGCAGCTCGTTCGCCATGTCGATGTCGTCCTCGTCCCGAGTGGCCGCCAGCCTGGCGGCCATGGCACGGTACCGCCCGATCGTCGGCTCGTTGCTCACGACTCCTCCTCCGGCGTCTCGTACTTCGCCAGCGTCCGAGCCAGCTCGGACTGCATGAACACGTAGTTGGCCTCGGCCACGCCACGATCCCAGCCACCATCACCGGCAAGCGGTGCCAGGGCGCTGTTGCGCACGTCAGGGTCGAGCCAACGGTTCAGCCGTGACTCCACGACCGTCAGCGGCAGGCGCTCGGTCCCGTCGTCACGAGGGTCGTCCGGCTCCATGTGCTTCTTGTCCGGGAACCGAGCGCCGGGGCGCATGGTGTCAGCGAGCACCTGGAGGAACTTCGAGCGGGGCAGCTTCGAGCGCTCCGACTTCATCAGCACCGACATGACATCCAGCACCGTCTCGACCTTGAGCCCGTACTGGTCGGGCTGGAAGATGTCGGTCAGGAAGCCGAACCGTGAACCGGCCGTCAGCTTGGACGCCGAGAACTCGGCCCACGAGGTCGGGATGCGCTCACGCACGTCAGCGAAGCCCGGCATGCCCTCGGCGTGCCACGAGATGTAGGCCTCCAAGCACCGATGAGCGAACACCGGAGCGCACGCCGTGATGGCGTCAGGCCAGGCGTCGAACCCGGCCGGAGGAGCGACACGGGGCAGCTTCTTGCGCATCGGCAGCACCATGAACCGGCGATCGAGACCGTCGAAGTCACCACCACCCGTCAGGTTCGGGACGTGGTTGCCGTACAGCCACAGGCTGCCACGGAAGTAGATGTCCACGGCCGCACGTGCGTACTTGGCACGGGCGGTGAGCGGGTTCATGCCGCCCGACGTGATCGACTTCAGCGTGTTCGGCTGGAATGCACCATCGAACACGTGCGAGGACTCGAACGCACACATGGCGATGCGAGCGTTCTGGAGCTTCACGAGATCGTTCGACTCATCCTGGCCCATGAGGGCCTGAGCGTTGAGCATGACCGTGAGCTTGTCGCCATGGACGGAGCGCATGAGCGAGAACAGGGCGTCCTTGCCGGAGCCACCGGAGCCGAGCAAGAACACCAGGTTCGGCACGCCGTAGCCGTAGAGCGAGATGCCGCACGTCCGGTAGAACGTCTTGACCTCCTCCGGCGTCTTGAAGTGGTGCGCCACCATGGCGTCCAGCGAACGGCTCTCGCCGGTCGACGCAGCGGTCACGGCCGGGTACAGCACGAGGCAGCCCTCGGGCGGCTCGTTCGTCAGGCGACCGGTCTTGCGATCGAGCACCATGGGCTGGCCGTCCACCTCCATCGGGAACAGCCAGTCGCACACACGCATCGACTCATCGGTGCGCAGGTACTCGTGGGCCTTGGTGTAGGAGCGGAGGTGCGACAGCCAGTTCTTCAGAACGCCGACGACCGAGACCGGCGCATCATCTCCACGGCACAGCTCCAGCGCCGTTGCGATAACACGAACAACCTGACGATCCGCCATGGTTGTGTGAACTTCCTCGATCAGCTCGAACTCATTGACCTGTTCGACGGAACCGGCAGCACCCATCTTGTACCAGACACCGCCGCAGCGGACGTACTTGTTGTACAGTTCGGGCACCATGAGCGACATCATGTCCTCAGGGTTGCCGTCGATGTTCGATGCAGCGATCACGTCGATGATGCCCTGCGCCCGTGCGCTGAACGCACGCTCAGCCTCGGACGACTCACGACCGGCGTCATCGTCGGTGGCGGCCTTGACCTTCTTGCCGATCTGCTCGCAGGTGGCCTGGCGCTTCGTCTCCAGCACCTCGATCTTGGCCTCCCAGCCGGGGATGTGGCGCACGTTGGCCTGGTACTGGTCGGCCTGCGCCAGGCTGATCTTCGTACGCAGCTCGGTGATCGCCTGAGCGGTGGCACGGAGGCTCTCAGCGAACCGCCCGCAGCCGGGCGTCTTGTCGGCCACGGCCATCCACTCCTCGGGGGTGGCTGGGCCGGTGACGTCCGGGGTCGGTGCGAAGTCGCACTCCTCGGTGGTGTCGACGGAGGGCAGGCCCAGCTCGGCGGCTGCCTTGGTGAAGCCGGGGATGGTGTCGAGCAGGGTCACGAGCATCCCTCGCACAGCTCACGCCCGTCGAAGGCGAAGAGCTTGCAGCCGACAGGACCGACGACCGTGGCGTACGGGATGGTGCCGTCCCCGGTCTTGTAGCCCCGCTCCGAGATGTGCGTGCTGGCGCAGTAGCGGGGCTGGCCCGAGATCTCGGCGTCGCTCGGCGTGCGGGCCGGTGGCTTGGCCTGCGCCTCGGCCATGGTGGCTGCGGCACCGGCCAGCTTCTCGAAGGCCAGCAGGCCCCGGAGGGCAAGCTGGTAGGTCGTACTGTCGATCATGGTGGGATCTCCTGGTGGTTCGGTTCGTGGCACCACCCTAGCACCCCTTCGGCTCGGTCGGACGAAGTTTCCCACACTTCCCTATATGAGACCCCTATACACTACCCCCCCCCTCCCCCTACCCCCCCTTATCCTTCTCTTCTCTCACACGGAGAGAAGTAAGAGCAGAAAGTGGAGGATGAACCTAGACCGTCCAGTCATGGCTGGACGCTCAGCCCCTCCCTGTCCAGTCACCGAACCACCCGAGCCGATCATCCTCTAGACTGCAACCATGACATTCCTCGCTCTCCTCTCCGGTGCCAACCATCCCGATGCGCTCACCCGCAGTGCGGTCAGGGAAGCGCTGGAAGCCGAGATCGAGGCGCTCGACCCGCAAGCTCGGACCGTCCTCGCCCGG
>ERZ724527.443-NODE-443-length-20757-cov-19.594049_pt1 | contig 20757 bp, 16 predicted proteins | sample MGYA00376060_ERZ724527 | MGnify/ENA primary metagenome ERZ724527 (study PRJEB28724, sample SAMN07190886) | activated sludge metagenome | isolation source: activated sludge of sewage treatment plant in Hong Hong | place: USA: Christiansburg, Virginia | collected...
TTACTTACCTAGATATCGAGATTAGCAACCAGCAGCGCATTCGTCTCAATAAACTCACGACGCGGCTCTACCGCATCGCCCATTAGGCAAGTAAACATCTGGTCAGCGCCAATGGCATCCTCAATGGTCACCCTCAGCATACGACGTGCCTCCGGGTCCATGGTGGTTTCCCACAGCTGGCCAGGATTCATTTCGCCCAGACCTTTATAACGCTGAATAGTAGTGCCACGGCGAGCCTCAGCCATTAACCAATCCAGTGCCTGCTGGAAGTTGATGATAGCCAACTGCTTTTCGCCACGCTGTACGTAAGCGCCCACTTCGAGCAGGCCCTCCAGTGTACGGGCCATACCGTTGATAGTGCGGTACTCACCAGAACCGAAGAAGTCGGCACCCAAGCGATAGGTGTAAGGCACCCCATGCGCGACCAACTCAACCTGTGGCAGGAAGCGACGGTGCTCTATGTCTTCTACCACCTGAATAAGGAAGCGCTCACTCGCATCGGCATCATTACTCACCCGCTCTTGTACCACTTTTACCCAAGACTCAACCTCTGCCTTGTCAGTAAGCGCTTCCACACTCAGCCCAGGTGAATAGAGTAGGGCATTAAGCAAAGTCGCCGGATACAAACGAGAAATTCGGCTGATGACACCCTGAGCCTTACGGTAATCGTTGATCAGGGTTTCCAGGCCAAGGCCCGTAATGCCAGGGGCGCCAGGGGCGGTGAACAGTGCGGAGTTCTCGATAGCCGCCGCCGTGAGAAACTCCCCCATGGCATCGTCGTCCTTCAGGTACTGCTCCTGCTTACCCTTCTTCACCTTGTATAGCGGCGGCTGGGCAATATAGATGTAGCCCTTCTCGATCAGCTCCGGCAACTGCCTAAAGAAGAAAGTCAGTAACAGGGTGCGAATATGCGAGCCGTCGACGTCGGCGTCGGTCATGATGATGATTTTGTGATAGCGCAGTTTCGCAATATTGTATTCATCACGACCAATGCCACAGCCTAATGCTGTAATCAGAGTGCCGACCTCAACCGAGGAAATCATCTTGTCAAAACGGGCTTTTTCCACGTTTAGAATCTTGCCCTTCAGGGGCAAAATAGCCTGCATCTTACGGTTACGGCCCTGCTTGGCGGAGCCGCCGGCGGAGTCACCTTCCACGAGATAAAGCTCGGAAAGGGCAGGATCTTTTTCCTGACAGTCGGCCAGCTTTCCTGGCAAACCGGCAATATCCAAAGCACCCTTACGACGGGTCATTTCACGAGCCTTGCGTGCCGCTTCACGGGCACGGGCGGCATCAATAACCTTGCCTACAATCGTCTTGCCAACGCTTGGGTTTTCCAGCAGGTATTCTTCAAACTTCTCGTTCATGGTTGAGGCCACCACGTTAGTGACCTCCGAAGACACCAATTTATCCTTGGTCTGGCTGGAAAATTTAGGATCTGGCACCTTTACCGACACAATGGCGGTAAGGCCTTCTCGCATGTCCTCACCTGTCGTGGTCACCTTCTCTTTTTTGAGCAGGCCTTCTTTTTCCACATAGTTGTTCAATGTGCGGGTAAGCGCCGTACGGAAACCCTGTAAATGAGTCCCCCCATCACGCTGTGGAATATTATTCGTAAAGCAATACACGCCTTCCTGATAGCCATCATTCCACTGCAACGCCACTTCCACACCAATACCGTTGAGCGCTTCGCTCTGTGGCACATTAAAGTGGAATACTTTGGAGAGGGTCGTCTTATTGGTATTCAGATACTCCACGAATGCCGCCAGCCCACCGACATACTCAAAGATGTCTTCTTGGCCTGAGCGCTCATCCTTCAGCACAATACGGACGCCAGAGTTCAAGAAGCTGAGCTCGCGAAGGCGCTTGGCCAGGATGTCGTATTTGTATTCAATATTAGTGAATGTGCCAGAGGAAGGGTGAAAACGCACCTCAGTGCCTCGGCCCGTAGTCTCACCGACTTCACGTAGCCGGTACTGTGGCTCGCCGTGCTGATATTCCTGCTCGTAAACCTTGCCATTACGGCGAATGGTTAAAACCAGTTTTTTGGAAAGCGCATTTACGACGGACACACCCACGCCATGCAAGCCGCCGGAAACCTTATAGCTGTTGTCATCAAACTTACCGCCGGCATGCAGCACCGTCATAATGACTTCAGCGGCGGAAATACCTTCTTCCTCATGGATATCCACGGGAATGCCACGGCCGTTATCGGTAACAGTAATAGACTCATCGGGATGGATAATGACGTTAACTTCATTACAGTGCCCGGCGAGCGCTTCATCAATGGCGTTATCCACCACTTCGAACACCATGTGATGCAAGCCTGACCCATCATCGGTATCTCCGATATACATGCCTGGGCGCTTGCGTACCGCATCTAGGCCTTTCAGCACTTTGATGCTACTGGAGTCATACTCTTTATCTTGCTCGCTCATCATCATCTCCGGGCTTCCATCTGTCCGCTGCGCCTGCGCGCTCCACGGCTGACTCTGCCTCTTCTGTGTGGGCTCTCCTCTTAAGGAGGGCCGGCTTGAAGGCCGTAAACCCTTGGTTTACGTCACTTCCACTACTGTTCCATGTTCCACGTGGAACATTTTAAAACTGCTTCCCGTGCTCTCGAGCTGGGGAACAACAGCACCTGATTCAATACTGGTGATAAACACCTGTGCACCAGACGCCGCTAAAACCTCAATCAATCTCTGACGGGCAAGGGCATCAAGCTCAGATGCCAAGTCATCCACCAGTAAAACACACTGCTGACCTGTCGCCTGCAAGAGTGCCACTTGCGATAGCTTTAGCGCACAGACCACCAGCTTCTTCTGTCCTCGTGAGAGAACCTCGTCTGCTGGTGCCGTTCCACGCTTAACCCGTAAATCAGCACGATGCGGACCAATCTGGGTATGACCCCGATCAACATCCTTTTCCCAGCAATCCGCCAGCTGATCTTCCAGAGGCAAAGCCAAATCCCACCCCGGAATGTAATCTAGGGATAGAGACTGATCTGGCAGAAAAACTGCCATTCGGGATTCCCACTGCGGCTGCCATTTCGCCAAATAATACTCGCGAAAAGTATGCAACTGCCGAGCAGACTCCGCTAATTCACGATGCCAAACAGCGGCTTCTAGCCTTGCCATACTACCCGATCTGAGCAAGGAATTCCTTTGTTTGAGTGCCCGCTGATATCTCAGCCAGACCGGGTAAAAGAGATGTTCCACGTGGAACACTCCCCAATCAAGCTGCGCACGCCTTGGTTTAGACCCTGAGTCCAGTAAATCCATGGATTCAGGGTCTAATAAACAGAGGGGTAACCTGTGGACAAGTTGTGCAATAGTGACTTGCGAACTGTTATTAACTTTAAGGGCCGTCTCGCCATTAGCCCCACGGCGGATACCGGCCTGGCCCCCATCTTCAAACTGAGCAAACACCGTGCAAGCAGACTCTGCCTCATTAACCAGCCTACGGGCGCGACCAGAGCGAAATGAGCGCCCAAGGCCCAGTAGATGCAAAGCCTCCAATACAGAGGTCTTGCCGCTACCATTAGCACCGGTCAATAAATTGAGATGGGGGTGGGGGAGAATAGCGACAGACTGAAGATTGCGTAGATTGGCAATCTCCAGTCGAATAACGGCCATGAGAAGGAGGGGACCGAGTCTATTACGTCTTAGAGGCGCATCGGCATGACGACGTAGACGGACGAGCCGCCCTCAGCATCCTGAACCAGCGCCGAGCTATTTGAGTCGCCCAATGTGAGCTTGGCAGTGGAGTTATCCAACACCCCCAGCACATCCATCAGGTACTGAACATTAAAGCCAATTTCGAGTGATGCGCCGTTGTACTCCACGGTCAGGTCGTCTTCGGCCTCTTCCTGATCTGGATTGTTCGCCTGAATACGAAGCATGTCTGGAGTCAGTTGCAGACGGATACCACGAAACTTTTCATTAGAGAGAATAGCCGCACGGGTCAGTGAATGACGCAGCTCTTCACGATTGGCCAGCACGATCTTATCGCCACCCTTAGGCAGTACGCGTTCGTAGTCTGGAAATTTGCCATCAATTAGCTTTGACGTAAACGTTACCGTGCCCACAGTGGCGCGAATATGATTATTACCCAACGTAATAGTGACAATACCGTCGTCATCATTAAGAAGGCGAGCCAACTCCTGCACACCCTTACGCGGCACAATCACCTGCATACGCTCGCCAGAGTCAGTCTGGGTATCTGCATCACACATGGCCAGACGGTGGCCATCTGTCGCCACGGTACGGAGGCGGCCCGCAGTCACTTCAAACAGCATACCATTCAAGTAGTAGCGAACATCCTGCTGGGCCATGGCAAAAGCGGTCTTGTCGATGAGCTTCTTCAGGTTCTTTTGGGTAATAGCGAAACTAAAAGCCCCAACGCCTTCTTCCAGATTAGGAAACTCATTGGCAGGCAGTGTCACCAGAGTGAAGCGGCTTTTACCCGACTTCAGCACTAATTTTGAACCATCCTGCTTCAGCTCAATTTCAGCGCTACTTGGCAGTGATTTACAGATATCAAGCAGCTTACGGGCAGGTACTGTGATTTCGCCATCACCAAATTCACCGACCAATTCAGTGCGGGCAATCAGCTCCACCTCTAGGTCTGTACCGGTAAGGGACAGTTTGCCAGCATCCACTACCATGAGAACGTTGGCCAGTACCGGCAAAGTCTGACGCTTCTCAACCACTCCAGATACCTGCTGGAGCGGTTTCAGCAACTGGTCACGCGAAATCGAAAGTTTCATGGGTCGGCTTCCTAAGTTTCATCTGGTCATCACGCCTGTAGCAGACGTAAAAGATTGGTGTAGTCCTCATCCATATTCGGATCAGACTTGCGTAAATTATCAATCAGGTTGCAGGCATGAATAACCGTGGAATGATCACGGCCATCAAAGCTGTGCCCGATTTCGGGGTAACTGTGCGAGGTCAACTCGCGTGACAATGCCATTGCTACCTGACGTGGGCGCGCATACGAACGGTTACGCTTCTTGCCAATCAGTTCACGTAAAGGGATGCGAAAATACTCCGCTACTACCTTCTGAATGTTCTCGATATTAATCTGTTTAGCACGAACAGCTAACACATCTTTAAGTGACTCACGCACCAGCTCAAGATCAAGTTCAGAGCCCTTGAAACGAGCAGTCGCAATCACTTTATTCAGTGCACCTTCAAGCTCGCGCACATTCGCCTGAACATGCTGTGCAATAAAAAAAGCAGAGCTGTGCGGTAAGCGAATTGAATTCAATTCTGCCTTTTTCATTAAGATGGCAGTACGCGTTTCTACCTCTGGTGGTTCCACTTGAAGCGCCAGTCCACTGGAGAAACGCGACTTCAATCTCTCATCTAACTCCTTGATTTCCTTAGGATACTTATCAGAAGTTACAATGACTTGGCGAGAACCTTCGAGCAGAGTATTGAAGGTGTGAAAGAACTCTTCCTGCGTGCTGGTCTTGCCCGCAAAAAACTGAATATCATCGATCAGCAGTAAATCCAGTGAACGATAAAGACGTTTGAAATCATTCATCAGCCCGTGCCGAAGGGCCGTAATAAAATCCTGCACAAAGCGATCAGAGGTCAGATAAAGAATACGGGCCGAGGGATTTGTTTTAAGTACAGCATTGCCCACAGAGTGCATGAGATGCGTTTTACCCAACCCGGTATGACCGTATATAAAAAGGGGATTGTGCCCAATAAGACCTGGCTTATCGGCAACCTGTTGGCAGGCAGCTAAAGCAATCTGGTTAGATTTACCAATAACAAAATTTTCAAATGTGAACAGTGAGTTCAAATTGTTTGGTGGCCGCGGTAACAATTCTGTCGGCGGCGGCTCGCGGCTCGGAGCTGAAGTAGAAGTTGTTGCATTACTGGACTTGGTCACCGGCGCAGACACTTCATTGTCCTGACGGTTTCCTACTTCCAGCAATACATGATCCATACTGCCTTGGCTTAACTCTTTTACCAGTTCACGGATGCGCGCAAGATATTTGTCGGCAATATGGCGGACAAAGAAAGGATTAGGCGCCAGCAAACGCAGGGCACCAGCCTGTTCTTCGGCCTGAAGCGGCCGTATCCACATATTAAAGAGGTTCTGAGGTAACTCGTCCTGCAGACGCTCTAGACAAACGGGCCAAATCGCCACTAAATCATCCTAAAACAACAAAACCAACAAGGGGCGCGATTTTATCCACAAGTCAGGGCAGCCGCCAGCACCAGGAGAAAATTCGACCTTTTAAGCCAATTTTCGAGACTGTCAGAGAGTTGTGGAAAACCGGGAGGGTAACACCGGTACAAACCCGGGGATAAATCCTGAGGGCTAAGTTATCCACAACTGACCACAGCTTATCAAGTACCTAAGGGCTCACCTTGCCACAGTTTTTACCATCATCTAACTTACTGATATTAAATACCAAAAAGTACTTATCCCCAGAAAAGATCTTCCCCTATCACTAACAACTACTACCTTTAAGATCTATTAGTTCTTTTTTAGGACAGGAAGGGTAAACCGGCCTCGCGGCACGCCGCTCGACCAAAACCAAACAGGTCTGTTTTCGTTTGACACGCCTACGGTCGTTACATAGAATAGCCGGCCTTTTCCGACCCTCTTGGGTCATGTTCATTTTTGAGCGATCATCATGAAACGTACATTCCAGCCCAGCACCCTGAAGCGCGCCCGTACACACGGTTTCCGCGCCCGTATGGCCACCAAGAACGGTCGTAACGTTCTGGCTCGCCGTCGTGCCAAGGGTCGCAAGAACCTGACCGTCTGAACAGCGCAACGTTCGATGTGACTGCGTGCTATCGCTTTCCCCGGACGCATCGTTTGCTGCGTCCAGAGGACTTTAAGACCGTATTCGATAGCACAGCATTCAAGGTTGGTGAGCAGCATTTTCTGTTGCTGATTCGTCCTAACGGTTTAGATCACCCCCGGCTTGGGTTGGTGATTGCGAAAAAAAAAGTCCGGCTTTCTGTTGAACGAAACCGGCTCAAGCGCACTGTCAGAGACAGTTTCCGCAGGCATCAAGCAACATTGCCAGCGGTAGATATAATTTTCATGGCGCGCAACGATCTTGGTAGTCTGGTTTCCGCCGATCTGGCCATGCAGCTGGAAAAAAGCTGGAAGCGTTTGATCCGCAAGACCGAAGCACCTGTGGTAATTCCACCCACAGACGTGGCAGAGCTCAAGGCATGAAAATTCTTTTCATTTTGCCGATACGCTTCTACCGTATCGCCATCAGTCCAATGATGGCGCCGCATTGCCGTTTTTATCCCTCTTGCTCTGCCTATGCTGAAGAAGCCATCCGCCATCATGGTGCGATGAAAGGTATGGTGCTGACCGTGAATCGTATCCTTCGCTGTCATCCCTGGGCAGAGGGCGGGCTCGATCCCGTCCCTGAAAAATTTTCTTTTCGTCACGTTACTCCGGTAACTGATACCACTGAATCCCAACGCATTTCCAAGGCGCCCTGATCTATGGAACTCCGACGCACGTTGCTCATTGTGGCCATGGCAGTAATTGGCTATATGCTCATCCTGAACTGGCAAAAGGATTATGGCGCTCAGCCAGCCGCTGATGCGGTTGCTGAAGCAGAGGCCCCTGTCGCTGGTAACAGTGACATGCCAACGGTACCGGCCGCAGCGGTTAACGCGGATATACCGGTTGCACCAACAGCAACAGCCAATTCTGCGGAAACACCCCTTGCAGTTGAAGGCCAGTCCAATGGACGGGTCAGCGTCAAAACGGATGTTCTCGATATCCAAATAGACACGCGTGGCGGCGATATCGTGCGCATTGCGCTGCCTAAGTACACTGAAAGTATCGATAGCAAAAAAGCCTTTGTATTTCTCGACCACTCTGCCGCCCGCACTTATGTAGCACAGAGTGGATTGATTGGTACGGATGGCCCGGATGCAGCAGCCTCTGGCCGTCCACAATACCAGACCAGTGCCCGTGAATATGTATTGGCAGATGGCCAAGATGCACTTGCCGTTACCTTGGTATTGCAACAAGAAAACGGTGTCGAGATTCGCAAGGTGTTTGAGTTCACCCGCAATAATTATCAGGTGAAGATGCACTACGACATCATCAACCGCGGTACGGCGCCGTGGAGCGGTTTGATGTATGCGCAGTTGAAGCGTGACAGCAGCAAAGACCCAAGTGCCAGCAATCAAGGCTTTGGCATGTCGACGTTCTTGGGCGGCGCATGGTGGACGAAAGACAAGCCCTACAACAAACTCAAACTGGAAAAATTTGCTGAAGAGCCAGTGAAAGAGTCAGTTACCGGTGGCTGGGCCGCGATGGTCCAACATTATTTTGTAGCGGCATGGGTACCTGATGCAAAAAGCTCTAATGTTTTTGTCACCCGTAAAAGTGGCGATGACAATATCATCGGCTATACCGGCGCCCCTATTTTTATAGCGCCAGGCGCACAGCAATCAATTAATGCCACATTGTATGCCGGACCTAAAATTCAAAAGGTACTGGAATCAGTATCCCCTGGTTTGGAACTGACGGTTGATTACGGTTGGCTGTGGCCGGTGTCACAATTTCTGTACTGGTTGCTCAGCACCATTCACGGCTGGATCGGCAACTGGGGTTGGTCCATTGTGTTCCTAACAATTCTAGTTAAGGCGGCTTTCTTTCAGCTTTCTGCGACTAGCTATAAGTCGATGGCCAAGATGCGCACCGCAATGCCGGAAATGCAGCGTATCAAAGAGCAGCATACTGGTGATCGCGCCAAACAGTCACAAGCGATGATGGAGTTGTACAAGAAGGAAAAGATCAATCCACTCGGTGGCTGCTTGCCAATTCTGGTTCAGATGCCGGTGTTTATTGCACTTTACTATTGTTTGATGGAATCAGTAGAACTGCGTCATGCGCCGTGGTTGGGCTGGATTCACGATCTTGCAGTAATGGATCCTTTCTTTGTGCTGCCCCTGATCATGGGCGCCACTATGTTTATTCAGCAGCAGCTTAACCCGGCTCCGCCAGATCCTATGCAGGCCAAAGTGATGAAGATCATGCCGGTAGTATTCACCGTGATGTTCTTGTGGTTCCCTGCTGGTTTGGTGTTGTATTGGGTGGTGAATAATTCACTATCGATTCTGCAGCAGTGGATAATTACCCGCCAGATTGAAAAGGCCAGCGCGGCTAAGGCGTAAGTAGTTTTGCTTATGTGAAATGACAAAAAGGCTCCTAACGGAGCCTTTTTGCTACCATGGATAACATGATGAAAAGTACAGACACCATTGCAGCTATTGCCACACCACCAGGGCGTGGTGGTGTGGGTATCGTGCGTGTGTCGGGGTCGAGGGCGCAGAACATCGGGCAAGCAATTTTGTTACGCGAGCAGGCCTTACCCGTTCGACATGTTCTGTTTGGCCATTTCCATGCGGCCGACGGCGGAGACATTGACGAAGGCTTGGTATTGTTTTTTCAGGGGCCACACTCATTCACGGGCGAAGACGTTCTTGAGTTGCAGGGGCATGGGGGCCCTGTTGTCATGGATATGCTGCTGCAGCGCGTGCTCGCGCTAGGCGCTCGCATGGCGAGACCCGGTGAGTTTTCCGAGCGCGCATTCCTCAACGACAAACTGGATCTGGCCCAAGCCGAAGCCATTGCAGATCTTATTGATGCAGGCTCTGCCGAGGCAGCGCGCTCTGCCGTGCGTTCGCTGGCCGGTGTGTTTTCGCAAAAAATTCATGCGTTAGTAGAGGCTCTGATACAGCTTCGTCTGTATGTAGAAGCCGCCATTGATTTTCCAGAAGAAGAAATAGATTTCCTCAGTGATGGACGTGTCGAAGGTGAGTTATGTGCCGTACAGGCACACTTGGCAGAAGTGATGGCCGAAGCCAGACAAGGAGCACTGCTGAGAGAAGGGATGCGCGTCGTGATTGCGGGCAAACCTAATGCCGGCAAGTCCAGCTTACTCAATGCGCTGGCCGGTTTTGATGCGGCCATTGTGACCGACGTTGCCGGTACCACGCGCGATGTGCTGCGTGAGCAAATTCAGATCGACGGAATGCCGCTGCACATCATCGACACTGCAGGTCTGCGTGAGACAACCGATATTGTTGAGCAGGAAGGGGTACGCCGTGCCCTGAAGGAAGTTGAGCAAGCAGACCGTGTCTTATTCGTATTTGATGCCGCCAGTGACACCGATCCGTTGGCCTTGGCAACAGCGTTCTTCCGTCCACTACCAACACCTGACAAGCTGCTACTCATTGCCAACAAGTGTGATCTGCACGCGGGGTTGATGGTAGGCCGTCGTGAGCGAAGCGATGACGCTGGTAGGGCCTACACCGAGGTCGTGCTGTCGGCACGGCAAGGGCAGGGCCTTGATGTGCTGCGCCAGACTCTTAAGGAAGCCATGGGTTTTCAGACCGAAGGTGCGGGCCTCTTCACCGCTCGCCGTCGTCATCTTGATGCTCTGGAACAGGCCCGTCTGTCACTCGCCACTGGGCTGGCCCAATTACAAGGCACTGGAGCTGGGGAGTTGCTGGCAGAAGACCTACGACAGGCACAGGAGGCGCTGTCAGAAATTACCGGTGAGTTCACCCCGGATGACTTGCTCGGTCGAATATTCTCCAGCTTTTGTATTGGCAAGTGAGTAAGCACTGACGAACTAAAGGGGTCATAGTAAAAAATGGCCACCGGCTAATGACCAGATAGAAAAATGGCTAAAAAATAACCACCCCGTTCTTTTTAGCGGGTCTACCCGTATACTACGTTCCCTCTTTTTTTCTTGAAGTCAGACATCCATGCGTTATCCGACTCCCTATGACGTGATCGTGATCGGCGGTGGCCATGCCGGCACGGAAGCCGCACTTGCGGCGGCACGTATGGGTTGCCGCACGCTGCTGCTCACCCATAATGTAGAAACGTTAGGGCAAATGAGCTGTAACCCGGCGATCGGTGGCATTGGCAAGTCGCATCTGGTGCGTGAGATTGATGCGTTGGGCGGTGCGATGGCACTGGCCACTGACCAAGGGGGCATCCAGTTTCGAGTGCTTAACTCAAGCAAGGGCCCGGCGGTACGTGCTACGCGCGCCCAAGCTGATCGTGTTCTCTACAAGGCGGCGATCCGCGCCATGCTGGAGAACCAACCCAACCTCGATATTTTCCAGCAGGCGGTGGATGACCTAATCGTTGAGGGTGACACGGCCAAGGGCGTGGTCACTCAGACAGGTATTCATTTCGAAGCGAAGACCGTGGTCTTGACCACGGGTACCTTTCTTGGCGGCACCATTCATATCGGCTTGCAAAGCCATCGCGGTGGGCGCGCAGGTGATCCGCCTTCGATTGCGCTGGCCGACCGTCTGCGCGAATTGCTGCCAAATGTGGGACGCCTCAAAACAGGTACACCACCCCGTATAGATGCGCGCTCCGTTGACTTCTCCGTAATGAAGGCACAATCAGGAGATATGCCAATACCGGTCATGTCTTTTATGGGCTCGCGAGAGATGCATCCGCAGCAGGTGAACTGCTGGATCACGCAGACTAATTTGCAAACCCACGACATTATTCGTGGGGGTCTAGACCGCTCACCGATGTATACCGGTGTGATTGACGGAGTAGGCCCGCGCTACTGCCCATCCATTGAAGACAAGATCCATCGTTTTGCCGACAAGAATTCGCATCAGATATTCATCGAGCCCGAAGGCCTAACAACACACGAGCTGTATCCCAATGGCATTTCGACATCGCTGCCATTTGATGTGCAACTGAGTCTGGTTCGTTCTATTCGCGGTTTGGAAAATGCCCACATCACACGCCCAGGCTATGCCATTGAATACGACTACTTCGACCCGCGTGATCTCAAGCACACACTGGAAACCAAAGTTATCCATAATCTATTCTTTGCTGGCCAGATCAATGGGACAACAGGTTATGAAGAGGCGGGCGCACAGGGCTTGTTGGCTGGGTTAAATGCGGGGCTGCGTGCACAGGAAAAAGACGGCTGGTACCCGACCCGCGATGAAGCCTATCTCGGTGTATTGGTTGATGACTTGATTACGCTGGGCACAAAAGAGCCGTACCGTATGTTCACCTCGCGTGCAGAATATCGATTGATGCTGCGTGAAGACAATGCCGACCAGCGTTTAACTGCTAAGGGCCGTGAGCTTGGTCTTATAGATGACACACGCTGGGCTGCATACTGTGAAAAAATGGATGCGATCGCACGCGAAACGCAGCGCATGAAATCAACCTGGGTGCGTCCCGGAACGACCATGGCCGCAGAATTTATCGCTAGCACAGGGCAGGATCTTTCACGCGAATATACGTTGATGGATTTGCTACGTCGTCCGCAGGTGACCTATCCGCAGATTCAGGCATTAGGTGGCAGCGAAGAAAGCGAAGCGGTGGGCGAGCAGATTGAGATCATGGCGCGTTATGCCGGATATATCGATCGTCAGGCAGAGGAAATTGAGCGCATCAAGCGCCATGAAGAAACCCGGCTACCGGATAACTTTGATTATCAGCAAGTCAGTAGTCTGTCGAATGAAGTGCGGGCCAAGCTGATGCAAGTACGCCCTGAAACGCTGGCACAGGCCGCGCGTATTCCTGGCGTGACCAAGGCGGCAATATCGGTACTGATGGTCTGGTTGAAAAGGAACAGTGCCAGCGCTCGTATAACAGAGCAGGCCGTATCGTGAGTGTAGAAACTGAAAAACGGATTCGTACTGGCGTAGAAAAGTTGTCGCTGTCGCTGCCGGAAGGTGCGATAGAAAAACTGCAGTCCTATTTAGACCTACTGGTGAAGTGGAATGGCGCCTACAACCTGACGGCCATCCGTGATCCTGGCCAGATGGTGGTAAAGCATTTGCTCGACAGCTTAAGTATCGTGCCGTATGTACAAGGCGCGTCACTGATTGATGTAGGTACGGGGGCGGGATTGCCGGGGCTCGTATTAGCGATAGCGCTGCCTGAGTTAGAGGTCACCTTGCTTGACAGTAATGGCAAGAAAGTACGTTTCTTGCGTCAGGTGATTGCCGACCTCAAGATTACTAATGCCAGCGCAGTCCATGCGCGGGTGGAAGAGTTTGACCGTCAGTTTGATCTGGTCAGCAGCCGTGCCTTTGCTACGCTCGCCGACATGGTGAACGGTAGCCAGCAGTTGTTGGCGAGAAATGGTGAGTTTCTTGCCATGAAGGGCGTGAGCCCGACAGAAGAAAACGCGGCCTTGCCGGAAGGATTTTCGGTAAAGGACGTTGTGCCGCTCACGGTGCCGTTTCTGGATGAAGAACGGCATCTGGTGCGTATTGTGCGCAATTGATCCGTGTCCTGATTGCAGGACAACGGAAAACAAGACAGTGGGGAATACATGGACAAGATACTGGCCGTGACGAATCAGAAAGGTGGCGTGGGTAAAACCACTACCAGCGTCAATCTGGCCGCCTCACTGGCTGCGACCAAGCGTCGCGTGCTGTTGATTGATCTCGATCCGCAGGGCAATGCGACCATGGGATCGGGTGTCGATAAACATGAGATTGCACACAGCGCCTACGATGTACTGACTCGGCAGAGTACGGCTGAGCAAGCCATCATCACCGGTCTTGATGCAGGCTATCATCTCATCGGCGCAAACGGTGATCTGGTTGCAGCTGAAGTCGAGCTAATGAATGCCATTGGCCGTGAGCTACGTCTTAAGCAGGCACTGGATGTGGTGCGCGATCGCTATGACTACATCATTATTGATTGTGCACCATCGCTGAACATGCTGACGGTGAATGGACTTGTTGCGGCTGACGGCGTCATCATTCCCATGCAATGCGAATACTTTGCGCTGGAGGGCCTAGCGGCCCTGATGGACACGATTGATCAGGTGACGCAGACAGTAAATCCGAAACTGCATATTACCGGCATACTGCGCACGATGTTTGATCCCCGTAATACACTGGCAACCGATGTGTCCGCAGAGCTATTGACGCATTTCCCGGATAGCGTCTTTGAAACCATTATTCCGCGTAATGTGCGCCTGGCCGAAGCACCTGCCCATGGTATGCCGGCGCTGCTCTATGACAAGGCTTCTCGGGGTGCCATGTCTTATCTGGCGTTGGCCGCAGAATTACTGCGTCGACAAGACAGCCCGCGTGAAGTAGCTACTGAAACAGTTTAATTTTGATTCTTACCATTTCTGAAAAGAAGTGGAAAATGGTGATATGGAAATGACAACGACAAAAAAGCGCGGACTCGGCGGCGGCCGTGGATTGAATGCCCTGCTCTCGGGTGTGAAGCAGGTGCAGGAAACCGTGACAGCCGTTGAAGAAGGCAAGGTGCCGGTTGATGGTGAGCTGAAAAATTTGCCGGTGGAGTTTATGCATCGCGGGCGCTACCAGCCTCGTCGCGATATGGATCCAGGTGCGCTGCAAGAATTGGCGGATTCCATCAAGCTACAAGGAGTGATGCAGCCGATTGTTGTGCGCCCGGTAGGCGAGAATAAATACGAAATAATTGCGGGTGAGCGTCGTTGGCGCGCTACGCAGCTGGCTGGCATCGACACGATCCCTGTCATTATTCGTGATATTCCGGATGAAACCGCTATCGCCATGGCGCTCATCGAAAATATTCAGCGTGAAAACCTGAACCCGATGGAAGAAGCCGTTGCCATGCAACGTTTTGCTGATGAGTTTCAGTTTACCCACCAGCAAATTGCCGATGCCGTCGGTAAGTCACGCGCCACGGTGACGAACCTGTTGCGCCTGATGTCGCTCAATGCAGAAGCCAAGTCACTGCTGGAACATGGCGATATGGAAATGGGTCATGCCAAGGCATTGTTGGGCCTGCCTGACAATATGCAGGGACGGGCTGCCCGTGCCGTGGTTGCTAAGGACTTGTCCGTTCGTCAGACAGAAGCCATGGTGCGTGCTCTGCTGGCACAAAAAAATGAAAGCACAGAAAGTGAGAAAGCTCTTGATCCGAATGTGCGTAAATTGCAGGATGAACTAGCGGACAAAATTGGTGCGCCGGTTCAGATTGAATACAACGCTAAGGGCAAAGGCCGCTTGGTGATCAACTACAATACGTTGGATGAGTTGGACGGCATTCTCGCTCATATCAAGTAACGGGTTACCGCCGTACAGGTGCTTTGCTGTTTGACAGGACACTTACCGTGCGACGACTACTTGCCTATAGCCTGATTTTTTTCATGACGTTGCCGATGCAGGTAACGGCATGGGAGTTATCGCGCAATGATGGTGAGCGTGGTATTCGTGTCTATCTGCGGGACAACCCGGCGTCTTCCTACAAATCCTTTTATGCGGTCACGCATGTCAAAAATACAATGGGCGCGGTAGTTGCCGTGCTGTCAGATGTGCCCGCCATGCCGGAATGGATTGCACGCATGAAGTCCGTGAAGTTGTTGCGGCGTAATGCGAATAAAGAATTATGGGTGCATGCTCGCTATCAACTGCCGTATCCCTTTTTGGAGCGCGAGACGGTTCTGTACTCTTTGATGAAGCAGGATTCACTTACAAAGGTAGTGACTATTACCACGAAAAGCGTGCCTGGCTTTTTGACTGCTCATAAAGATCGTGTACGCCTAACTAATATGAACAGCACTTGGAAGCTGACACCAGAAGAGGGAGGCATGGTACGTATTGAGTTCTGGGGTGAGGGGGAACCTGGTGGGTATGTGCCCTCTATTCTCTTTAACTACAACTTGCCGGATGAGCCCGTACAAACACTGCGTAATCTCAGGAAAATGCTAACACGAGAAAAATATCAAAATCGACAATTAAGCTATATTCGTGAAAGCGAAGATTAGTGCTTGGCGCTTTGTTTAATTAGTTTATCCTGCGTACTAGCCAGTTCAAAATGTGCACGTGCTGATAATTCACGCCAACGCACGTAAGATTTTTCCAGTGCTCGCTGCAGCAGCTCTACCATAACTCTCTGGCTTTCCGAGTCCTTCTGAAGTAATGCTAGGCCAATGGCAGCCATGTCACGTTGTTCATCGCGAATACGTTCATGCAGTTTATTTTGTTCAGAAAGCAGAAAACTACGTTGCTGTTCCATTAATCTAACGCTATTGCGCATTTGAGTCAGTTTCTGGCCGCGCATCTTTTGCTGAAGCTTATGGGCGCTGCATAAATTAGTATCGGAGGCGCAATGCTTTAAGTATTGCGAGGATTCCATATACGACCCTTCTGCTAAAGAAAGTGAAGCTCGAGCAATAGGGAGCAATGCATCAAGTTGCTGTAGGGTCTGTCCCAAGTCACGAACAAGACTAGGATTATTGACCCGATGATTAGCCAATCTCTCCATATGCTCCTTTAAGCAATTTCGAAAAGAGAGTGATTTTTGATGATCAATGAATGCAATTGCGAATGCCGGATCCGTTAGCGCCTCGTTTGTTAGCGACCATATATCAGCATTAGGCTTTGCTAAGCCTAGGGACTGAATAAAAGTGGCTGAATTGGATTGATTAACAATCTTTGAAATAGCGTACAGCTGACTGTCCGCCAGTGAGCTTGCTTGTATTAGCAAGGGAAGTGCTTCTTCTAGGTCAGTTTGCCACTGTGAGGCCCGGAGCAGCCCTTCAATCGTTTCTGGTTGATATGGATAAAGCTGAGCCGCGTGCTGTATCCATGCGTTAGCCTTTTCTAGAGAGTCTGTCGAGTGCGCCACTTCGCCCATCAATAGTAGAGCAGCAGCGGTCTGTGTGCTCCCAAGGGGCACTTTTCGAAGAGCATTCATGGCCTCATCAGGCTTACCCAAGCGTAGCTCGGAGTGCGCAAGGGCAATTTGTAATCGAGGGATCAGAGCTTGTGTTTCGACTACGTGAGCGGATTGGAGTGATGCAATTTGCTCACGCAGCGCAGAGCGTCGTTCGACATCATTAGTGAGCTGTAGAATGTGATTAATATGGACGTAAGACGGTGCGCCTTTCTCTACTCCAGCGCCAGAAAAAGCATCTTTACCATTAAGGTTGAGTGCTGCACAGGATTCTATGGCGGTTACACTGCCAGCTGAGAGTAGCAGCAAAAGAGATAGCACGAGACCAGCCAGTTGCTGGGTACGAAAGAAGTAATAGCCATCCATGGCAAGGAGATTCCAAGAGTTTCTGTGGTACGAAAATTGAGGGCGTATTTTCCCTTATTTGTATTCAGCTGGCTACAACGCATAAAATGCGCGCCCCACAAGGAAGGTGGCAGCACAAATGATTATAAGGACACTGCTAGCAGTAATACTGCTAGGGACTGCTATCGCCAGGGCAGATACAACCTCGGAGCGGTTACTCAAACAGGATATTGACCGTCAAGAGCAAGAGCGGCGGGACCGTCGCTGGGATGAGCCGCGGACAAGTACGCCGCTGCCAGCGCCAGAGCTAGAAAGGGCAAGTGGGCAGCCTGCAAGTGACACCTGTTTCTCTATTCGTGAAATTCATGTTACCCAAGCACAAATACTGCCGGCCAAACCATTAGCACGCCTGATTGCTGCTTATGAAGGGCGCTGTCTGAGTTCCTCTGACCTGCAGGCACTGCAGCAGGGGATGAACAGCTTGGCGCTTTCCCGTGGCTTAGTCACAACACGCGTTGTCATTCCTGAGCAAAATCTCAGTAGCGGTATTCTCCAGTTGGAAGTATGGCCAGGCCATATGGAGGCCGCTACTCTGAACTCGCCTTATCGAATGGAGCTGGAGGCGGCACTGCCACTGAGCAATGGCGACGTGTTAAATCTGAGGGCATTAGAACAAGCCATCGACAATTTAAATCGTCTGGAGTCCTTGCAGGCATCGGTTGAGTTGAGGCCAGGTGAGAAACCCGGAGGTTCGATTGCAGCCTTCACCGTTAACCGGTTACAGCCCTGGCATCTCGCGGCCGTCTGGGACAGCGAAGCGATGGAGCAGCATCCAGTTAATACAGTGCGTGCCAGCCTTACGTTAGACAGTCCATTGAAACTGGCGGACCGATTGATAGTAGGTGCCAATGCCACGGTGAGAGGCACGGAAGTCGACAATGCCTATGGCAGCAGTATTGATTACGATGTACCAATTGGTTGGTGGCGTATGGCTGTTGGCGCCGATCAGTTCGAGTATCAGAATCCAATCACATCTGGTTTGACTACATTTGTGTCCAGCGGCAAAAGCCAATCAATACGTGCCGAAGTGTCGCGAGTGGTGTGGCGAGATAACAAACACCGTCTAAACATTGCACTGCTCGGAAAGCAACGCATTAATAATAATTACATTGATAGTATTGCTATCGGAGTGAGCACTAGTCGGCTCAAGGCCATGGGATTGCGTGCAGATATATCGCGAGTAGCAGCACCTTGGGTGATGGATGCTAGCCTGTCTGCCGAACAGGGTGAGGCGCGCACTTTGGCAATGCCATCGCCGGTAGATGCCGATTACTCTCGTGTGATAGCAAATACTCGCCTGCAGTATCACTGGAAAAAATCAAGTCTAAGTTGGTCAGTGAGTGGGCAATGGAGCGATAGCATTTTGTTGCCGAGTGAGCAATATGCACTCGCCGGCAATATAAAAGGGTTCTCTCCCCTTAGTCTTAATGCAGCAACAGGTATGGCTAGCCGAGTTGAGTGGGCGCGGCCTTTCTTTTTTGACTGGAAGGAATTCAAAACAATAAGGCTACAAATTGGTGCTGAATTAGGCTGGGCTCCGGCAGCTAGCGGAAACATCTCGGAAGAGCAATTGACAGCCGTGACAATGGGGGTGATAGCCCCCTGGAAAAAAATGGTTATACAGCTGCAGGTTGCTGCACCACTAGAGTTCAATAGCACTCAAAATGCAATAAGCGATTGCCAGATGGATGCCAACGTTAGTATTAGATGGTGAGGGAAAGGATGAGGTGCAAGCTGCAGCTGTTTGATCAGTCCGTCAGTTAGCGGCATCATGATAGATACTGATTGCGGGCTTGTAACATTAACCCGTTTCCTATTCGCCGTTGTTGCAGGGCTATTTTGTGAAGTCGCGATTACTATCTCCAGGCAGCAGGCTATTGGTTGCGTTTGGCTTTGCCATTCTAGTCCTTGTCAGCATTATGCTGTTGGCAAGCCGTCAGCCGTGGCTGGGACTTAGCCTGCAATGGGATGAGTCAAATAAAACGGCCACCGTACGCACCAGTCAAGGGCCTAGTGCAGGGGTCGCAGTTGGCACACAGATTTCTACTCTGCGAATGCCTGATAAAGCAGAAACTCATTTTCAGGCGGTAGACTTCATCATTGAGCCAGATGGGAACTTACCCGACTACACTCATTACAACGCTTTTCTTGAGCGACTTGATAAATTAGCAAAGATACAAAGAGAGTCGCAGCTCACGCTGGTTACAGATGAAGGTGACGAGTACAAGATCACGCCAAAAGCGCACCGCCCTTTAAGTTCAATGCCAGCGGATTTTTGGGTGCAGCTGATTGTTGGCCTACTAGCATTTATGATTGCCGCTACAGTTTGGTCTTTTCGCCCTAATGATACTGCAGCTCGGTATTTGCTATTGAGTGGTTTTGCTACTTTGATGTTTGCTCCTGGTGCGGCAGTTTACACCACGCGTGAACTCGGTATACCAATAGAGGAGATGCTACTGCTCAAAGCCATGAATTTTGGTGGCGGTATGCTTTACGTTGGCACAATGGTAGCAATGCTCTGGAATTATCCAAGACGACTTGGCAGTGAGCGGATTGCATTGCTTATAGTTGGCTTCAGTCTTTTATGGTTTATGGCGCAAGCATTAGGGTTATTTGAATCCATGCTGATAGGGCGACGGTTGCCCGTATTTATTGGATTACTTTTAACCATCATTCTCGCTGCTGTGCAATGGTTCAATACACAACGAGATCCAGTTGCACGCGCTTCTTTGCAATGGTTTTTGCTTTCATGGCTACTCGGCACCAGTCTTTTTATAATCATAACGATGGTGCCACAGCTTTATGGTGTAAATACCGCCGGCGTACAGGGATACAGTTTTATACTGTTTCTTTTAGTTTATGGCGGGTTGGCGTTTGGAATTTTGCGTTATCGTTTATTTGATTTGGGCGAGTGGTGGCTACGCGTAGTGTCGTGGGTAGGCGGGCTGCTTTTGCTCATGATCCTAGATATGATATTAATTTGGGGGTTAGGGTTATCCTCATCACTGTCATTTAGTCTGGCGCTCATACTTGGTGGGCTTATTTGGTTGCCACTACGAGGCTATATCTGGTCGAGAGTCGTAGAGCAGAAAATAATAGAAAAGCCAATTTTCCAGTCCGTGCTGGATATTGCATTCAATTTAAATACAGAAAAACAGCAGCAGATGTGGAAATCATTATTAGTAAAGCTCTTTGATCCATTGCTAATTAAGCCAAGTTCAAATTTCTATGAAACCGCCACACTGATTGAAAGTGGGCAAAAGTTATACCTCCCTGAGCTGTCACTAATACCATCATTTACTCTTGAATATGCGGATGGTGGCCGTCGACTCTTTACTCGTCGAGATGAGGCGTTAGCCAGCCAACTACTGGACATGTTAAAGCACGCAGAATCCAGTCGTAACGCCTATCAGAAAGGTGCAAGTGAAGAGCGCAGTCGTATTGCTCTTGATCTGCATGATGACGTAGGTTCACGCCTGCTAAGCAGCTTGCATCAAGATGCACTGGATACTACCCGCGATGGGATTCGACAGGCAATTGCAGAAATGCGAATTATTATGAATGGGCTTGCAGGGAAGTCACTGCCACTATCAGAAATTATTGCAGATCTTCGACATGAAACCGTATTTAGGCTTGAAGCTGTGAAAATAAATA
>ERZ724527.452-NODE-452-length-20542-cov-5.961146_pt1 | contig 20542 bp, 19 predicted proteins | sample MGYA00376060_ERZ724527 | MGnify/ENA primary metagenome ERZ724527 (study PRJEB28724, sample SAMN07190886) | activated sludge metagenome | isolation source: activated sludge of sewage treatment plant in Hong Hong | place: USA: Christiansburg, Virginia | collected...
CACGTGTAAAAACTTTACCCGGCTTTTCAATCAAACTGTATAACAGTGAAAACTCCATTCTGGAAAGATTGATAATCTGTTTCTTGTAAGTCACATCATGCGACGCTGTATCCAGCGTAATGTCTCCAAATACTATCTTGCTGTCGATATGATCAACCTGATGGGAGCGACGCAAAATGGAACGCAAACGCGCCATCAGTTCCGCTCTCTCGAATGGCTTGGTCAAAAAATCATCAGCACCACCATCAAGCCCCTCTACCCGGGCATCAAGGGAATCACGCGCAGTGAGAATAAGGACAGGTGTCAGCAACTTTCTCGACCGCCAGTCTTTCAGCAGCCCCATGCCATCAATACCCGGCAATCCCAGATCCAGAATGATCAGATCAAATGCTTCAGTGAAAGGCATATTCAGGGCAGTTGTGCCTGAACGCAGCCAGTCCACTGCATACCCCTCTTGCTTCAAGGCAGTCACTAACCCGTCGCCAAGAAGCTCATTGTCTTCAACCAATAGAACGCGCAATCAGGCACCCTTGGATAAAGTTGCATATTTTTTTATGGCAGGAAGCTGTTTCTGTAAAGCATTATCCACAAGCATTGGAATACACTGGTTAATGCGGGCAAACAGCTTTTCTGGCCAACCCCAAAATACCTGATGGGGACCACCACTTATAAACATCTTCTCAACTTGTGCTGCGACAATATCAGGCAAGTCCATCGCATTGCCCAACTCCTTGTTCAGGGCAATCACATTCTCACTATTCAGTTTTGTCGCTGTTGCTCGCGGCGCAAAATACAGCACCCGGATGTCTGAATCCGACAACTCCCTGCGCAAGGCTTCTGTAAAACCTCTCAAACCAAATTTGCTAGCACAATAAGCACTGTATCCCGGGTAACCGATACTGCCAAAGGTAGAGCCCATATTCAGAATACGTGCGCCCTGCTCTTTTTGCAGCAATGGAAGCAATGCGCGAATCAACAACATCGGAGCCAACAAATTCAGGTTGATCTGGTTTTGCAACATGGCATCCGACTGATCTTGTAGAAGTGCGAAATGATTGCATCCTGCATTATTGATCAACCCCCACAGCCCCGGTTCAAGACCAGTACAAAAACCGACAATACGCGCCCTGTCTTCCTGACTCAACAAATCAGCCACCAGCATATCTGCACTGCCGCCTGCAGCTGATACGTCAGTATGCGTTTCTTGCAAAGCAACAGGGTCGCGCCCCACCAGTATCAATCTGGCATGTTGTCTGGCAAGACGAACTGCTATCTCGCGCCCTATCCCACCGCTAGCGCCGGTGATCAATATGGTTTTTCCCTGCAAATTCACTCCGGCGTCCTCACTTCAATGCGCGAAACATATCGGCATATAACCTGAAAATTATTTTGGCAACATGGATAATATCAGCCTGATCCTTCGGATCGTCAATACGGTTCACAATACCTTCAAAAAAATCAATATGTTCTATATCCAGCGAGCCATGTGAATACAGGTAGCTGAATGCATTTTTGGGTAAGCCAAGACATTCACGAACTTTATCTGCAGCATGCGTAGCCACATTGACACTGGTGCCTTCCAGAACGTACACCATACCAAAAAATCCGACTGGGTTTCGACGGGAAACAAAATCCCAGATATAGCTGATCATCAATTCCACAGGCAGCAAAGGTATATCAGCCCTGACCGCTTCTGCATCGCCGCCACAATGCCTGATGTCATTCAGTATCCATTCCTGATGGCCGACTTCTTCCTCAATATAATGGGCAATCTTGTCACGTAACCATTCCTGGCTTTCTGGAATGCGTGATCCGACTGCCATCAGAAGCGGAGTGGTATGCTTGACATGATGGTAGGCTTGCGCAAGAAATGAAATGTATTCATCCAGCGTGAGATTGCCTGTCAGTGCCGAAGTAATCAGCGGAGAGCTCAGGAGATATTCACGCTCTGCTGCCGTTTCCTGCTGAATACGCTGGTAAAAATTTGCAGCTGTCATTTTATTGTTCCTCTCCATACATAGCATTGATTATTTTCTGGTAGGTTTCTGCAATGGCGTTTCGTTTATTGCGTCCATTGCTGGTTGCAAGACCGTTCTTCGGACTGAATGGCTCCACTGCGCGGCTAACACGATTCACGTGCGCATAATCCGGCAATTTTTTGTTTGCTTCATCAATGGCACACTGTAATTCCATATCTGATAAGCCCGGCGCGACCACTATAGCCACCAATGCAGGTCTTGCTTCACCAAATACAGCACACTGCAATATTCCGGGTTGGCATAACAATTCACTCTCGACCCATTCAGGACTGATATTGCGGCCAAAACTGCTGATGATCAGGTTTTTCTTGCGGCCACTGATGCTCACAAAGCCATCGCTGTCGATACTGGCTAGATCGCCAGTTGGCAGCCAGGTTGGCGCATCATGTGCCGGCTGCCCAAGGTAACCGGCATAAGCAACACCGGAAACTTCTAACTCCCCTTCTTTACTAATACGAACCGATGCATGCGCCAGGGGCTTGCCGACTGTACCCGGCTTTTCTGCACCCGGTTGGTTGAAACAGACAACGGAACTGCACTCCGACAAACCGTACCCTTCATAAACCGGTAAGCCCTGCCTTTTCGCTTCGGCCAGCAAGTCGGGTGAAACGCGCGCGCCACCGACTGCCAGCATTTTTATAGAAGACACGTCAAACTGATCCAGTATTGGCAGCAGTGCCTTTAGCATCTGTGGCAGGATAATGGCACTGTGTATCTTTTCGCTCTGCACACAGCGCAAGAATGCAACAGGATCCCACTGGCTTGAGCCATCCCATCCTATTGTGGACAGGGACGGCGTAATGCACACGGAACCGGCCAGCAATGCAGCATACGCTCCCGCAACATTTTCCAGCAAAACGGATAAGGGCAACGCACAGAGGTGACGTTTAACACCCAGGCTAACCATCAAGTCCGCAATGGATCTGGCAACGGCCTCTTGTGCCAACTGCGTCAGGCAGACACCTTTGGGATTACCTGTCGACCCTGAGGTAAAGGTAATTTTTGCAGTGCCAGATGGCAGCAAGACAGGTGCGCATACGCGCGTCAGCTTGTGCAACACACCGGTGTCTAGACCCGTCTGGCTAAAGCCCAGTGATTGCCAGATGGGCAAATCCGGCTGGTCAGTCAATAACGCATCAACACCAGCACTATCGACAGCCCATTGCATCTGTTCTGCTGTAAAAAAATGGGGCAACGGCACACAGGGCTTGTTTTCCGCCAGACAAGCTAGATCCGCTTTAATCCAGGATTCACCGTTGTCTGCTGCCAGTGCAACAACCCTGTCCTCACCCAGCTGCAATGATGGCAGTTTTACCGCTAACACCTCAGATACCCGCAGGCAACAAAGCCCACTGGTCAGCCAGGGATAAACTGCATACGGCAAGCAGTTCAGGATTGTCTACCAGTGCGTCGTGTGCAGCAGCAGGTGACATTGCGATTACTGTAGTCTCCGTTGCGTAATAGCTGCCCCAGGCAAATCGTTCAGCGCCCAGACGCTCTGGAAGCGCTCGCACCATCGGCACAATAGGTATACCGAGGCGCATCAGTGCGTTCTGCACAGCTGGCGTAGTGTTGCAAACACCCCACTGGTAACCACGCTTGTACAGCAACTCGGTTAATAACGGGAACAATGCACGGGTTACACCGGGATAATGCCCGGCCAGATTGCCAATTTCGATAATTCCCTGACGGGCAACAGGTAAACCTGTATGAAGGCTCACCTCATCTTCAATACTGCGATCAAGGTATCTCTCAATGAACAAGGGACTCGTGGCCGCTGGACGCAAACCAGCTACCCCCACCAGCTTGTCATCACAGGAAAGCCCCAACAGCCATGGCATGAAATTTTTGACGTTGGCACCGTAGCTCTGGAGAAACTCTGCAGCAACAAACGCCTCCATTGCGGGCCGTTCGACAGCCGTTTGATCGGCGATAACCACTTCCGGTACACCATTGGTCAAGCTGATACCCACCATACGCCCCCGGGGTGAGTAACCCCCGCCTCTCTCCACAGACAACAACGCTGAACACATCGCACTACCCTCTGACTTATCACATTGCCAGTATCTATGGATGGCATTAAATGAAGATTAAGCAGGTGTGAAAATTTTGATAAAAATCAAACAATTCTGCCATTCTGATCACTCTATTTATGGTTATAGGCCTCTTTATCTACCAGCATGGGACGCATCTGGTTGAGAAGTGCTGTGGTCAGTGATTCATAGCCATATTTATTAGGGTGGTTCCAGTCCCCCGGGCCATGCAAGGCATGGTGTGTTGCGGCTTCTCTCATGGCATCAGTAGCATCAATTATCGGAAGATCGTATTTTTGAGCGAAATCTTTCAGTGCGGTCCTCATCTGGAGAGACTTCGCCTGAACCATACTGGCTGGAAACACGCCTTCTCTTCTTTCATAACTCTGCAAAGAGACCTTCTCGCTAGCCAATGTGTAGCAACTGATTACAGAGGGAATATAAACCAACACATAATGGCTATCAGGAAATGACTGGCGTGAGAAAAGAAATGCCTGTTCAAAAGCAAACCATGCCTGTTGCCACTCTTCTGCATCAAGGTTCAATGCAGGCCCCTGCAGTTGGTCAGGCAACTGGATCGTTTCACCATTTATACTTGCCTGATTGATTGTGCCTGGCTCTTTGTAACTTGCCCCGCCAAAAATCCACGGAGGATCAAGGGTATCATCGAATCCGGACACAACTGACGCAGGAGCTTGGGCCATCCCTGACAATGTTCGGACTACCTTGTCCAGAAAGTTTGCAAATGGCAGATGTAATCGCCAATTACTGGTTTGTGCAGATTGCCAGGTTGCATCACGCTCAACCGCAAATTTTTTTAAGTACCGCTGATACGTTTCAGCATCATATTGTTTTTTTTCGTCAAACAGACGTGGAAAACTGTAATGGTAATAGCTGGCATTGTCATAAAGGTCATTGCCCTCATAGAAATAGACCAGAATCCACTCCGGTTGTTCAACAGCTTTGTTAACATACCTGCGTATAAAGGCTAACTGGCTAATTGGTTCAGTCACCATAGCCCGCACGCTGCCGGCTCCTGCAGAACCAAATGAAACAACATCTTTTCCAATAGCATCCTGCAAAATATGCGCGGAATGGTAGCGGGCCATGGGTTTGTTCATTTCAGCAGACGCCCAGTCTCCCATCCCCTGTGCGTAGGAATCACCCAGAATAGCAATATAATTATGAGGGAGGAAACTTCTCTTCGAACTTTGCAATAAAGGCCTGAATCCTTCTTCTATAAAAACCTGCGCATTGGAAGGAAAAACCCGCGGAAACCACCATAGAAAAGTCGATTCAAGCATGCCATAAATCAGCAGCAAGATAACAAAACTCAGTATCAGGTTCTTTTTCATGATCCAAGGATATAAAAAAAGGGCAGCCAATGCTGCCCTTTTTCAATGACGGACAGAAATATTACTTCCAGCCAGTCAGTTCACGCAGGCCTTTGGCAATATCAGCCAGGCTGCGAACGGTTTTCACACCCGCGTCTTCCAACGCTGCAAACTTCTCGTCCGCAGTGCCTTTACCGCCAGAGATGATGGCACCCGCATGGCCCATACGCTTGCCTGTCGGTGCTGTTACGCCGGCAATGTAGGATACGACAGGCTTGGTGACATTCTTCTTGATGAATGCCGCTGCCTCTTCTTCCGCAGAGCCGCCGATTTCACCAATCATCACGATGGCTTCAGTCTTTGGATCGTCCTGGAACATTTTCAGGATGTCGATGAAGTTGGAACCAGGGATCGGATCACCACCGATGCCCACACAAGTAGACTGGCCAAAACCGGCATCCGTGGTCTGCTTCACCGCTTCATAGGTCAGTGTGCCTGAACGGGACACGATACCCACTTTACCCGGCAAATGAATATGGCCAGGCATGATGCCGATCTTGCACTCGCCCGGTGTGATAACGCCAGGACAGTTAGGGCCGATCAGGCGCACACCGAGATTGTCGCACGCCACTTTGCACTCCAGCATATCCAGCGTAGGAATGCCTTCAGTGATGCACACGATCAGTTTGATGCCACCATTAGCAGCTTCAAGGATCGAGTCTTTACAGAAAGGAGCAGGAACGTAGATAACAGAAGCGTCGGCACCTGTAGCTGCAACAGCATCTTTTACTGTGTTGAACACTGGCAGACCCAGATGTGTAGTGCCACCCTTACCTGGTGTGACGCCACCAACCATTTTCGTGCCATATGCAATCGCCTGTTCAGAATGCAGTGTGCCTTGTGAGCCGGTAAAGCCCTGGCAGATGACCTTGGTGTTTTTATCAATCAGGATACTCATTTGGCACCTCCGGCTGCTGCTACTGCTTTTTGTGCCGCTTCAGTCAGATCGTTCGCAGCAATGATATTCAGACCAGACTCGGCCAGTTTTTTTGCACCGAGATCTGCGTTGTTGCCTTCAAGTCGGACAACCACAGGCACTTTAACGCCGACTTCTTTCACTGCGCCGATGATGCCTTCAGCAATCATGTCACAACGGACAATACCGCCAAAAATATTTACAAACACTGCTTTTACATTCGCATCAGACAAAATGATCTTGAATGCTTCAGTAACGCGCTCTTTGGTGGCGCCGCCGCCTACATCAAGAAAGTTGGCAGGCTGGCCACCGTGCAGTTTCACGATATCCATTGTGCCCATTGCCAAACCGGCGCCGTTGACCATACAGCCGATGTTGCCTTCCAGTGCTACGTAGTTAAGTTCCCACTGTGCAGCCAATGCTTCGCGTTCGTCATCCTGTGAAGGATCGTGCATTTCACGCAATTGTGGCTGGCGGTACAGGGCGTTGCCATCAGCAGCAATTTTTGCATCGAGGCAGTGAAGGTTGCCAGCTGTGGTGATAACCAGTGGATTTACTTCAATCAACGCCAGATCTTTTTCCTGGAACAATTTTGCAAGACCCAGAAAGATATCGACGAACTGTTTGATCTGAACGCCTTCCAGACCCAATTGGAATGCCAGTTCACGACCCTGGTAAGGTTGTGCACCAGTCAATGGATCAACAATGGCCTTAAGAATTTTTTCTGGTGTGTCGTGCGCCACTTTCTCGATTTCAACACCACCTTCGGTTGATGCCATGAACACGATACGGCGTGAGCTGCGATCCAGCACCGCGCCCAGATACAATTCCTTGGCGATATCAGTGCAGGTTTCTACCAGGATTTTATTGACGGGCTGACCGTTTTCATCTGTCTGGTAAGTCACCAGACGTTTGCCCAGCCATTGGGCAGCAAATTCCTTGATTTCATCTTTGGTTTTGACCAGTTTCACACCACCAGCCTTACCACGACCACCAGCATGTACCTGGGCTTTAACAACCCATTCCTTACCGCCGATAGTATCTGCCGCTTCTACTGCCTCTTTGGCAGAGCTGACAGCGTAACCTTTGGATACGGGCAAGCCGTATTGGGCGAACAGCAATTTGCCCTGATACTCATGAAGATTCATGTTTTACCGCTCTCTACTGACCCGGCAAGTTGCCGGTTTTGCCTGAAACGATGGCAAAGGGCCAATAATGCCCGCACCACCCCCAAAATTAACGCGCGAAGTTTACACGCTGGAGCCACATATCCCAACCGTTTTGCAGGAAATGCAGGCGTAATTGCGGGGATTACAGTGGTAAAGGAGCGGCTGTCAGCGCTTCTTCTTGTTGGCAATGTGGATGGCATGACCATTTACAGCCAATGCCGCTTCATGCACAGCTTCTGACAAGGCCGGGTGGGCAAATACCATCGTGCCAATATCTTCTGCGGTGGCACCAAACTCCATCGCTATCGCCACCTGTTGCACCAGATCAGCCGCACTGGCTCCCACGATATGGCAGCCCAGAATCCTGTCCGTTACAGCATCAGCAATGATTTTGACCAATCCTGTAGTGTCATTGGCAGCCAATGCGCGACCCGAGGCGGCGAAGGGGAACATGCCGACCTTGTAATCATTGCCAGTTGCCTTGACCTGCTCTTCTGTCTGGCCAACGGATGCTACCTCCGGATGGGTGTAGATCACGCCAGGGACCAGGGCATAATTCAGCTGAGCCTTCTGGCCGGCAATCCGCTCAGCCACCATCACGCCCTCCTCTGATGCCTTGTGCGCCAGCATTGGGCCACGCACCAGATCACCAATTGCCCATATACCTTCCGTGCTGGTGGCACAAAAATCATTCACCACGATACGCCCGCGTTCGTCTGTTTCAACGCCACTATCCGCTGCAAGCAAACCGTCTGTGTTGGGACGACGACCAACACAAACAATCAACCGGTCAAATACATCTGATTGCTGGTTGCCATCCTTGTCACTGTAACTGACATGCACTTGTTGGTTTTTAACTTCGGCACCCAGGACACGACAAGCCAGTCGAATATCGAGACCTTGCCGACCAAGCGTTTTTTTTGTCTCTTTGGCAATAAACTGGTCCATGCTGGCAAGAAACGTATCCATCGCTTCCAGCAATACCACTTCGCTGCCCAGACGCTTCCAGACGCTGCCCAGTTCCAGACCGATAACACCTGCACCGATAATCCCAAGGCGCTCGGGGACTGCAGAAAATTCCAGCGCACCTGTACTGTCCACAATGAATTCTCCATCCACTTTTGCAACGGGAATCTCTACAGGACTCGAACCTGTCGCTAATACAATATGGTCTGCCTGATACAGCGTCTGTTCACCCGCCTCATCAAGAACAGAAACAGTTTTGTTGGCTAATAATTTTCCTGTGCCTTTTATATGGGCAACACCATTGGCTTTAAATAGCTGCGCAATCCCGCCAGTCAGTTGCTTGACGATATCATCCTTGCGCCGGATCATCGCCGGCACATCAATACCCACATCTTTAACGCTGATGCCATGTACAGCGAGGGATGCTTGCGTTTCGTGATATTTGTATGAGCTGTCAAGCAAAGCCTTGGAAGGGATACAGCCGATATTGAGACAGGTTCCACCCAGTGTCGATTTGCCATCCTTCCCTTTCATGTTTTCAATGCAGGCCACTTTCAAGCCTAACTGTGCCGCACGGATTGCTCCCACATAGCCACCAGGGCCGGCACCAATAAAAACAACATCAAACTTTTCACTCATTATAATTTCCGGATTCAGCAGATTGTGGACGATTATACATTCTGGATAACAAAAGCCTTGAGGTTGGCCTGTGACATGAGATGCGCAGCCAGTTCACTGCGTTTCCCCCCTTCAGGACTGATAAGGTAAAGAGATTCCTTATCCAGTTCAGCAATGCTGGCGCGCAATTCACGGCAGGGAATATTCCGGCTGTTGGGTGATGGTGCATGTTCAAATTCTTCACGTGAACGAACATCAATCAACACACAGCGAACAGTGCGTTTCATTAGATTCTTGCCGACGTCTTCCTGTGATATGTATTTGACAACAGGATCCTGCAACAGACTCTGGAAGCTATCCCTGTCAAGCCTGGCGACTTCACCATCACTGGTCATTATCACCGATGCAGAACGCGGTGCACCGGATACGAGTGCATCTTCCCCAAAGTATGATCCACTGGCCAGCATAGCCGTTGGCCTGTCATGCTGGTTATCCGTAATGACATTGGCTTTCCCTTTTATCAATGCATAAAAATACTGCCCTTCATCACCCTGGCGAATAATCTCTTCACCCTTGGTTACCGCTATCTTTTCAAACAATGCAAAAACACGCGATATATTTGCCGGCGGCAAATTAAAAAACAGCGGATAAGCCAACAAGGCGCTCATCCAGTCATTTTCTTCTTCGGCATCATCACTAATGGTTGGAGCAGGCACTGGTTTATTCGCAGATGCCCCGGATTCAGATGCTGCTTCGCTGGCCTGTGTCCACGCCAAAGCAGCATCCATCATATCAATCTTGACTGAAAGCATATGGCCTGACTCAGCAGCAATAATATCAATGTCATCCGGCAGAAGCGTGCCTATATCGAACAGTGCATTCTTGTCTTCACTACTGATGGTTTTTTTCGAAAGCATACCGGTTTTAAATGTGAGCTTGCCCTTGAGAAGGTAGTAATAGCAGCTGCGATCCAGCCGACCTTTTAATACAGAGTCTCCCTTGGAAAATTCGATAATCTCACTCGCAAATACAACCTGTTTCCGATACTTGTCACTCAGCTCACTGAATGGCTTGTAAGGACGCACAGTGTTGGCATTAATACCCAGATTGATAAAGCGTGAAAGGCTGACGGTGGCTGTCATGCTAGTCCCTGTATTTTCCCTTAATGCGTGTAGTGTCAATTCTCAGCGCATGGCGTGCAATAGACAAGCACCGTTATACTTGGGGTCCATTACAGTGCACAGTTATCCGTGACCTATGCCTTCGATAAAACCCTCCTTACCGCATGACATATTCACCATTTACGGCCGTCAGGCGGTGCTGGAGGCTCTCGGCGATCCCCATATACTGCCCTATAAGCTGCATCTGGCTGAGTCCAACCAACAAGGCGGAACGCTAGCCGGGATTCTGGAACTTGCAGAGTCCCGAAAGGTTCCGCAGGTGCTGCACACCAGGATGGCACTGTCGCGTATCTCACGGAATGGAAAACAGGATCAGGGAGTCGCGCTGGATATTCGCATGCCAAACCTGCAAAAAGCAGACGATTTGCCCCGATTGGCACATGGAAAAGTGTGGCGACTGTTGGCACTGGACCAGATCACCAACCCCCAGAATGTCGGCATGATCCTGCGTTCAGCAGCTGCCGGTGGACTGGACGGCGTGATTATCCCGAAACGTGGCTGCGCAAGACTGGATTCGCTGGTCATTAAAGCCAGTGCGGGCACATTCTTCAAAACCCCTGTTTTTGTTTGCGAACAGCTACCACCATTACTGGAAAAACTGTCTGGTTCCGGAATGGACATCTGCCTTATGGCAGCCGATGCACGACAAACATTGTTTGAACACAAGACCACGCAATCAGTGATTTACGTACTGGGAAATGAAACTGAAGGCGTCTCAAAAGAAGTACAAAAACTGAAACATACTTCGCTAGGGATTCCGATGGCTAACGGTATTGAATCGCTCAATGTAGCAATGACAGCCACATTGATTGCCTACCAGACACTACTCCGCCAGCACAAGGCTATGCAGTAATCTGCTGCTGGTTTTTTTCTCTTTGCAGTATGGCAAAAAAATCATCAACCGGAACCGGGCGCGAGTAATAGTAGCCCTGATAGATATCGCACTTTTGCCCTGCCAGAAAATCCAGCACCTCAACTGTTTCAACACCTTCTGCAATTACTTTCATATGCAGGTTATGTGAAAGCCCAATTATGGCAGTGGCAATAACAGCATCATCCGGGTTGTTGATCAGATCGCGCACAAAAGATTGGTCTATTTTCAGGTAATCAATCGGGAATTTTTTCAGATAGCTGAGTGATGAGTAGCCAGTACCAAAATCATCAATAGACAGATTAACGCCCATCTCTTTCAGTGTTTGTAAAATTTGCTGACTCAACTGGGTGTCTTCCATCAGCGTGCCTTCAGTAATTTCCAGATCCAGCATGTGGGGTGGCAAGTTGGTATCTGCCAGAATACTACCAACAGAAAAAACCAGATCTGCGCCCTTGAACTGATAGGAAGAAATATTCACAGATACAATATGCTGTTCTGTAATCAGTCCACTTTGCAACCACTCATACCATTGCTCGCAGGCTGTTCTCATCACCCATTCGCCCACTGGCAAAACAAGCCCCGTCTCTTCCAGCAAATCAATAAATTGCGCCGGAGAAACCAGACCCAGGGTAGGATGACGCCAACGTAAGAGGACTTCTGCGCCACGTAACAAACCTGTCTCTATATGAACCTGTGGCTGGAAGAAAAGCTCGAATTCATCCCGACCCAGCGCCTGATAAAGACTTTGCTCAAGCTGGTTTCTGGATTCAGATTCATCCCCCATCTCTGCAACATAGAACTGGTATTTGTTACGACCAAGGTTCTTGGCACGAAACATGGCCACATCTGCTTTTCTGATGAGCATCTCACCGCGCCCATCACAATCACGCGAGAAAACAATCCCGATACTGGAACCAATGTACATTTCATGCTTGTTAATATGAAAAGGCTTCAGCATCGCATCGATGACAGCTTGTGCAACAGCAGCCGCTTCATTGCGCGAATCGAGGTTTTCCATCACTATCACAAATTCATCGCTGCCATAACGAGATATAACATCATTGCGTCGGGCACAAGTCCGTAACCGCTCCGCTACGCTTTGCAACAGCATGTCACCCGTCGTATGGCCAAATGTGTCATTGATAATCTTGAAACGGTCGAGATCAATAAACAACAGGGCAAGCAGCGTGTCATCACGTCGGGCGCGCACCAATGCCTGTTCCAGTCGATCATGCAACATCGAACGATTCACGAGATTGGTCAATGAATCGTGGTAAGCCATATGTGAAAGTGCTTGTTCAGCCTGATTGCGCGCCCTGCGCGTTTCTGTATCACGCAACTCACGCTCTATCGCAGGGATAAGACGCGCCAGACTGTCTTTCATAATGTAATCATGTGCACCAGTCTTCATGGCATGAACAGCCACTTCTTCGCCGATGGTGCCAGAAACAATAATGACCGGCACATCCAGGCCACTGCGCTTGACCATTTCAAGTACATCAGTCGAATTGAAACCTGGCATCGTGTGATCTGTAATGATCAATTGCCAATGGCGCTGCTCAAGCGCCTGCTCCATGCCTGCACGGGTTTCAACACGTTCAAATTGCGGCTCATAGCCACTCTTGCGCAACTCCCTGACTATCAGTAGCGCATCGTCTTCACAGTCATCTGCAATCAATACATTCAAATACATGAGGGCATTTTTTCTCTATTTATAAGTGACAGCCTGAAATGCTATCTGTTTATGCCGATTGATAAATTGGGGGTGCGATTAATCTGCATCCAGTACCGCGCCAGATCCCTGATGGATTCCACAAACTCATCAAAATTCACTGGCTTCTGTACATAACTGTTGGCTCCAAGACTGTAGCCGGCAATGATGTCTGTTTCCTGACGGGAAGACGTCATCAGAACAACAGGGTGATATCGGGTACGTTCGTCCTGGCGGATACGACGGAGCACATCCAGACCATTCAGTTTGGGCAGCTTCATGTCCAGCAGGATAAGGCGCGGCTGCAGGGCGATGTCCCGATCTGCATACTGGCCGTTGCCAAACAGGTAATCCAGCGCTTCAGCACCATCCCGCACAACCACGACTTCTTTTACGAATTCACTGTGGCGTAGTGCGCGCAAAGCCAATGCCTCGTCGTCAGCATTGTCCTCAACCAGCAGAATGGTGTTGTCTTGCATCAGCTATCGTTCCTTCTCTTATTCTTGGTGCGGACAAAACCGCGTATTCAGCCAGCTTAATCAGCTTGCCTGACCCTGACAATAGCTTACGCTATCCGGCCGCTACAAAGTCGATAACCTTGGTGGCATTCCCGCCAGTTGGAGGCACTACCGTCCAGTTACCACGCATCCAGCTACCCCCGTCAGGATCCTTCAGTACAGTGCCCACACCACCGGGATAGTCCACTTGCAGCTCGCTGAATCCTTCAAATGCTTTGCTATCCGGCAAATCCATCGCTTCCAGCGCCTTGATAATGCACCGGGCATCACCCTCCACTTGATGAAATTCAACAGAGGGGTTGCCCTTGCGAGGACAAAGCGCAAGATCCAGTGCCAACATCAGGTCGACACGCCTGTACAGCTCTTCTCCTGCACCATGTGAGCGCAACCATTCATGCACGGCTTCGCGGATGATCCCGAATGTCGCGGCAATATCATCGAATAATGCAACATATAGCTCCGCACGATTTTCATACACTTTCAGTTTGTCATGCACTGTCATTTCATTCACTGGCGACGCAGTGATGATCTCACCAAAATGCTCCAGCAATTTCTTCAGGATAGCTCTCATCAGCGGGGAAGCCGGGATGCTCGCCTCCAACGCCAGATAACGGATAGTGAAAGGCAACAATGTGCCATGCACCAGCACCATGTGGGCAGCAATGAGGAAATACCCTTCCAGCCCCTCCTCTACGCTGAACGTGTGACAGCCAATGACATACTCACCTTTTGCACGCCCATAGCCAGCAACTGGCACTGTTTCTATTTTGTATTCAAAACGCCTTTCATAAAATTCAGTGCCAGGAAGCAGGTTGTACGTAAAAATATTTACGTTAGGAAATGTCGCAATCAATTTATCAAGATTGCGCTCGAAATCAGCCAGATTGTCACCCGGCAATCCCCAGATCAACTCAGCGGCAATCGGCACTCCAGCTTCAGCCATGGCCTTGGCTATAGGTTCATATTCATTCGCGGCCATATTCTTGCGATTCGACAACTCCAGCGCGAGCGGAGTCAATGTTTGCAATGCTAACTGGTAATGGGGCAACAAGCCGTGTTGGTTGAGCATCAACACAATTTCCTGGACACGCGGATTGTGCTTTTTCGACCATGATGTGGCAAACGTTGACGGCAAGCCTGTTTTGTCTTTCAGTTCACAGACGATTCTTGTTTTTTCAATATCTTCTTTCAAAGCACCAAAATTGGAATCAGCGAGCCAGATATTTGCAATACCTGCAGCAATTATCTTTTCCCAGTCACTGCGAATGCGCTCTAGTGGAAACTGGTAAATCTTTGTACCCAACATGCCCGTTCCCCATTCGCAAAACGAGCATTTGAATGGGCAACCCCGACTGGTTTCATAGGCAACAGATTCATAGAGCGGTTTGCCATCGTCACCAGTCAGCGGAATCACATCCAGCGCAGAGGGAAATACAGACAGATCAAGTGTTCTCGGACGACTGGCATTCTTGACAATCTTGCCATCTTCAACAAACGCCAACCCCTGAATATCACGCCATGATTTCAGGTGAGCGGTATCCAGCCACTCCACAAATGTGAACTCGCCTTCCCCCATGACAACCGCATCGATTGGATCGACAAGCAGGTAGTCCTCCACTTGTTGCACATGCGGACCGCCCAGGATAATCCAGATCTCAGGACAGCTTTGACGGATACGACGAATCAGGTCAATAAACTCTGCGGCATTCCAGGTATATACACTGAAACCAACTACTGGCTGTATACCTGCAGCCAATGCCTCGCGTACTGTCGGCAGACAGTCTTTCAGCCAGTTTTCTGTAAACCAGGGATCAATTTCTTCGCGCACAATAAAATGCACCAGACTGATCTCGGTATCGGCAGCAGTTTCCCCATACTGTTGAAAGCACGATTTCAAGCCACCAGTTGTCATTGGTGCAGCAGAGAAACGTTCGCTATCCATACTGAATAACCAGACAGGTCTTTTCATTTTTCAGACTTCCTCAATTCTTTACATTAATCCAGTTGATCAAAAGCGTTTCAAACAGCATGCGTGCATTAGGGTTAGCTGTGCCCTGCGCTTTTCTACGAGCATCCATCAGGCGATCACTGAACCCGAGCATATCGGCTGAAGGGTTGGCACATGATTGTCGATGCACCAATGCCAACCACCATTCCAGCACCATAATCGCATCATGCTTTGCCAATGATTCAGCCGCAAAAAGGTACGTGACTTCTCGCTGACTGCAAGCCTCCAGGGTAAGCATTACTTCACGATAGAGTAAATCATGTTCTGCATGCACTGCTGCAAGCGCTTTCAATGGTGCAGAATGACTGAATGCCAGTGCAGTTTCAGCCCTCTCCGGAGAAATATGATGGCGTAACCACTCAATGGATTGCGCATGATCTGGTGTCTGGCATAACAGCGCCTGGCAACGACTGCGTAATGTGGGCAACAATCTTGATGGCTGATGCGATACGAGAATAATAAACAAACCCTCGCCAGGCTCCTCAAGTGTTTTCAGCAATGCATTAGCTGCGTTGTGGTTAAGCAACTCTGCCGGCTCGATAATAGCAACACGCTTGCCGCTCTGGTGTGCAGAATGCACGCTAAAATTGATCAGGTCACGAATGCAGTCAATTTTAATCTGCTTGCTGGGCGCTGCTGGCTTTTTTGTTTTCCTGACCTTGCCATCACTTTCGTCTTCCGGGGAGTCATGCATTCCATAAGCAGTGCTGGCAAAAAAGAAATCAGGATGCGAGCCCGCAGCAAACATCTGGCACGCATGGCAACGGCCACACGCCAATGTGTTGGCTGGGCTTTCACACAACAGCGCAGAAGCCAGCAATCTGGCCAGATGGCCTTTCCCCACCCCTGCTGTGCCGTGCAACAACAGGGCATGCGGCAAACGCCCATGAAAGTTACGCTCGGACAATGATTCCCATTGGGTTTGCTGCCAGGGCAAGGGAGCCATCGGGATAGCTGGGCTAGTCATCGGAAAGCCCCGTGAACTGTGTCAGCACACTGATAATGTCCCGCTGAACTGATTCCAGGGATTGGCCGGCATCAATAAGCCTGAAACGTTCCGGATACTGTTGTGCACGCTGGCGATACACAACACGCACTGCCTCAAAAAAGTCCTGCTGCTCACGTTCAAACCGGTCTGTATCGGGCCGACTGCTCAACCGTGACATACCCGTCTGGACATCCACATCCAGCAATATTGTCAAATCCGGTTGCAAGCCGTCCTGTACAAGATTTTCCAGAATTGAAATGGTGGCTATTGAAAGCCCGCGCCCACCACCCTGGTATGCGTAGGTAGCATCTGTAAATCGATCACAGATCACCCAGATTCCCTGCGCTAATGCAGGCAGAATGACGTGGTGCAAGTGCTGGGCCCTGGCAGCGAACATCAGCAGCAGTTCAGTTTTTTCACAGACCTTTTCTTCACGCGGCGTCAGGAGAATGTTGCGCAATTCCTCGGCCAATGGCGTGCCGCCTGGCTCACGTGTTTTTATAAACTGAATGGAATGTGAACGCAGGAAGTTTTCCACACAAGCAATATTGGTGGATTTGCCAACCCCTTCCCCGCCTTCAATTGTGATGAACTTGCCTCGCAGTGTCATGGCTGCCCCTCTGGCGCTGTGGTTGGCTCCAGTGTTGACGATTCCAGCGAGACTGGCGGCAATGACTGATAATTGGCCTTACGGCGCATCTGGTATTCATTCACTGCATTTTCATGCTGCGCCAGCGTTTCTGAAAAGATGTGTGTACCATCGCCTTTTGCAACAAAAAACAATGCGTTACCCTGGGCCGGATTCAGCGCCGCGTTAATCGCCTCACGGCTTGGCCATGCTATTGGTGTTGGTGGCAAACCATCTATGACATAGGTATTCCATGGGGAATATTCTTTCAGGTGGCTCCGCTTGAGATCACCAGTAAAGTTTTTACCCAGCCCATAAATGACTGTAGGGTCAGTTTGCAGTTTCATTCCCAGTTTCATGCGGCGGACAAAAACTCCCGCAATCTGCTTTCGCTCATGCGCAGCACCTGTTTCCTTTTCAACAATACTGGCCATTACCAGCGCTTCATGCGGGTTCTGGTACGGCAGACCATTAGCACGTTTTTGCCACTCTTCATCAAGGATTGTACGCATCCTGTTGTGTGCCTGACGCAATACATCTGAAATTTTCATGCCACTGACATATGTATATGTGTCAGGGAAAAACCAACCTTCAGCTTCGGAAGGAGTAAAGCCAAAAATGGAACGGTATTGCTCAGCATCGATATTCTCGATGTCATTAATCAGCTTCTTCTCGGCAGAAAGCCTCTTCATATTTTCAGCCAATGTACTGCCTTCAATAAAGGTCACCTGATATTGGATCACTCGGCCACTGGCCAGACGCTGTAAAAGGGTTTCGCCTGTCAATCCCTGCTGAAGTTCATATTCACCTGCACGGATACTTGTTTGCTTCTGCAATTTTGCGAACAGCAATAACCATTTCGGGTTGCGTATAACGCCTTCTTTCTCCAGATTGTTGACTACACTGGTCAGTGTTTCACCCTGTGCGACGAGCAATGTGCGTGAATCTTCAGGCAGTGCTAACGGCTGGTAGACCGCTTGATTAATTTTTATCAGGCAATACATGCCTACACCGGCTACCAGAAGAAAAACGCTGAGAAAGAAATAACGGGCCACGGTCTTAACCATAGATCCTCGCATAACCCATTGCATTCAAACGCTGCCAGATTTTTCCGGTGATCACGTGCTGGACTTTTATCTGGCTGATACCGATTGAACACACAGGCCATACGCCAAACACGCTGTTACATATGAAAACCGCATCGGCAGCAAGTATCTCGGCCAGGGTAAGACGTGCTTCCTGTACCGGCAACGGGATGTCAGCTGCAATGCTTTCCATGATGACTGCACGCATTACGCCATCCACACCACAATGATCAAGACGCGGTGTTACCAGAATATTCTCCCGCAGTATAAATATATTGCTGGACGTGCATTCAATAACTGCGCCTGTGATATCCAGCATCAGCCCTTCGTCTGCCCAGCCTGGTGGTCGTTCACTCGCTGCAATCACTTGTTCAAGCCTGTTCAGGTGCTTCATGCCAGCAATCGCGGGATTATGTGACAAGCGCTGCTGGCAAACGTGCAGGCGCACCCCCTCCATAATTCTCCCACTGGAAAAATGGGGCAAGGGATAAGCCTTTACCTGAACTGTGTAATCCTGCGCTGGACGCGCGTCATAACCCCGGGCGCCGCCACTACGGGCAAGGATAATTTTTATCACCGCGCTGGAATTTTGCTGTGCCTGCAGCCAGAAAGATTTTTCCAACTCGGCGATATCACAATGAATCCCGAGCCGCTGTATCGATTTCTGCAACCGCAAGCGATGGAATGCCCACAAAGGCGCAATACCCTCAATAACCAGTACAGATTCAAATACACCATCGCCGTAAGAGACGGCTCTATCCCAGCATGAAGGGACAGTGGCGGCAGCAGCATGCATCATGGCCTACCGCCGCATGTGTCAGGTTTTTCCAAACAACAATGTGCCGTTGGTACCACCAAAACCAAAAGAGTTGGACATCGCGTAACGTATGGCCATGGATTGCGGCTTGTGCGGTACAAAATTCAAGTCACACTCATTGTCAGGGTTGTCGAGGTTGATGGTGGGCGGTGCCACTTGATCGCGAATCGCTAGAATCGAGAAAATAGCTTCGATAGCACCTGCAGCGCCGAGTAAATGGCCGGTCATGGATTTGGTAGAACTCACAGCAACTTGCGCCGCAGAATTACCCATCACACTTTTTACTGCGCGGCATTCGGCGATATCACCAGCCGGTGTCGACGTGCCATGTGCATTGATGTACTGCAGGTCAGAGGCATTGATTTTTGCATCGCGTAAAGCATTCATCATTGATCTTGCTGCACCATTACCATCCTCTGGCGGTGATGTCATGTGATACGCGTCATCACTCATACCAAAACCACATAACTCGGCATAGATTTTTGCACCGCGTTGTCTGGCGTGTTCATATTCTTCCAGCACGATCACACCGGCACCATCTGCCAATACAAAACCATCGCGATCGCGATCCCACGGACGACTCGCAGCTGATGGATTGTCATTGCGTGTAGAGAGAGCACGTGCAGCAGCAAATCCTCCCAGGCCAACCGGTGTGCATGCCATTTCAGCGCCACCAGCAACCATCATGTCAGCATCACCCAACGCAATCATCCGGCCGGCCAGACCAATATTGTGTGTGCCAGTTGTACAGGCCGTTGTCACGGCAATATTCGGGCCGCGCAAGCCGTACTTGATCGCAAGATTACCCGCCACCATGTTGATAATACTGCCGGGTACAAAAAACGGTGAAATGCGTCGTGGACCTTTGGTCGTGATAATGTCGCGGTTTTCTTCAATCGCACCAATACCGCCAATACCAGAACCTATAGCAGAACCGCAACGGTCTGCATTAGCATCGGTCACTACAAAACCACTGTCTTCCATCGCCTGGATACCCGCTACCAGACCATACTGGATAAACGTATCCATTTTTCGGGCATCTTTCAGCGGCATATATTGTTCAATGTCCAGTCCACGCACGTTCCCAGCAAATTGCGTAGTGAACGGGGTGGCATCGAAATGCTCAATCGTCGCAATACCGCTGCGGCCAGCCAGAATACCTTCCCATGTACTGGCCACGGTATTGCCGAGTGGCGACACCATACCAAGACCTGTGACAACAACTCTTCTGCCTAACACAAAAGGGACTCCTCTGATTGCAGATAAAAGAAAAGCCGCACTGCAAAGTGACGGCTTTTCCTATACCAAAACATTCTGTACAAGCCGCAAAGCGGCACGGCCTTAACCCAGATGGGAATTGATGTAATCAATGGCCAGTTGCACGGTAGTGATCTTCTCTGCTTCTTCGTCAGGAATCTCGGTTTCGAATTCTTCTTCCAGAGCCATTACCAGCTCAACGGTATCCAGGGAATCTGCGCCAAGATCCTCTACAAATGAGGCTTCGTTTTTGACGTCTTCTTCTTTGACGCCCAGTTGCTCGGCAACGATTTTCTTAACGCGTTCTTCAATGCTGCTCATGGTTCAGGTTTGCTCCGAT
>ERZ724527.455-NODE-455-length-20525-cov-7.623254_pt1 | contig 20525 bp, 20 predicted proteins | sample MGYA00376060_ERZ724527 | MGnify/ENA primary metagenome ERZ724527 (study PRJEB28724, sample SAMN07190886) | activated sludge metagenome | isolation source: activated sludge of sewage treatment plant in Hong Hong | place: USA: Christiansburg, Virginia | collected...
TGTTGTCCCATGTGGATTTGTCTGGGCAAGACGTACTTAATGAACTGGCGCGCCGTTTTGATTTGTCCGGACTGGATGAAAAAGCATCCCGTTCATCCTGAGCGTATTATGAAAAGCGATTGGAGAAAGCCATGATCGGCATGAAAGAACTGTTAATTATTCTGGTGGTGGTGCTGCTGGTGTTTGGCACAAAAAAATTGCGTAATCTGGGTGGGGATCTCGGCAGCAGCCTGAAAGATTTCAAGAAAGCGATGGGTGAAGGTGAAGATAACGCTAACAAGGAAAAAACCGCCGACCCGCTAGATGACAAGACAGAAAACAAGCCTTGATAGCGTAGCGCGCATGTTTGATATCGGATTTTCTGAACTGGTACTGACAGCCGTGATCGCGCTGATCGTATTCGGGCCAGAGAAATTACCGCAAGCTGCGCGTACGGCCGGTTTGTGGATTGGCCGGTTCCGACGAGTGTTGGCGGATACCCGACGAGAGGTGGAGCGAGAGTTGGGAGCGGATGAAATTCGTCGCCAGCTGCATAACGAATCCATCATGAAGAGCCTTAACGAATCACCGCAGGCCATTCAGCGCGTCTTGAATGAAACCGCGGATACCATTAATGACATCAATCAGCCACCCAAAGTCTGATATGTCGCTGGAACATTTACCTGATCAATCATCGGATACGGCCACGCCGGACGAGCAGCCTTTGATTGCACACCTGCTGGAATTGCGCACGCGTCTGTTGTGGTGTGTCGGCATTGTCCTGTTTGTTTTTATGTGCCTGGCGTTTTTTGCCAATGAACTTTTTGAATATTTGTCAAAGCCGCTGATGCACTATTTGCCAGCTGGTACTGGCATGCTGGCCACAGAAGTCATTTCACCATTCACTGCGCCTTTCAAGCTGGCATTTGTTAGCGCTATTTTTCTCAGTGTGCCAGTGTTGCTGTATCACGTGTGGGGTTTTATCGCGCCGGGCTTATACCAGCGTGAACGGCGTATTGCGATGCCGCTGCTGGTATCCAGTGTTGGTTTGTTTTATGCCGGCGTTGCGTTTGCCTATTATCTGGTGTTTCCGGTGATGTTCGGGTTCATGAGCCAGATACTGCCGGTGGGCGTGACCTACGCGCCGGACATTTCGCGCTATCTGGATGTGGTGCTGGGTTTATTCGTGGCATTTGGCTGCGCATTTGAAATTCCGGTGGCGACAATATTGCTGGTATTGATGGGCGTGACATCGTCTGCGGCACTGGCTGAAAAAAGATCGTGGATTATCGTGGGCTGTTTTATTGTCGCTGCAGTGCTCACCCCGCCGGATGCCTTGTCGCAAGTCATGCTGGCCACGCCGATGTGGTTGTTGTTCGAGGTAGGCGTATTTTTTGCGCGGTTAGTGGAGCGGCATGATGCTGCAACGCAGTAATAGTTACCATGTAATTGCACATGCGCCATGGGAAAAAGCGGTCTGTATATTGCTGATAGCCGGATCTCTGCTGTACTACTGGAGTGTGTTTTTCTATTACGCCCTTAACGCAGGGCAGGCAGATGAATTTGTTGATGTGCTGTGGTTTTTCGAGATTTATTTTAGTCAGGAGCAGTGGCTAGAAAAGTTGGCTGTTATTGCATTGCCAAATCACGAGCATGTGACCATTTTTAATCACCTTGTCTATCTGGCGCACTATGCGCTGTTCGGGCAAATCAATTTTTTCCATTACATGTTGATAGGCCATCTGATTGTTCTGGCGTGCTGTTATTTTCTGGCAGAATGGCTACAGAAAGTAGTTGGCTGGTGGTATGGCCTGGCGCTGGCTTTCGGGATATTTCTCAACCTTTTTTACTGGAATGCCAGTTTCTGGGCCATGACCGCATTATCCAATCAGGCAGTAGTATTGTTTGCCATATTGGCTGCCCGCAGCGCAGCGCATAATTCAGGCGCTATTACAACTCCCTTGATGTGGGCGTTGTTGGCAGTGACAACGCAATTCAACGGGTTACTCGTGCTGCCCGCATTGATCGCCAGCAGTTTTGTTGTTTCCACAGTAGAGAGAAAGCGGCAGAACTGGAAGCAGTTGTTGGTGTGGGCAGGCGCATTCCTTGTTGCGGCAGCAGCTTATGTTGCTTACGAAAATCCATTTGCACAAGACCATCTCTGGCGCTACGTCAATTATACCGACCCGGGAAATATTGCTGAGTATTTCAAGCCGTCTTATGGGTTGCCTGTTTCTACAGCGAGGGCGTTACTGAATATCCCATTAACGTTTTTATCAGCCGTCGGTGCCACAGTGCTCGCTCTGGGGGGCTGGATGATTGCCTCATTAGCGGGCGCGGCAATTCTCCTGCTCTTGTTGCATGCGGGTTTGAGAAAAGCACCTGTGTTGCGTGATACATTCTGGCTGGCGTTGCTTTTGTTTGCACTGGCATCAGTGGCATTGGTGGCGATAGGCCGTGGGTTTGCTTTTGGTCCGGAATCCGGTTTGTTGTACCGCTACAGACTTTACTCTTTTCTGTTATTGGTTCTGTTGGCGGGCGCAGTGTTATTCAGGCAGCAGAAACGCCAGACATTGCTGATGTTTCTGCTGGCAGGTTTATCGATACAGCTGTGTTCGCTGCATGTGCTGGATGACATTGCTGTGGAGCGTGAGAACATACAAGTCTCGCACTACAACTGGATGGTGGACGGTGGCTTGGGGCGATCCAGAATGCCGTTTTACCCGCACAATCAGGATGTGCGTTTGCTGAATGCCTATTCGGATGGCTATTACAATGCCTATCAAGCCGTTGACTCCCGACACAAGCCGACAGCTGTAATCAAGGTTAGTGGTGAAAACTGTTCATCTGGGCAGGCTACCAATCCCGCTATAAAAGCGTGGAGTAAAAAACCGAAAGCAGTGGCGGTGGAAATCATGCTGGATGTTGTACCATCCACAGAACCATTGCAGCTTCTGTTCTGCGGCAGCCATTCAGCTTATCTTGTTACCCTGGACATGCATAACGTCAACCAGGAAGAGGGAAAATACTGGCCAATACTCGTATTGAAAAAGCAGTTGCCGCCATCACAATACCGTGTACTGCTACAACAAGCGGATGCCAGTAATAAAGTGCTCGGTGATATTACGTTTCCCTGAGCTGTATACATTCCAGAAATCCGGATCACACCATGAAAGACATTTTTGTTATCTGCAACCAGCATGGCCAGTTTCTAGGCAAACAAAGCCAATGGCTTGATGAGAGCGAGCCGTCTGCAGTATGGCGTTCGCCACACCGTGACGTTGCGCTGAATCATATGATCGAGGCCAATGCACGTGATATTGAACAGCGACTGGTGTTGTTGCAGTGCCCGCTCAATGAAAAAGATATTCCCCTACTGGGCGACGCTATCCCGGCCCGCAAGTCTGTACCGGTTACCTATGACGAGCCTGATCCAGAGGTTGTAACAAATCCGGATGAAGACGTCGAGCATGAAGTCGTGGCAGAAGCCGTGGACGTATCGAGTGACAGATAATTTTTCCACACGCTTGCATGCGTTGCAGCAAGCGAACCACGTTTCCGCTCTGCAAGGCATGCGGCGTGGAATCGAAAAAGAAAGTTTGCGTGTAACACCAGATGGAAAACTGGCACAGACACCGCATCCGGCAGCCCTGGGCTCCGCGCTGAAGCACCCCAATATCACCACGGATTTTTCAGAAGCGCTGCTCGAATTCATTACACCGGCCTGCACGACTATTGAAGAATCGTTAGCCTGGCTCGATTGCATACATGCCTACACATATCCTGTACTCGAAAAGCAGGATGAAAAGCTTTGGGTAGCCAGTATGCCTTGTGTGCTGGAAAGCGATGACAAAATTCCGCTTGCACAATATGGCAGTTCTCATGCGGCTCGTATGAAAACCGTGTATCGCGAGGGGCTGGGCAATCGCTACGGCCGCGTGATGCAGACTATCGCCGGCATCCACTACAACGTTTCATTCCCGGACACGCTGTGGCAAATCTTGCAAGAGCAGGATGGTGATAGTGGCAGCCTGAAAGATTTCAAGACGCAGCGATATTTTGATTTGATCCGGAATTTCCGTCGCTATATGTGGTTGTTGTTATACCTGTTTGGATCTTCGCCAGCACTGTGCCCGACTTTCCTTCAGGGCAAAAGCCATAGGCTGCAGTCATTCGATGACAAAGCGCGCAGTTTGTATCTACCATTTGCTACTTCGTTGCGCATGGGGGATCTGGGTTACCAGAGCAATGCCCAGTCTGATCTGATGGTGTGCTATAACGGCCTGGCCAGTTATATCAGCACCCTGAAAAAGGGTCTTACGACACCCTATCCTGCGTATGAAAAAATTGGTGTCTGTGATTCGAATGGCCATTACCACCAGCTCAATGCCAACTTGTTACAGATTGAAAACGAGTTCTATAGCACGATACGTCCCAAGCGCGTCACGCGTCCCGGCGAAACACCGATTGTTGCCCTGCATGATCGCGGTGTGGAATATATTGAAGTTCGCTGTATGGACCTCAACCCCTACCTTCCAGCAGGTATTGACGCAGAAACAGCCCATTTTATTGAAGCATTTCTTTTGTGGTGTTTGCTGACGGATAGTCCACCAGCGGATGCGGAAGAGTATTGCCGCCTGGCGCGCAACCAGACGCTGGCGGTAGAGCGTGGCCGCGATCCTGCTATGCAGCTTGAGGATGGCAATAAAAAGCGCGGGTTGGCCGAGTGGGCCTTTTCATTTTTTGACCAGATTGCAGATTGCGCGCAGTTACTGGATATTGCATACCACGGCGACAGTTACACCAACAGTATTAAAAAGCAGCGTGCACGATTGCTGGATAGTTCGTTAACGCCTGCTGCTACCGTTTTGCGCGATATGCAGGAAAAGCAGCAGTCCTTTTTTCGGCTGGCCTGCGATCTTTCAGTGCAGCACGCGGGCTATTTTGCGCGCCACACTCTCTTGCCGGAGCGCCTTGCGTATTTTGAGGAATCAGCCAGGATATCTGTACAGAAGCAGGCAGAACTCGAATCGGCTGCTCCGCAAAAAAGCTTTGAAGAGTATCTGCAACATTATTACGCGCAGTACGATACGGTCTAGCCAGAGTTTTTTTGCAGGAACTCCAGCATCAATGCAAAATGGCGTTCTGCATTCTGGAAGGCATGATCGCCGCCATATTCAATAATGGCAGGGCTAGAGTAAAAGTGTGCTGTGCCTTCGCGAAAATCCAGGGTTTCATCAGCGGTTTGTGTCAACAACAACAGCTTTTCTGGCTTGGCAGGCTTGGGGACAAACAGCCCTTGCAGGTCATCCACATGCTGTTGGGTTAGCGTATAGCGTTCCTGCGTATGAAAATTTTCGTTTTCACCCAGATACTGCGAAAGCGTTTCAAAGGGTTTTACTGACGGATTGATCAACACAGCTGGCGCGTTGAATTGTTCAGCCAGATGTACTGCATAGAAACCGCCGAGTGAGCTGCCGATAAAGCCTGTATTGCCCTCATCAAGTCTGGCGAGATCGCTGAGTTGTGCAATGGCATCCATTGGGTAAGGCTTTACTGCTGGAACATGCAGTGTGATATCAGGATGGTTTTCGGCTACCCAGGATTTGAAAAGCTGCGCCTTGTGGGAGAGGGGTGAGCTGTTGAAGCCGTGGATGTAGACAATCGAGAAAGACATGCGTGTAGCGAAATACTAGTCGTAATCGCTGCTATAGCCGCGGGGTGCACCAACAACACGCACAAGCTCGCCTACACGGATGATTTCTGTGTCAAAGCGTCCATCGGCATGCAGGGTAAAACGACGGTAGCCCGGGGGTAAATCATCCTCTGCATAATCAGCGCTGTTCTTTTTGAACTGGATACAGGTTGAAGGCGTAGAAAGCAATTGGTAGTGCAGTCTTGTTTCTGTGGTGTCCTGATGCACATGGCCGTTACAAACAAACCGCAATTGCGGAGTGTTGTCGAATAACGTCAACAATTGTTCTGCATTGGCAATGCGTTGTGGGTCAAGCCAGTCGCACCCGACTGGTAGTAGCGGGTGGTGAACAAAAATCGCAGCATGTTTTTCAGGGTGCTCAAGTAGTGCGGTCGCCAGCCATGTCAGTTCACTCTGGGAAACCAATCCTGCTACCTCATCTTCCACATGGCTATCCAGAAGAAGGATTTGCCAGTCCTGCAGAATGATTTGTTTTGTATGTAAGCGTTCGTGGTTTGCTGTGCTGCCCATCGGGCCGGTGTGATCATGATTGCCGGGAAGCCAGAAAAATGGCACAGGCAAACGATTGAGCTGTTCGAGTAATAGCGTGTAGGCGCGCTCATCGCCTTCGTGTGTCAGGTCGCCAGTCACTAGCGCCATATCAGCCAGTTTTGTGCAGCCATTGATGCCGTCAATGACCTGTGCAAGGCTGTCATAAGTATTAACGCCCGATAAGAGGCGTTCACGCTCATTGTGCACATGGCAGTCTGTAATTTGTATGAGATGTACGGGTTCGTGTTTGTCAAAACGATAAATCATATGCAGCCTCCTGCTGCTGTGCTGGGCGCGAATACTTTCCCTGTGCTGTAACCGTGCGCCAGGCAATGTGTCAGCCACTCACCCAGCATGAAATTCCATTGTGTCTTTTCATCTGGCTGGTACATGCGGGCATTAGGATAATGATTGAACGCGTCAACATTACGCTGACGTTGAAAGGCCAGCACCTCTGCCATGCGTGCATCGTGATACAGGCGTACAGAAAATGATGCACTGAGCCCCCACTGTGGACGCAAACCGTATTCAGCAATTTCCAGTGTTGTTGTGTAGCGTGCGCGCTCAAAAATAAAAAACTGGAACCGGCGCTCCTGACCCGTTCCTGCCTGCAAGGCAAGATGCCGGCTGTCTTCGGTATCGAAGTCAGGCAAGATTTTCAGCAAGCGCAGGTAATTGGTTTCACATTCTGCGTGCAATGCCTGCAGGTCAATGTGGTAACGCTGTCTCTGTGCTGTGCCCAGGGCCATACTCAAGAACTCGCAAAAACTGACGGTTGCCGCAACCTGTCGCGATTGATATATAGCCATTGCAAGGCAATTATGGTGGCGGCATTATTTATTGTCCCGTCCAGCATAGCATCAAAAACTGTAGCCGTGGCAAAGGTCTTGATGCGAATATCCTCGCATTCCTCGGGCAGGCCATAGATGCCTTCTACAACGGGCGGCAAATCGCATAACGCGCAATATAACTGCAGGCGCTCATCGGTGCCGCCGGGGCTGCTGAAGTAACGCACCACAGGCTGTAGTTGCGCCTCACCCAATTGCAGTCCTGTTTCTTCTGCGATTTCACGCAAGGCTACCTGCAGGTTATTTTCCCCGGGCTGGACCATCCCGGCCACCACTTCCCATACCCAGGCGCCTTCTGGATTGTCGAGACAGCCTATGCGGAATTGTTGTGCCAATGCCACACAGTCACGTACAGGATCGTAGAGCAGAACCCCGACAGAATCGCCGCGTACAAACAATTCACGCTGTATGGGCTTGCCCCATTCGCCGTTGAATAACTTGTGGCGCAAGTGATAACGCAAGATGCGGAAGAAGCCATTAAACGCTGTTTCCGTTTTCTGGATATCTATGTCGCCAGGAGTAAACGGGCTTTTCATAAGCTGTTTTACACCCGGTGATAAATGGCGCTGCCTGTGTCGCGGAACTCACGTGATTTTTCTGCCATCTCCTGTTCAATGTCAATCATGCGCACTGTATCGGTTTGGCCGATATCAATTTCCAGGGATGCAGCATAGTCACGTACATCCTGTGAAATCTTCATAGAGCAAAACTTCGGCCCGCACATGGAACAGAAGTGCGCCACTTTGGCAGATTCTTTCGGTAGCGTTTCGTCGTGGAAGCTGCGGGCGGTGTCCGGATCAAGACCGAGATTGAACTGGTCATCCCAGCGGAATTCAAAGCGCGCTTTGGATAGCGCATTGTCACGCAATTGCGCTCCTGGATGGCCTTTTGCAAGATCGGCGGCATGTGCAGCAATCTTGTAGGTAATGATGCCGGTTTTTACATCTTCTTTATTGGGCAGGCCAAGATGTTCTTTGGGCGTGACATAGCAGAGCATGGCGCAACCAAACCAGCCGATCATTGCTGCGCCTATTCCTGAAGTAATGTGGTCGTACCCCGGGGCAATATCTGTCACCAGTGGGCCAAGTGTGTAGAAAGGTGCTTCGTCACAATGCGTCAGTTGTTTGTCCATGTTTTCTTTCACCATGTGCATGGGCACATGGCCTGGACCTTCGATCATCACTTGCACATCGTGCTTCCATGCAATCTTCGTCAGTTCTCCCAAGGTTTCCAGTTCGCCAAATTGCGCAGCATCATTGGCATCGGCTACTGAGCCGGGACGCAGGCCATCACCGAGTGAAAAACTGACATCATAGGCTTTCATAATCTCGCAAATGTCTTCGAAGTGCGTGTACAGGAAATTTTCCTTGTGATGGGCAAGGCACCATTTCGCCATGATAGATCCACCGCGTGAAACGATGCCCGTCATACGTTTGGCTGTCAGTGGGACATAACGCAATAGCACCCCGGCGTGGATAGTGAAGTAATCCACGCCCTGTTCAGCTTGCTCTATCAGCGTGTCACGGAATATTTCCCAAGTGAGGTTCTCTGCCATGCCATCCACTTTTTCCAGCGCCTGGTATATAGGCACAGTGCCAACCGGCACGGGTGAATTGCGGATTATCCACTCGCGTGTCTCGTGAATATTTTTTCCGGTAGACAGATCCATCATGGTGTCTGCACCCCAGCGGATGCCCCATGTCAGTTTGGCCACTTCTTCCTCAATGGATGAGCCGAGTGCAGAGTTGCCAATGTTGCCATTGATTTTCACCAGGAAGTTCCGCCCGATAATCATGGGCTCCAGTTCAGTGTGATTGATATTGGCAGGGATGATGGCTCTGCCGCGTGCAATTTCATCACGAACAAATTCAGGCGTTATTTCTTCTGGAATGGAGGCGCCAAAAGACTGGCCAGCGTGTTGGTAATCCAGTGTCTTTGCCTCAGCCAGTTGTGCGCGTTTCATATTTTCACGAATTGCGATGTATTCCATTTCCGGCGTAATGATGCCTTTTTTTGCGTAGTGCATCTGGGAGACATTGCAGCCTGCTTTTGCACGGCGTGGCACCCGCAGATGACGGAAGCGCAAGTGAGCGAGATTTGTGTCATCCAGACGCTCTTGTGTGTAAGTAGAACTCGAGCTGTCTAGCAGTTCAGTGTCATTGCGTTCCAGTATCCATTGGCTGCGCACATCCGGGAGCCCTTTGCGTACATCAATGGACACTGCCGGGTCTGTGTATGGGCCGGAAGTGTCATACACGCGGATTGAGGCATTTTTCTCTGGCCCTTTTTCGGTTTGTGTATCCGTCAGCGCAATTTCCCGCATCGGTACACGAATATCAGGCCGGCTCCCCTCCACATAAATTTTCTGCGAACCGGGCAGAGGTGCCACAGACGCAGAATCGACTTGTGCTGTATCTGACAGATGGGTTTCTGCGATATTGTGCTTGCTCATGCTGCTGTCTCCGGTTTGACGGGTTTGCCAAATGCAAAAAAATGGTTGAGAGGGCCGTTGCCCTGCCACGACTGGTTCGCTGCTGCGCGCAGTGCTTGCTGTACATATTGACGTGCATATTGCACGGATTCCGGCAAGGAAAATCCGTGTGCAATAAATGTTGCGATAGCCGCACTCAGCGTACAGCCGGTGCCGTGGTGGTTTTGTGTTTCTACACGGGGAGAGGTCAAGTGTTCAATATCGCTGCTGATGAAAATATCGGTACAGAACCGCAAATCCCCAGCCAGCGTTAAGGCGCTGTCTCCGCCGGTCAACAGCAGTGCAGCGCCGGTATTTTTTGCCCATGCCCACAGTGCTGCTTCATCAGCATTGCCAAACAATTCACGCGCTTCCTGATGGTTGGGCGTGATAATGGTGGCACGTGGCAGCAGCCTTTCACGCAGTGCCTGTACTCCCGGGCTATCGAGCAGTACAGCACCGCTGGTGGAGCGAATGATGGTATCCAGTACCAAGGGTATGTCTGGGTGTCCGGCAAGAATGTCTGCTACAACATTGGCCAGTCCGGCATTGCCTAGCATGCCAATTTTTATTGCGGCAGGCTGGTATGTGAGTGCAGCTTCTATTTGCTCGCCCAGCTGTTCACTGGTCACAGGCCATACTGCGCTTACGCCCGAGGGTTTTTGGACGGTGATTGCGGTGATTGCTGTCATGCCATAAGCGCCGCATGCGCTGATCGTCTTGAGATCAGCCTGGATGCCCGCCCCGCCACTGGTGTCTGAACCGGCGATGGTGAGAACGATAGGGGATTTGGTGGAAAGTGTTGCTGCAGTCACAAAAACCTCATGGCGCAGCAAGCAGGACAGAGTGGCTGCTTCCCTACGCCGGCATTATCCGGATCAGGTTTGCGGGTATTTCTCAGCTTCAGCGGTTACACCGCTTGGCACCCCGAGCAAGAACTTCAGTGTAGGCGTGGCCGCTGGGGCTGTCTACCCTGCGAATTTTGTGAGTATTCTGGCCGGTGCTGCGGGTAGACACACAGGAGTCACGGTTTTTCCTTAATGGGTCTTGGTGCACAGGGCAGCCCAATTTGCTAGACTGCGGAGACTTGTTTTTGCGTTCTTCTGGAGATGTTATGCGGCAATTTTTACGGGCGGGCCTGGTGGCTGGTGTATGCGCCGCGCTGGTGTCCCCAGTCGGTGCAGAGACGCTGCAGGAAGTCTATCAGTTAGCCAGACAGAACGATGCCTTGTTGAAAGCGCAAGCAGCTACGGCGGCAGCGGGCCGTGAAACAGGCAATATCTATCGTTCGGCACTTTTGCCACAGGCAGAGATTGGTGGCACCAAGTACAAATCTGATATGGATATAGGCGGGTATCGTTGTGCCGCCGCGGGAGGAAACTGTAACAACGTAGAAACAGATTCTACGAGGACAGCCGTGAGTGTCTCCCAGAGCATACTCAATATGGAAGCCTGGTATGACTTCCAGCAAGGCAAGAAATTAAGCGAGCAGGCCGATGCGCAGTACCGCTCCGATGAAATGGAATTACTGGTTCGTGTTACGCAGGTATATATTGGCGTGTTGCGTGCTATCGATAATTACCAGACAGCGCTGGCGCAAGAAAAAGCCATCGAGCGACAACTGGAGCAAACCAAACAGCGTTTTGATGTGGGATTAATTGCTATCACTGATGTGCAGGAATCCCAGGCTACGTATGACAGCGCGCATGTTGAAACCTTGAGTGCGCTGGGCAATATCGGGATTGCTTTTGAAGCTGTGCAGGTGTTGACAGGCCAGCCATTGGAAAAAATTGCGCCACTGGCCGATGGCTTGCCAGTAAAAATGCCACAGCCAGAAGCGCAGGCGGAGTGGGAGCGCCTGGCATTGGAAAACAATCCGGATCTTGCTGTATCTGCTTTATCAGTTGATGCTGCACGTGCCAATGCCAAAGCCCGCAAAGCGGCGCACTTGCCAACTGTTTACGGGTCTTTTGAGCATAGCGATAAAGATGGCTCGATAGACTATAACCCCGGCAATCTGGACGACGACCAGAACGGGAATGTTATAGCGCTTAATTTACGTATACCGCTTTACAGTGGCGGCGGCATCAGTGCATCACGCCGGCAAGCCTACCAACAGCAAATTGCTGCCGAAGAAACTTATACCAACAATCAGCGTAACGCCGTGCAGGGTGCTCGATCCTATTATCTGGCTGTCTCGACGGATATCCAGAGAGTGGCTGCCCAGCAGCAGGCGATTGTTTCTGCGCAAAGCGCACTGGATGCTACCCAGGCAGGTTATGAAGTGGGCACCCGGAATATTGTTGATGTGCTCGATGCGGAACAGCGCCTCTACCGCGCCAAGTTCCTGTATGCCAATGCACGCTACCAATACATTCTCAACACGCTTCGTCTGTTGCAAACAGCGGGGACTCTGTCGGACGACAATGTCCTGAAATTGAATCAGTGGATAGAGCCTGAAAAAAGCTACAGCAGGTCACAGTTTCTTTAAGCCGTTTCAGCTTGTTCAGGATGTTTCAGTTTGTTCAGGATGTTGCAGTCACTGTGACGGCTGCATGCTGCGATTATAATAATCTTGCAAGATAATACAGGCTGCTTCGGCGTCAACGGTGTCGCGACCGAAGTCTGTGTTTTGATGGAGTTCGCGCCTGTGGTGTTTGGCGGCGAAGCTGGTCAGGCGCTCATCCACCAGTTCCACTGGAATATTGAAGCGACCGTGTAGTTGTCGCGAAAATTTTTCTGCGCGCGCAGACATCGGGCTTTCGGTGCCATCCATGTTCAATGGCAGCCCCACCAGCAATAAATCCGGTTCCCATTCCTTCAGTAATTTTTCAATTGCCACCCATTCAGGCACGCCATCACGTGCGCGAACAATTCCCGCAGGGTTGCTGCTACGGATCAGTTGCTGGCCGACAGCCACACCGATATGACGCAAGCCATAGTCAAAAGCGACCAGTGTCTGTCGTATAGACTGCGCATCAGACATTATTGGTTTTTTCCTTTAGGTGCCTTAAACATCGATAAGCCATGAATGGCAGCAGCCATGCAAATGATTCAACATCAACACGATAGCGGGCATTTTCGCCATGGTCACCTAAAGATGAAATAACTGCTACGTACGAAAATCCCAGAAATGCGAATAGAAAACCAGCCTGTAAACCAGAAAGCGATTTCTGCCTTACTCCTGCAACAGGAATAAGGAGGGCTGCCAGAATGCCTATCGAATGGATTGCTGTAATGTTTGCAAGTTTATATTTTTCCATTAGTGAATTCACTTGCAGTATTATCGGATCTGCATCCAGTCCTTTGATGTAGGAAACCTGCCAGTAAATATTGCCCCAGAAGAGTCGATAAGACTTGGCAATCATTCTTAGTGCCGCCGCCGGATTATGGAAAAGGTAATCGGCATACAGCGGCTTCAGTTTTTTTGAAAGATCGTGAAGAAAATATGATTCACCATAAAGTTTTCCATGGATAGAAAGCCTAGATTCTAATTCGGAGTCATGATTTTTTGTCCCAGGAAAATGCTTTTCTATGCAAGGTAAATCGTAGGCCGCAAGGCATGGAAGCCCGATAAGGACAAAAGGATCATCCGGATGTTTTTTGACGCTGTAGGAATAGAAGTCATCGTAATTTCCAGTATTCAAAATAGTGCTGAATATGTTTTGCCCTACATCGGATGCTGTTTCCAGATTAAATTGGCCATAGACGGCGTAATTTTTTAATGACCATAGCAGTTGGAAAGTTATGGCGAAAAATCCCGCTATAATTTTTTTCCGGTCTCCTGGAATAAAAAAGCACGCCATAACCGGAAGGATAAATATCCATGAGAGTGTGGATCTGGACATGGATAACATTGCGCAGGATAAGCCAAACAACCATACCCATGCGGATGCTTTACAAGAGGCAGCATTTTTATCGAAGCATTTCAGGTATAGCCAAAGGCCTAGTGTAAAAATAAATCCCGGGAGTGCTTCATAGAAAGCAATCGGAAAAGCGGATACCTCAACGCCAAGATTGGCTGGATAGATACACCATAATATAGCGATAGCGGTTGCAAGCTTTGCGCCGAATGCATAGCGCATGAGTATGCTCCGCATCAGAAACGCATTTGCCAGTGCGGCAATTGAAAGAAGCATGGAGTCTACTGGTATTGTGAATGGCCAGCCAAACAGCTTGATCAATATGCCGAGAATTATCTGTGGCAAAGGCGGTTCGCCGCGCAAGTAAATCAGAGATTCTATAAAGTGATTCGCAATATAGTCTGGCGGCAGATACCACATATGGAATGTGCTGTCGTCAGCATTGTCTGCAGAAAAATATTGCCAGTTGTAAAAATAAACATAAGCCCTTACAGATAGCCATGCCATGAAAATGTAAAGATACTGAAGGCGATTTTTCATTTTTTTCCCGATATTGGCAGGAGCGTATTACTGGCTGGACAGCTTGTCGCCTTTTTCAAATTTCCATGTCCGGATAATCTCCAGCTGGTCAACATCCTTGCGCAGCTCTGGTGGAAACGCTGCAAAGGGTGCGGCCAGTCGTACAATGCGAATAGCTGCATCGTCCAGTATGCGTTGGCCAGAAGATTCCAGCACTTCGATGTTGTGTATTGAGCCGTCCGGGAGTAGCGAGACGACCATGCGCAACTGGCCATATATTTTCTGTCGTCTCGCTTCGGCTGGATAATTCAGGTTGCCGATCAGTTCAATTTTTTCTTGCCAGAGGTTGAGATATTCCGCGTCGACGCTGGCGCGAGTCGCCACAGATGTCAGCGTCTTGATACGGGGTCTTTTTGCGTAAGCCTGGCGCTGCTGTGCCAGTTTGGCTTGTAAGCTGGCGATCTCACTGCTGGTAACGGTTTCTTCTTCATCTTCACCGGACTGTGCCGGTTTTATTTCTGTATTTTTGGTAGGTTTTTTCTGGTCGATTTTTTTGTCGGTTCTGGCTGTAGTCGATATGATCTGTTTATCGTTAGCCGTTTCATTGACTGCTTTGCGTTTTTGTTTGTCTGGTTCTACTTCCCGAATAGCTGTATCAGAAAAATCTGCACGTTTATCAGTTGTTAACTCGGCTTTTTTCTCCAGCGTGCCACTGGCTTCCTGATTGTGCTGCGCCAGATAATCTGCGCGGTCTGGTGAGATGTTGTCCGCATGTTGTGCCAGTGTTACCTGAATAGTGGGAGGAGTTTTGTTGCGGCTATAGGCAGAAAAACTTACGCCGAGAATAACGACAAGATGCACAATCAGTGCCACAAATGCGGTAAAGACCAGTTTGTCGCGGGTGCTGGTATTGGTGCTGCTGCTTGTATTGGTTTCAAGGCTGGCCAGCTTGACCTTGGGTTGCCCGCTCCGGCTCTTTTTCACGTGGTCGCTTCCAGCTGCTGCTGCAATAGTGCAATGAAGTTTGCAGCAATGGGTTCGCCGGTGGCGGCTTCAATTTCCCGCAAGCAGGTGGGGCTGGTGACGTTGATTTCAGTGAGTGAATCGCCGATGACATCCAGGCCCACAAAATACAGCCCGCGCTTCCTGATTTCTGGCGCAACTTCAGCAGCAATCCAGCGGTCCCGGTCAGTGAGTGGCCTTACTTCCCCGCGGCCTCCAGCTGCCAGATTGCCGCGGTTTTCCCCGCTCATCGGGATGCGGGCCAGGCAGTGTGATACCGGCTCGCCGTTGAGCAAGAGGATACGCTTGTCGCCTTCTACAATGGCGGGCAGGAACCGTTGGGCCATGATCGGATGCTGCCCGTGGGCAGTCAGTGTCTCGATGATGACGCCGATATTGTCGTCACCAGGCTTTACCCGGAAGACAGAGCGGCCGCCCATGCCATCCAGGGGCTTCAGGACGACATCACCATGCTGCTGCTGGAATGCGCGCAGCACACTGGCATTGCTGCTGACCAGCAGTTCCGGGGAGCAGTGCGGGAACCGTGCGGCAAACAGCTTTTCATTGCAGTCCCGCAAGCTGTCCGGCCGGTTGGCCACCAGAACACCCGCAGCAGCAGCCAGCTCCAGCAGGTAGGTGGCATAGATATAGTCCATATCAAAAGGAGGATCCTTGCGCATCAGGATGACATCCATGCTGGACAAGGGTTGCTCCGTGGCTTCCTCCAGGGTGAACCAGCGGGATGGCTCGCGGTATACCTGCAGGGTGCGCATCAACCCGTACGGTTTGCCACTGCGTAACAGCAAGTCAGGGAGCTCCAGATAGAACAGCTCGAATCCTGCATCCTGAGCAGCCCACAGCATCGCCAGTGTTGTGTCTTTTTTGTAGTCAATGGACTGGATGGGATCCATGACCACCGCCAGCTTGCGTTTTGCAATGGAACTCATGCGCAGGGATGCCTGTATCTATATGATGAAACAAGACGCTAAATTACGGAGTCGAGTGAGGCAAAGCAAGACCGGCCGCACAGTTTGATCAATGTAACCCCCTGATATTTTTGGCGCTTGTGGATTACCACCGAATACTGTGTTAAAAGTAGCAACGGCCTGTCAAAGGCTGGGCTGGAACACCTTCCGGGTTAAAGAATCAACGAGTCGGCGTGAGGCAATGCCTGATAGCGCGACCGACAGATAAATAAGGGTTAAAGCATGGCTGAGAAGTTTGAAGACCTGACCATCATGATTATTGACGACAGTAAGACCATCCGGCGCACCGCCGAGACCTTGCTGGAAAAAGCCGGTTGTAAAGTAGTAACAGCTACCGATGGGTTTGATGCGTTGGCCAAGATTGCGGACACCCGTCCAGACCTTATTTTTGTTGACATCATGATGCCGCGGCTGGATGGCTACCAGACTTGTGCCCTGATCAAAAATAACAGTGAGTTCAAAAGCACCCCGGTCATTATGTTGTCTTCCAAGGATGGCTTGTTCGACAAGGCAAAGGGTCGCATCGTCGGCTCGGACCAGTACCTCACCAAACCATTCAGCAAAAATGAATTGTTGGCCGCCATCGAGCAGCACACACATGTGAGCGCCCCGGTTGCAGAATAATTGTCTGGCAGAGAATATTGTCGGGTTTAATGGCCTACCGCAAAATCGAGGAACAGCATGGCTAGTGTATTAATTGTTGATGATTCGCCTACAGAAACCTACAAGATGGAAGTGGCGCTGAAAAAAAACGGTTTCGAAGTATTCAAAGCCGATAATGGTATGGATGGTGTGGCTGCGGCCAAGAAACATTTACCGGATCTAGTGTTGATGGATGTGGTTATGCCGGGGCTCAACGGGTTTCAGGCTACCCGTCAGCTCACCCAGGCCAAGGAAACCGCGCATATACCCGTCATTATCGTCACGACCAAAGACCAGCAGACCGATAAACTCTGGGGCAAGCGCCAGGGCGCAAAGGGATATCTGGTAAAACCGGTTGATGAGAAGAAGCTGGTGGATTCAGTGCGACAAGTCATGGAGGGAGCGATCCTTTTCTAGATCGCCGTGGAGCAGCCAGGATGACCGAATCAGCACAGGCCTTTAACAAACTTCTGGATATCGCCACCCACGCCCGGCGAACAGCCAAGGGCTTGCCGTCGCAGGTTGATATCAAGCCGCACTGGAGCGGAGTGGGTTTTATTATGTTTGGCAGGCGTTTTGTTGCCCCGATCGGGGAAGTGACAGAAATGCTGGAAGTGCCGCACTACACCCAACTGCCTGGTGTCCAGGGTTGGATTCGTGGGTTGGCCAACGTACGCGGGCGGTTGCTGCCCCTGACGGATCTGGCCACATTCTTCGGGGGGCGACTTGAAGCGCCTCGCCGAAACCGCCGTGTGCTGGTGGTCGAGAGCGACGATATTTATAGCGGTTTGCTGGTGGATGGCATATTGGGTATGCAGCATTTTCCGGTAGACAGTTATGTGCAGGAAATGGCCGGAATAGAATTTCAGGATATGGTGCCATTTTTGCAGGGCAGTTTTCGCGAAGAAAATGGTCAGGACTGGGTGGTTTTCAGCCCCTGGTTGCTGGTGCGCAGTGAGAAATTTTTCCAGGCAGCACTGGCGGGTTAGCGTTAGACAAGAAGAAAAAGGTTATCCGGATAATCACAGGGTTTTAGTCAAAAAAGGGTTGGAGTTTAGCTATGAGTAAAAAAACGAATGCGATCGCCAGCTTGCGGTCAAATCCTACACTGGCATTACTGGTTGGCATTCTGGCGGTTTCATTGTCCGCCGTCGTGTTGTCAGTCTTCAAGATCCAGCAGAATAATTCAAATATTCAGCGGTTTCTTAAAGAAAGTGACGATTTGCGTTCGGCAAATTACCGCCTTGTTGATGCATTGAGAGCCTCGATGGATGGAAATGAGCTCAGCTTTGACGAGATGAATGAAACCCTGACGGACATGACGGATCTCGCCGGCGAACTAAATGGCGCGAAAAACAAGCAGCTGCTGGATGCCATGCCGGCCCAGATCGCCTCGGTTCGGGATGTGTGGGACAAATTCAAGCTGAACACTGAAACTGTGTACAAAAACAAGGCAACAGTATTGCTTGTTCATGACTTGGCAGGCCGTTTGAGCCAGACCATTCCGCAATTGCAGGAAGAATATGACAGCATCGTACAGAACCTGATTCGCAACGGCGCGCCCGCGGCACAAGTGGCAGAGGCCCGTGCACAATCCTGGCGCGCGGAACGCATTGCCCGCAACATTGATAAATTGCTGGCTGGCGGGGATGACGCAGAAGCTGCAGCGGATGAATTCAGTGCGGATGCATTGATGTTTGGACAGGTACTTAACGGTATGTTGGTGGGCGATCGTGAGATAGGCATTGATCGCGTGTTTTCCCCTGATGTTGTCCAGACGCTGAATGATGCTGCCGAGCTATTCAAGTTTGTGACAGAGTCATCCGCCAGTATCGCTGCCTCCAAGGATGTTTTTGCGGTTACTCGCCAGGCAGCGGACAATATCAAGGAAGTAGATTCCCCTGCGCTGTTGCAAGAGCTGTCTTCAATCAATGGCACAGTCAGCGAATTGCCGGAAGCTAGAAAATGGAATCTGGCGTTTTTGATTGCTGCAGGTGTTTCGCTATTTGTCATGATTGCCATTGCTGTGATGCAGCTGCGCGCTGGCGGCAGCCGTTTGCATGTTCAGGAATCTGAAAATGAACGCAACCAGACAGCTATCTTGCGCTTGCTGGATGAACTCGCGGATCTCGCGGATGGTGACCTGACAACAACCGCAACCGTATCAGAAGATTTTACTGGTGCGATTGCAGATTCTATCAATTTCACTATTGACCAACTTCGCGTACTGGTTTCCCGAATCAATGACACAGCGGTACGGGTATCCTCAGCTGCACAGGAAACACAAGGCACTGCACTGCATCTCGCTGAAGCCTCTGACCACCAGGCGCAGGAAATCGCTGGCGCATCTGCAGCAGTAAATGAAATGGCTGTAACGATTGACCAGGTATCCGCGAACGCCGCTGAATCAGCAGCGGTAGCGGAAAGATCGGTATCGATCGCTAACAAAGGCGCGGAAGTGGTACAGAACACGATCCAGGGTATGGATAACATCCGTGACCAGATCCAGGAAACATCAAAACGTATCAAGCGTCTCGGTGAATCATCACAGGAGATCGGTGACATCGTATCGTTGATCAATGACATTGCTGACCAGACGAACATTCTCGCACTTAACGCCGCTATCCAGGCCTCTATGGCGGGTGACGCGGGTCGAGGCTTCGCGGTGGTAGCGGATGAGGTTCAGCGTCTTGCGGAACGTTCATCAGCGGCAACCAAACAGATTGAAGCGCTGGTAAAAACTATCCAGACGGATACCAACGAAGCGGTAGCCTCCATGGAACAAACCACTGCTGAGGTAGTGCGCGGTGCTCGCCTGGCGCAAGATGCCGGTGTTGCACTGGAAGAGATCGAAAACGTATCGACTACACTCGCTGAATTGATCCAGAACATTTCTAATGCTGCGCGTCAGCAAGCATCGTCTGCAGGTCACATTTCCAACACGATGAACGTTATCCAGGAAATCACTTCCCAGACATCTGCCGGTACCAACGCAACCGCACGCGCTATCGGACACCTTGCTGAAATGGCCGTGGATCTCCGTGATTCTGTTCAAGGTTTCAAACTGCCGGATGAAGTCAGCGGTGCAGGTGATATGCATGCGATGGAATCCGAGGACGACCGGTTATCCTTTGCTTGATCATCAGCGGCGCTATAGCGAAGTGATAGTTATAGCGCCACTGATTCCTGGTTTATAAACTTATGACAGTGCGTCCTCCCATACAGCCCATGCAAGATACGGCGCGCGACAAGAGCCGCGGCATCGGTTGGTCCATGCAGGCGCAATCAGAGCTGAGCGAAGAGGATTTTTCCAGCTGGCGTCGTTTGCTGGAAGATCGTACAGGCATACATCTCGTTCCACAGCAAAAAGCATTCTTACAATCCCAGCTCACTATACGGACGCGAGAGCTGGGCAATATCACATTTGACCAGTACTTCCATAGTCTGCACGAAGGGCTTGCCGGTGTAGTTGAATGGTCAACCCTGATTGATCGGCTTGTAATCAAAGAAACCAGCTTTTTCCGCCATCAGCCGTCATTCGATTTTATCCGGAATTATGTCAACCAGCGCATAGCGGGTGGCCAACTTGCGGATTCATTTGATGTATGGAGTGTTGGCTGCGCAACAGGTGAAGAGCCTTATACATTAGCGATGATTGTTAATGAGTGTTTCGAAGCTTCGGCGCTGGATAATTACTGGGGCGTGACGGGTATGGATATCTCGATGCCGGCACAGACTTTTGCAAGACAGGGTATTTATTCCAAGCGCAAACTGGACATGGTGCCTCCCCACATGCGGGAGCGCTATTTCAGTGACTATGACCAGCTGCGCACCCAGATCTCAGCGGAAATGCGTGAGCGTGTATGTTTTACCAATGGCAATGTTATCGAATTAAAAAAAATGCCGATGGTAAAAATGGACATTATTTCTTGTAACAATATGTTGATTTATTTTCGCCGGTGGCGACGA
>ERZ724527.459-NODE-459-length-20276-cov-10.269176_pt1 | contig 20276 bp, 14 predicted proteins | sample MGYA00376060_ERZ724527 | MGnify/ENA primary metagenome ERZ724527 (study PRJEB28724, sample SAMN07190886) | activated sludge metagenome | isolation source: activated sludge of sewage treatment plant in Hong Hong | place: USA: Christiansburg, Virginia | collected...
AATGCAAGTCCGGCAGATATACTTGCAGGTTCAGTAACTTTAACCTTAACAGCATCGGATCCTGATGGGGCAGGACCCTGCTCAGCAGCCACTGATCAGACTGTCATTACTTTTCAAGCGATGCTTTCCGTAGTTGCCAATCCTGTGAATGATCTGTGTATCAGCGCTAATCCTGTTACCCTTACAGGAAATCCAGGCGGTGGAACGTGGTCAGGTATCGGAGTAACAGGCAATACCTTTGATCCCGCAATTGCAGGAATCGGAAGCTTTACATTGTCTTACGATGTGAGTAGCGGAGGATGTGACGGCAGTGATGATATTGTAGTGAATGTTATTGATCTACCTGCTGTTTCAATAGGAACACTGGCAGATTTTTGCATTGGCGATCCTGCAATAGTCTTAAATATAGGTAGTCCGGCCGGTGGTTCATATTACTTAAACGGAGATCTGGTAAATGCAATTACTTCCTTCAATCCAAGTATGATAGGCACTCAGACTATAACCTACATAGTTGGTACTTCTCCATGCACCAATCAAGCTATAACAAGTTTTAAAGTCAATGACTGCGCATGTCCAAATCAAGCTACTTCGGATGCAGGTATCGATCAAGCAGCGTGCAAGGGGTCAACTTTTTCTTTGGTGGGTATCATCTCAAACGCAAATAGTGCTACCTGGACTACTGCCGGAGATGGGATATTTGGTAACCCAAATTCATTGAATACCAGCTATGCTCCCGGACCAAATGATGTGTTAAATGGTTCAGTTATTATTACGCTGACTACCGAAGATCCGGATGGCTTGGGCCCTTGCAATCCCGCCTCCAATACTATGAAGATCACAATAAATACTCCTCCTGTCATTGTATTTCAAAGTGTTGCAGATCTTTGTTTGGACGATCTACCTATTACGCTAACAGTTACTCCTACCGGAGGAATATTTACTGGTAATGGAATATCCGGCAATCAGTTTGATCCAATGATAGCAGGTGTAGGTACACACAAAATATTTTATAAGGCAAACGTTGGGACTTGCGTTTCAATAGACTCAATAACTATTAATGTAGCCAATTGTGACTGTACAAACAACGTCACCGTAAATGTAGGACCTGATACGACTATATGTCAATTAAATCCAGTGCAATTAAATCCAATAATATCAGGAATTGCAAACGGTTCATGGACCACAAATGGATCTGGGAATTTCAACAATTCTAACATAAAAAATGCGATATATACTCCTTCTCCACAGGACCTTCTGAATGGAACTATAGTAGTTACTTATACAACTGTGGATCCTGATGGTGCTGGACCATGTCTGAGCGCCACAGATCAAAAAAATATAATTTTAAAACCACAGCCAGAAGTATTACTCCTCGTCACCCAACCCTCTTGTAACAAACCTTTAGGGAGTCTTAAGATAACGGTACTGGCAGGCCAAAACCTGTTATATTCTATCGACAATGGTTTAACATTTACTGCGAGCTTATCAATTGAAGATATTGAACCTAATGATTACCAACTCATAATTCAAAGTCCCGGGTTTGATTGTCAGACAACTCTTGATTTCAAAATAGCAGCATTACCGATTAGCGAAGCATTCTGGACTATTAAATCTTCTGCATGTTCAGATGATGATAATAACTCTTTTGTCCTTTATCAGACCAGCAATTTAACTTTACCTTATCAGATCACGATCAACGGTGAAAAAAAATCTCCTGTTACTTCTCTTCCTGCCACATTTGAGATGTTGGACTTTGGAATATATGATGTAATTCTAACTGATTCTAAAGGCTGCATCGTCACAAAACAAATTGAATTTAAGTTCAATAGTTCTGTTGAATTAAATATTAATCCAATATATATTATTGATAAGGGGGAGAGTGTAGTCCTTAAAACTGATATTTTGGGTGATTATGAGACTATATCTTGGACACCGGCTACCTGGCTTTCATGCGATGACTGTCCGGATCCAACTGCCAAACCGGATTCAAATGTAATATATAAGGTAGTCGTAATGGATAGTCAAGGTTGCATGGATGAAGGAATAATAGAGGTAAGAATCCGAAAAAAGATCAATGTATTTATCCCTAATGTGATTTCTCCAAATCATGATGGCATAAATGATGGATTCACAGTGTTTGCTGATGAAAATATTAAATCAGTCAAAACTCTCCGCATATTTAATAGGTGGGGCGGATTAGTATTCGAAAGAAATAATTTCGAACCAAATAAGGAAGAACTTGGCTGGAATGGAACATTCAAAGGAAAAGAGGAAAACCCAATGGTATTTGTCTATTTCGTAGAAGTTGAGCTCAAAGATGGTGATATAAAAATATTCAAAGGAGATGTTACAGTAATTAAATGATAACTTAATAAGGCTTTTTATGATTGGTGTCAAAAATGCACATTTAATTCATCCTTAAGGCAATACACTCAATATTTCCTCAATTCAATAGCTTTTTAATAAATTATTCAGAATACATGATTTTCAATTAATTTTTGAATTTTTACACTGTAGTGACAAGTCGCTACCTGTCCCTACAGTGTAAAAATTCAAAACTTGGTGAGACTTAATCACAACAAAGGAGTCAGCAATCTGCAAAGACTTTCCATAAATTTTGTACCGATAGGTCTCTTCTGCCATTCAGAAAGTATTAATTTATCACAATCTTCCATGTCATTTTCAAACAATTCTCTAAGCCCGGAATTTACTTTTTTGTCATAAACAAAGGCTGCAATTTCAAAATTGATGAAAAAGCTACGATTGTCAAAGTTAACTGTACCTACTATTGAAATATCATCATCAACGGTAATGGTTTTAGCATGAATAAAACCTTTTTTATAAACATAGACTTCTACGCCAACTTCAAGCATCTTCTTCATGTAAGAGTTCATAGCGAATTGCACAAACTTAGAATCTGCCTCCTTAGGTACAATCAATTTGACTTTCTTTCCTGATAGCGAAGCAACTTCTAGCGCAGTTATGATCTGTGCATTAGGAATAAAATAAGGGTTTGTAATGTTGATCTCACTTTTTGCGGTATTGATAGCCGAAATGATCCCTAACATATTATATGGTTCGTTGCTATCTGGGCCACTGCCTACAATATCTATAAAAGCGTCTCCCTTATTCTGATTATAATTAAAGTAAGGAAATTCTATAGGAAAAGTCAATTCACCAGAAGCATATTTATAGCTCAGCAGAAATTGCATTTGTAACAAATTCACTGCATTGCCTTCTATTCTAATATGTGTATCCCGCCAGAAAACTGAGTTTTTCTTAGTATTGTCATACTTATTTGAAACATTGATACCTCCCACATATCCAATTGTCCCATCGATCACCACTATTTTTCTATGATTTCTATAGTTTGCATTGGTATATAATTTCATCCACAATGGGTCAAAGGGAATCACCTCGACATTTCCATTTTCGAGTATTTCGGGAATATCACCGATATTGTTACTTCCAAAATCATCATATATAAATCTTACCAACACACCTTCCGATGCCTTTTCCACCAATGCTTTGGCTATTTCCATTCCTGTCTCGTCATGATCAAAAATGTAATACTCTATATGAATATGATGGGTGGCATTATTAATATCCTCCAACAATTTTTTATATTTCTCTTCGCCATTTTCAAGAATTGAAACATCATTGTTTTCTGTAAGGATTGATTGCTTTGTATATAAAAAGAGGTCTGATATAAAACTTTTATCACCGAATTTATTCTCTAATTCTTGACGGACATGAATAAAATATTCTTTGTAAACATCTATAAATTCTCTCAAACGCATTAGATCCCGTGAGCCCTTCAGTGTAAATTTTTTCTGCTTTCTGTGATCTCTGCCTATCAAAAAATATACTATTAGCCCTACACCAGGTAACAATAGGAAAATCATGATGTAGGCAAGTGATTTTACAGGGTCCCGGTTCTCTATGAGCAAGGTAGTTATAACTCCAAAATAAATTAGAACTACTACTACGATACTTCCATAATAAAGTAAATTCTGCCAATCAGAATTGATATTTCCCAGAAAAGATAACAACATATTCAACAATATTAGCAGGTTGAATATAACCCATTAATATTGATTAGATACAAATTGATTGGTAAAGATGAAAAAAAATTAATGCAATAACTAAATTAGACTTGGTAACTCAGAGGTGTGATCCTTTCTAAACTAAATTATCGTATGTGGTGAAGCAGCTGTTACTGTAAGACGCAGTTTTTGAAGCCTTGACTTTTATGATCACTTCTTTTTCTGAATTGCTTTTCTTGGAAACAAAAAATAATAGGATACCAAATAATGTTATTGCACTTGCAATTTTTAATAAATGTCTCATACTTCTGGCTTGTAATAATGTATCATTTGAAAATTTTACAAATGGGATGATGGTATCTGTCATTAAATCAATTATTTTTAAAGTGCAAATTTTCATTTTGGAACTTTTTTCTTCGTTCCATAAATGCTTTTATTAATACTTACTTTTAATATTTTTTATTGCCTGACCCATTCATATATTTCGAATTTTAACACTTTAAGCAAAACAAATATTTTTATCGATCATTATTCTACCAAAAAATACTGAACTGACTGTCATTTTGATCAAATTCATTCGGTCAAGTATGGATTTACATTCGGCCATAGACCAACAATTTTTTCTTCTCATCGGACATCATATCAAATTATGAATACCAATAAATAAATCCCTGTTTTCATGCTTTAATCTGGACTACACATTTTTTCTAAAAATCCGTGTATATTTGAAAATCTTTTTGGATAATTTATTGATTGAGGTTTTTGCGCTATTAAGCTTTAGTTCATATTTTAAAAACATTTTTATATGTATAAACGTATTACCACATTATTCCTAATTTTCATTTCTGTGAGTCTTTTTAGCCAGGAGGCAACCTTTAAGGCTGGAGAGTTTATCATCCTTTTACAAAAAAACTCTAGTTTCGAAACGTTTGTACAGCAATATTCAGGCAATGGCAGAGATGTAATCATTGATGAATACAAAAGACTTTCTGCTTCTGAACCAATTTATCTGATAAAAGTCATTTCAACCACTGGGAAAGAAAAGCAAGAATTAAGTTTTATAAAAAATCTTTCTGCAGTAGCACTCGCTCAACTTAATCATATTGTTTCCATGAGGGATATAGGAACTGATGACCCAAGATATAAAGATCAGTGGCAGTGGAAAAATACTGGTCAGGATGGCGGTATTCAAGGTGCAGATATTTCCGCTGAAACAGCTTGGGAAACTACTACCGGAGGGAAGACTGCCAATGGTGATACAATCGTTGTCTGCATAGTGGATGATGGCACAAACTATGAACATGAGGACTTAGCAGCTAATATTTGGTTTAATAGTAAAGAGATCCCAGGTAATAATATTGATGATGATGGCAATGGTTTTATCGATGATGTCCATGGCTGGAACTTTCAGAATAATGATAGTAATGTTAATGAAGGTGGGCATGGAGTGAATGTCAATGGCATGATCGGTGCTGTCGGCAATAATGGTATAGGTGTCTCTGGAATCAACTGGAATGTCAAGATGATGAATGTAGTCTATGCCGGTACTGAAGAATCTTCCGTAATAGAAAGCTACGACTATCCTTTACAAAGCAGAATATTATACAATAATACAAATGGATCCGAAGGCGCATTCGTAGTCTCCGTCAACTCTTCTTGGGGTATTGATTACGGCAAACCCGCTGATGCTCCAATCTGGTGTAATTTTTATGATGTCATGGGTGCAGCAGGTATATTAAGTGTAGCAGCTACTTCAAACAGTAATGTAAACGTTGACGTTGATGGCGATCTACCTACCGGCTGCACAAGCCCTTATCTCATAAGTGTAGGTCGTACAAATAATAAAGACGCTTATGCTGCTTGTGGATATGGCGTAGTATCTATAGACCTTGGTGCTCCCGGAGTAAACATTGTAACTACAAGATCGAATAACAGATATACCACCACCACAGGAACTTCCTTTTCTTCGCCATTGGTAGCGGGAATGGTTGCCTTATTATATTCATATCCTTGCGAAGGAATCGGTCAACTAATGAAATCTGATCCTACAGCGTTCGCTTTGACAGTAAAAAATGCCATCCTTCAAGGGGTGGATGTGTTTCCTTCTTACGCAGACAAGGTGCTATCCAGTGGTAGGTCTAATATGGCTAAAGCCCTAAATGTAATGAGCTTAGCTTGCTCAGCTTGCCAACCGGGTTCAGTTCAAACGTTTGAATATCTTACGGATGATACCTATAGATTGACATTTGATGACAGCCAATTGCAAACAAATATAAGATATCGTCCATTAGACAGTGTTGATTGGATTGTATTGAATAATATTGACTCTCCACTCGACGTGCTGCTTCCGCTTACGTGCACGCTGTATGAATTTCAGCTACAAAGTATCTGTGAACCTAATGATACAAGCTTATGGGGCATCTCAACTACTTTTCAATCAGAAAGATGCTGCCAGCCATTCTTAGGTATTACCATAGCTTCGAATTCAGAAGGAACGATTACTGTTGAAAACGTAGACCTTAACCAAAATGAAAACAGTATAATCCATTACATAAAAGATGGAGATTTGAATTATAGTACTCTGGAGGCAACAAGTGACAGCATGACTATTAATGGTCTTGAATCTTGTGCATTTTATGAAGTATTTGCCACTGTGATTTGTGTTGCAGGCGATACAATCAGCAGCGATACCTTTAGGATATTTACACAGTGTCCATCTTCGTGTGAGACAAATGTCTGTACTACAGATGCTACAGCATTATTTGGCTATATCGACAGAACCGTAATTAATGGGGCCGTCGCTGAATCTGGATTGAACCGCGGTTATATCAACTTTGGAGATTTTCTAAATATAAGTTTACCGGAATATGGTGTATTCCCAAATACAGTAGATGTAAAAAAACTTCCAGGTCAGAATGGCCGTATAAGGGTCTTTATAGACATCAATAAAAATGGAACATTTGAAACCTCTGAAAACTTATTTACGCAAGTAATAGGAGTCAACAATACTTCGATAAATTATAATATGGATTTCAATGGGGCATTGGACCCGGGTACGTACAAAATGAGAATGATGCTTACCTTCCTTGCTACAGCGCAGCCTTGCAATGGCGACCAGGGTGAGGTAGAAGACTATTGTGTAAATGTGTATCCTGTATTGGTCAATGAATGTGATCAAATAGACAGTGTTTTTCAAACAAACAAAACATTCACTACCATCGATCTGAGCTGGGAAGATCCTGAAGACGATGTAATAGCTTATGCTTACAGATATCGTGAGTTACCGGGGGGTGATTATACTTATCTGAGTGATACTGCCAGAAGTATTACGCTTCAGGGATTAAAAGAATGTAAAGAATATGAATTCGGTGTGATTACTGTTTGTCAAACTGACACCAGTTTTTTCAAGACAATTCATTTCAAAACTGATTGCTCAATGGCTTCCAATACGCTTGACAATGATATCACATGGAAGGTGTTTCCAAATCCATTTGGCGAAAGGATTAATGTAATTCTTACGTCAAGGAAAACTACAGATTCTAGGTTGAGGCTGATAGATTCAAAAGGAAATACCGTTATAGACAGAGCTCTAAAATTAACTACCGGCGATCATTACTTTGACCTGGATACAAATGCCAATCTTCCTCCAGGCATGTATATACTGACGCTCACAGATAAGGATGGAATAAAAACTTCCAAGTTGATAAAACAATAAGATAAAAAAGGCGATCAAATTTATGATCGCCTTTTTTGTTATGATAACTAAATACTAAAGTTTCAGACTTGCTTTTTGAAGATGTAATCAAGGTTAATTGCATCCCAGCCAGGATAACGCATTGGTTGACATGATTTTTTTCTTTGTTACTTCAGAAAGTCCTGATTCATTGATAAATTTACCTCCAGTGAGATCACCAAGGGGGAAAGGATAATCCGACCCGAAAGCAATCTTATCTTCTCCAAATAATCGAAGGTTGTATTCCAGCGCATGGATATCATGCACAAGAGAGTCGATCCAAAACTTTCCCAAATACTTTTCCGGTGAAATATCATTGTCAATCGCTACCAAGTCCGGGCGGACGTCAAAGCCATGCTTTATCCTACCTATAGTGAATGGAAAAGATCCGGCACCATGGGCAAACGCAAATCTCAACTTAGGAAAAGCTTCAAAAACACCGCCAAATATCAAGGAGCAGATAGCGAGGGAAGATTCAGCGGGCATGCCAACCAACCATGGCAACCAATAACGGCTCATATTTTTTTCACCCATCATATCCCATGGATGGACAAAAATACAGGCCCCTAATTCCTCAGCTTTTGCATAAACAGGCCATAATACTTTGTCATTCAAATTCCAATCATTGATATGAGTTCCTATTTCAATGCCTTTCATTCCCAGGACTTTCATGCATCTTTCTAATTCTCTGCAGGCCAGATCAGGATCCTGCATAGGGAGCGTTCCAATTCCATAGTAATTTTCAGGATGCTTCAAACAAACCTCAGCGATATGGTCATTGTAAAACATGCTCGTCTGAAGACAATGTTCTCCCTTAGCCCAGTAATTAAATAGTACAGGTACAGTAGATAATACTTGCTTACTGATGCCCGTTTCAATCATTTCCTTTTTCCGGGTATTTGGATCCCAACTATTCTGATCGACTTTCCTGAAAAATTTGTCCCCTATCATCATGTCTGCCTGACAATTGGTCTGGGGAATAAGATGAACAAATCCTTCATACCCAAACTTATCAACCCATTTGGGAATGGAAGGGGGCATGATATGAGTGTGTATGTCTATATGACACATATATTCTATTTATAGATTAAAGATAGGAAAGAAAAAGTAGAAGGATTTTAAATTTTGCTAAGATCTTTCATTGTCAAATACCGATAATTATTTGGTTAATACATTATTTCACTCCATATTATTTTATTAAATATGCTGAATTATGAAATTACAATGACAAATTTTATATATTGTGCGTTAAAATAATTCTGAGATATCGCAACCTATGGAAAATAATTTAAGCTTTAAAGAACGGAATGAATCTGAGTTACAAAATTGGAGAAAAAAGGAAAAACTTGCTCTCGAATTACTCAGAAAAGCCGGAGAATTAAGATTTGACAGATCAGTTGAATTAGTTCTTTTCAGAAAGGACGTTTACGATACACGTCCTAGCCAATTGCTCAATGAACATCAAACAGCCACAAATTATGGAAACGAATTAGTAACCATAGAGGATACGATGGCTATTGTTAATGAGATCATAGCTATTCCTGATTTCAAACAAGCTAGATTGGATATCGGTACACTTGCTTTGCAATGGAAACAGGAACAAGCTAAGTACCCTAATATTAAAGAATTTGTTGCAGACAGACTTCAAACAGCACAAGGAGCACAGTCTGAAAATATTCAACCGAAGGATATTATTTTATATGGATTTGGTAGAATAGGAAGACTTGCAGCAAGAAGGTTGGTGGCTCAAACCGGCAAAGGAGAACAATTACGATTAAAAGCTATTGTCATCCGCCCACAGATGAAAGACAGAAAGCTGGATGCAGAAAAACGGGCAGCACTGTTAAGTAGTGACAGCGTACATGGTGAATTTGGGGGGTCAGTCAATGTAAATGAAGATGGTTCGGAATTGATAATAAATGGGAATCGTGTCCTCCTTCTATATTTCAACAAGCCATCAGAAATAAATTATACTGATTATGGAATTAATAACGCTATAGTCATCGACAATACGGGAGTTTTCAGGACTAAAGAAGAACTCGCAGAACATCTTCGCCCTGGTGTCAGCCATGTATTACTTACCGCCCCGGGCAAGAAAATTCCAAATATCGTCTACGGTGTCAACCATGAATCTTTGGATATAGTAAACGATACAATATTATGCGCTGCATCCTGTACCACAAATGCTATTGTGCCACCTATCAAGATTCTTGACGATGCATTCGGCATAGAAAAAGGGCATGTGGAAACAATACATTCATATACAAGTGATCAGAATCTTTTGGATAATTTCCACAAAAAACCACGTCGTGGCAGAGCAGCTGCTATCAATATGGTTATCACGAGTACGGGTGCTGCAGAAGCCATCACCGCCGTACTTCCATCCTTGGATGGTAAGATCACAGGGAATGCCGTAAGAGTGCCAACACCAAATGTTTCACTTGCAATAATCAACGTTACTTTCAATAGAACTGCGTCTGTAGACGAGGTGAATAGCCTGCTCAAAGAAGCCTCATTAACTGGACCTCTTGCAGAGCAGATACAATATTCAAACTCTCCGGAATACGTATCCAGCAACGGCGTAGGTATGACTACAGCCTGTGTCATAGACGGTCCATCGACGATCGTGTCCAATGATGGTAAGACTGCGACGGTATATGCGTGGTATGACAATGAATATGGTTATACCTGTCAGGTAGTTAGAGTAGCAAAGCATGTTGGCCAGGTAAGAAGGAAGACTTACTATTGATCACTCCAAATAAAAATAAAAAGAAATCAAGACTCTAGACAAAATAAGAACCGAACGGTCTCCATTTCCTTCGACAGATGATTTTTTTACAGCAATATCTGTTGACTGTGTCATATTTGGACTTGATCATGAATCCTTAAAAGTCCTACTCATTAAGAGTGACTATCCTTTATATGAAGGTAAATGGTCATTACTTGGAGATCTGGTAACAAAAGATGAAGCTATAAACCAAGCTGCTGACAGGGTTTTATTCGAAAGGACCGGACTCCAAAATCTATTCCTGGAACAAGTACTTTGCTTTGGAAATGTCAACAGACATCCATCAGGAAGAGTGGTATCCGTAGCATACTACACACTCGTGAATATTAATCATATTAATTTAGCAGTACAGGATCATGAGCTGCACTGGCATTCGATACACCAGGTGGGAAATATGGCTTTTGACCATAACGAGATTCTAAATACATGCTTAATAAGACTTCAGGAAAGAATAAAGGCAGAACCTATTGGCTTTAACCTCTTACCTGAAAAATTTTCTATGCGATCGCTTCAGCTTTTGTATGAATCTGTGCTGATGGTAGATTTAGATCGTCGTAATTTTAGAAAGAAAGTAATGGGCACCGGCTTGCTAATAGATATGAAGGAATTAGAATCAGATGTCCCTCATAGACCCGCTAAATTATTCAAATTTAATTCAGAGAAATATAGGCAGCAGGACATCAAGGGTAACTTTGTGTAACAATCTCAGTTAATTTTTTGTTAATCTTGATTTACTGCTTTAACTAGAAATGAATTCTCTGCGTTAGAGTATTGATTTTGAAATTTTATTTGAATTTCAAAAAATAAGTCATTAACTCATACAAGTAAATATTATAAACATGAAGCAATTCTTTTCACTATTAGTAGCAGGCCTCATCGGTGGAGCTGCGACAGTAGGAGGTCTTAAATATTACGAGGAAAAAAACAATCCTAAAGAGTCTTTAGTAAAAACCGAAATGCCAGTAGCAAAACAAGTAAGCTACGCGCCTGTCAATGTTCCTTTCGATTTTACGTTGGCAGCAAGTAAATCTTTGGAAGCTGTGGTGCATATTAAAGCTGCTGAAAGCCGCGAAAGTGCTTACAATAGACAGTTACAAGAGCAAAGAAATGACCCATTTTCCTTTTTCTTTAGCCAGCGAGGTCCTGCACAAGGTTCAGGTTCAGGAGTGATTATATCGGAGGATGGCTATATTGTCACTAATAATCACGTGGTAAGTTTTGCGGATGAACTTGAAGTAACTCTTCATGATGGACGCACATTTATGGCAAAAAAAGTTGGGACATATCCAAAAGCGGATGTAGCTGTGATCAAGATCATTGCGGATGACCTTCATCCGATCACATATGGTAATTCTGACGATGTCAAAGTAGGAGAATGGGCATTGGCTGTGGGAAATCCATTTGATTTAACATCTACAGTTACTGCTGGCATTATTTCTGCTAAAGGGAGGTCTATAGACGTCATTCATGAAAAGGATGCAGTTGAAAACTTTATCCAGACAGATGCTGCAGTAAACCCGGGAAATAGCGGTGGCGCACTGGTAGATGTCAATGGAAATCTGATTGGTATCAATTCTGCAATTGCTTCTCCTACAGGCACATATGCAGGATATGCATTTGCTATCCCTGTCAACCAGATAATTCCGATCGTAGAAAATATTATGAAGAACAAAGGGAATTATACCGGACCTAATCTTGGAGCAAAAGCAACACTTGGTGTTCAGGTAGCCAATGTGCAGGACATGTCCGACGAGAATAAGGAAGAATATGGAATAGATGTCAAAAGCGGTGTCTTACTATTGGAGTTATTCAATGGTGGTTCTGCACAATATTCCGGATTACTTCCAAATGATGTTATTACCGGTATAAATAATAAAGCAATAAATACCATTGATGATTTAAAAGCTGTTATGACAAAGTTAAAACCTGAAGATGTGATCTCTGTAGCCTTCAAAAGAGGTGGTCAAAGTAAACAATTGCAGGTCAAATTGCGTTCTTAATAGTATAATATCTCGAGTTAAAGAATATTTTTTGTAAAATAAGTTTTCGTTTTGTTTTTGATCTGAGCTGCCTGTAGCGTTATGCGACAGGCAGTTTTTTTTTGTGAAAAGGGGAAAGTGTGAAGAAGTGAGAGTGTGAGAATGTTAGAAGGTGAAGACTATTTTAATTCCTTTTGAAAAGATATATAAAACCCTAGCTTCAACAGGGGGAAATCTCCAAAACTGCATTTTACTTTTTACATTTTACATTTAACTCACCATGTTATCTTTTAATTTTTGAAACTAAGCATTACAGATTAACTATTATCCACCATTCAAAAACATCTAGCCCAGAATATCAAGTGTCTGATTACTGACCTCTGACTTCTGACTTCTGACTTCTAATATCTTTATCATTAATTATTTCGTTATATATTTAATGGCCATTTTTGACTATTTTTGTTTTAAATAAATGAAGGAACATGTCCACACAACAGAATGAATATTTGCACAACATATATGCTGATACATTAAGAGCCAGCAGATTTAATACTTTTAAAATTCTAAATACGCTCATTATTGCATTATTTGTTTTATTGTTTTTAAATGTTTTGTTTACACCTCCTGATAATACGTTGAGCTACTTACTTCTGATCTTGGCAGTCGTATCGGTTTTATTTATGTTCTACAGACTCACCAGAGAGAAGGCTGGTATGAAAAACATGCCTGAAGACATTTCTAATATGGATGGAGATATTATTCGAGAAAGTATCAACAAGATCAGAGATAATCAACGAAAGTTAAGGTGGCAAATGGGCTTGTTTACGATCCCTTTCTTTTTATACTTTATAGCAGATATATTTATTTCTTCGACAATAGAGGTTGATAAAAAGAATTTAATTTTGAAAATTGCTTTTTTCTTTGTCCTTCTCCTACTCTACTATTTTTTGTTTTTCAGGATAAGAAAAGCGAATTTTACGAAAGATGATAATGTTTAGAAAAGATAGTTATCAACTTAACAATTTGGAATACATTAAACGTAGCTACATTTCATCTTAATTTAACTTTGCAAAGTGTATCTTTGCGCCCAATAACAACCGATACACAAAGTGAAATTACAAGCAGTATTTCTTTTTCTTTTTATATCCTTGATGTCTTTTTCTGCCTTTTGCCAGGATCAATATAAAGTTGTCAACATAGGGTTTTACAACCTTGAGAATTTATTTGACACGCTGGATACCCCCGGCAAACTGGATGAGGAATTTACACCAAAAGGTACAAAGCTTTATAATACAGCAATGTATACGGATAAACTTACCCGATTGTCTACCGTAATTTCAATGCTGGGAAAAGATGTGAGTCCTGATGGCATCGCAATGCTTGGTGTCGCAGAAGTGGAAAACAGGAAAGTATTGGAAGATCTGGTTGCCCAACCACTATTAAAAGATATGGATCTACATATAATCCACTATGAATCAGAAGATTTCAGAGGTATAGATGTTGGGTTGCTATATCAGCCCAAATATTTCACTCCTATCAGCAGCAAACCCATTAATCTCCCTATTTATAATTCAGAAGGCGAAAAAATATATACCAGGCAAACACTTTATGCGGCAGGTATAATGGATGGTGATACTATTCATATCCTGGTCAATCACTGGCCATCGCGAAGGGGTGGCTCTGCCTCTGAACCACTCAGAATGCAAGGCGCTGCTATTTGTAAATCTGTCAAAGATTCAATACTCGCTGTAAATCCGGGAGCCAAAGTCATCGTAATGGGAGACTTAAATGATGACCCAACAGACAAATCACTTGTCAAATCTCTCAAAGCTAAAGGAAGCAAAAAGGACTTAAATGCTGATGAGATGTACAATCCGTATGTTGATTTTTATAAAAAAGGAATTGGCACCACTGCCTATCAGGATGCGTGGAGTCTTTTCGATCAGGTAATCGTATCACCGGGATGGATATCTGACACCACAGGTTATAATTATTATAAGGCTAGGGTCTTCAACGAAAAATTTATTACTGAGAAAAGTGGTAAATATAAAGGCTATCCCCAAAGAACCTTTTCAGGTGATTCATACAATTTCGGATATAGTGATCACTTTCCTGTATATCTTTCATTCGTAAAAAAACTTTAATACCCACAATTTCATTTAGATAAAAAATATATGATCATATCAATTTTAGCAGGAAGTCAAAGCAGTAAAAGTATATCAATAAGAATAGCCAAATTTCTAAAAAATCACCTGCATCAGATTTTGCTTGAGGATGAAATAAATATTATAGAGGCAAATAAGTTCGAAATCCCAATGGATATTGCAACTTACAAAAACGATGGCTCAGCCCCCGAACATTTGAAAGAATTGGTGGACGATATCTATCGCACGGATGGTTTTATTTTGCTCACACCAGAATACAATGGAAGTTATACTCCAGTATTGAAAAATTTGTTAAATCATTTCCCTAAAATGCACCGCAAACCATGTGCAATTGTCTCTGCATCAGATGGCGCATTGGGAGGTATGCGTGCTGCACAGCAGCTACAACTATTGATCGGTGCACACTTTGGGCTTATGTCTCCTTATATGATGGTCGTACCGCATATGCATACAAAATTTGATGAGGAGGGTGTACTATTGGATCCAAAATTTCAGTTGGCAATAGATAAATTTACGGAAGAGTTTTTGTGGCTTCTGAAAACTGTCACCCGACCATAAACAGAATTTATGCATCTGATCCTCTAATTCACGATCAATGCATTTCATAAACAGGACTAATGAAAATAGGAATATTGTGTGAAGGCAAAGTGCCACATGATGACAGAGTGGCGCTCACACCAAAGCAATGTAAGTTGCTCATGGGCAATCCTTATAATTTTGATATCGTCGTCCAACCTTCCTCTCATAGATGCTATACAGATGAAGAATATTTTGCTTCAGGTGTACCGGTAATGCAAGATATTTCTCAAAGTGACATTATTCTTGGTGTCAAGGAAGTTCCAATTAAAGACCTTATGCCTCATAAAAAATATTTCTTTTTTTCACATACTATCAAAAAACAGGCACACAATAGGAAGTTATTACAGGCCATCCTTCAAAAAAACATCACACTTATTGATTATGAAACACTAGTAGATGACCACGGTGGCAGATTAATTGCCTTTGGTAAATACGCAGGAATCGTCGGAGCACATAATGGTTTGTGGACTTATGGACAAAGGACCGGACTCTTTGACTGGCCCAGGCTAAAGGACCTTCATGACTTTGAACAAGCAAGAACAATTTACCACCAAACAACTTTGCCACCTGTTAAAATCGTACTTACCGGCAGCGGCAGGGTGGCCTACGGAGCAATTTCGGCTTTGAAGGATATGAACATTCAAGAAGTGAGTCCATTAGAATTTCTAAAACAGGAGGATTTTGAAACAGCTGTATTTACGCATCTAACTTCTGCTGATTATGTTAAACATAAGGATAATAAAATCTTCGTCAAGAAAGATTTCTACCAGAATCCACAAGATTATGTTTCTATATTCAAACCTTATGCTGAAAAAGCAAATATTTTTCTGAATTGCATATATTGGGATACCAGGGCGCCGGCGTTCTTTACGATGGAAGAAATAGCTGATGCTTCCTTTAATATTGAGGTAATTGGCGATATCACCTGCGACATAGCACCTGAATCCTCCGTTCCTACTACTTTAAAGGCAAGTACGATAGATGAACCAGTCTTCGGTATAGATACTGAGTCTTTTGAAATAACAGCTCCTTATAAAGAAACCAGTATTGATGTGATGTCTATTGACAATCTTCCAAACGAATTACCTAGGGACGCATCAAGATATTTTGGCGATCAATTTATCAAGGTTATTATTCCAGAATTAATGGCAGAAAATAGCAAGATTTTAGACTATGCTACTATTGCTAAAGATGGAGCTCTGACGCCACATTTCATGTATTTGAATGAGTATGTCCATGAAGCAGCCGGTTAGTAATCAAGTCTAATCTCTAGGATCTTGTGTCTAGAATCTATAACTGAATTATAAATCATAATTTATAATTAACAATTAACAATTAACTCATATCTTTGAAGCTGTAATGCAAGAAGGTAGAGAAATTATTTCCCATCAGAAATTCGATATAGTCCTGAGAAGGCTATGCCATCAATTGATGGAAAATTATGATCAGTTTGAGAATGCCTGTATCATAGGCCTGCAGCCTCGTGGCACCATACTTTCTAATTGCCTCGTAGACATGTTAATCCGGGATTTTAAAGTACCTGCTATTGAATATGGCCAATTAGATATTACATTTTACAGAGATGATTACAGGGATCGTACCAAAATCCTGATGGCCAGTGAAACCAAAATGAATTTTATTGTTGAGGGCAAAAAAGTCCTTATGGTGGACGACGTACTTTTTACAGGTAGATCTGTTCATGCAGGTATATCTGCTTTAACAAATTATGGCCGCCCTGCCCACATTGAACTATTATCTTTTGTGGATAGGCGTTTTAATAGAGATTTTCCGATTCAGGCTAATTATCTTGGCTTGACAGTTGATGCGCTCGATGAAGCATATGTTAAGTTAAGGTGGAATGAAAACAAAACATCTTCTTCAGTATTTATTTATCCATTTAAATCAGATTCGATATGAGTGAAAGTCCAGGCCAGTTAAGTTCAAAACATTTGCTTGGCATTAAAGACTTGACCGTTCAAGACATCGAACTGATTTTTTCCACTGCTAATAATTTCAAAGAAGTGCTCAACAGGCCTGTTAAAAAGGTACCTTCTCTAAGAGATATTACTGTGGCAAATCTATTTTTTGAAAATAGTACAAGAACAAGGATCTCTTTTGAATTAGCTGAAAAAAGACTCTCTGCAGACATTATAAACTTTTCAGCATCGGCATCTTCTGTTACTAAGGGTGAAACGCTGCTGGACACAGTTAACAACATTCTTTCCATGAAGGTGGACATGATCGTCATGAGACATCCGGCTCCCGGGGCATGTGCTTATCTTTCAAAAAAAATAGGTGCTTCCATTTTGAATGCGGGAGATGGCACTCATGAACATCCGACGCAGGCATTGTTAGATGCGTATTCCATGATCGAACAAATTGGTGATCTAAAAGGAAAAAAAATCGCGATTATCGGTGACATTATACACTCAAGAGTGGCATTGAGCAATATATTTTGTTTAAAAAAACTAGGAGCGCACGTCAGAGTTTGCGGTCCTCCAACATTAATACCCAGACACATTATAGAACTTGGCGTAGAAGTATCCTATAATTTGGAAGAAACTTTACGCTGGTGCGATGTGGCCAATGTCTTACGAATTCAACTTGAGCGACAAGACATTAAATACTTTCCTTCTTTAAGGGAATATTCACAGTATTTTGGTATCAATAAAAAATTGTTGGACAAGATAGGCAAGGATATTGTAATTATGCATCCAGGACCTATTAACAGGGGCGTAGAAATGACCAGTGACGTCGCTGATAGCCCGGCATCAATCATCCTTCAGCAAGTAGAAAATGGAGTTGCAATCAGAATGGCTGCACTGTTTTTGCTTGCAACAAGAGTTTCCTGATAGTTTTGCAAAACGTTAAGACTTTATATGTCAATCTTTGCGTTAATTTACATCAATTTCTAATTAAAGCAAATGCACAAGATGCGCACATTACTTATACTTCTATGCTGTAGTATCACCCTTTCAGCTTTCAGCCAGTCAGGATATAAAATCGATATCAAATTGGCTAATTACAAATACGACACCTTATTGTTAGGTTACTACATGGGTGATAAGCAATTTGTAAAAGATACAGCTATATCAAAAACAGGCAACTTTACTTTCAAAAGTAGTAAGGATCTTGACCCGGGTGTTTATATGGCTGTCCTATTGCCACAAAAAAATGTCTTTCAGTTTCTTGTTGATAAAAACAATAGATTTTTTAGTGTAGAAGCTGATGCTGCCAGATTAACTGGTAAGTTGAAAGCAAAAAACTCAGAGGATAACACTATCTTTTTCAATTATATCCACTATCTATCAAGCCAAAAACCAATGGCTGATTCATTAAGACGTCTGATGCGAGAGGCGAGTGATACGACAGTAGCTAAAGCTATAAGTAAAAAAGTCGAAGCAATTGATAAGAGTGTTTTTAGTATGCAAGATGAATTTGTTACGAAATATCCACAATCATTTACTGCTGTGCTTATCAAATCCTCGAAAGAACCTCCACTTCCAGAATATGCTCCTGATGCTGACATGGCTTCAAAAATCAAAGGATACAACTTCTACAAATCCCATTATCTTGACAATGTAGACTTCAAAGATGAAAGGCTATTCCGCTCGCCTGTTTATTTCCAGAAGGTCGATGGCTTTATTCAAAACATAACTTATCAGCAACCGGATTCTATCATTAAATCACTGGATATAGTGTTGGCAAAAACGAAAGAGATCCCTGATGCATTCAAGTTCTATCTTAGTCACTATTTCAATTATTACCTCAAAAGTAAGTTTGTTGGAATGGATGCCGTTTATGTGCATCTTATTGATAAATATTATTCAAAAGGTGAAGCTCCATGGGTAGATAAGGCCAATCTTCAAAAGATGAAAGATGCTGCCAATGATGTGCGCCCTACGCTACTTGGAAGATACGCTCCCAATCTTACCTTTCTTAATCAGAAAGATAGCACTGACATCAAGGTACATGATATACAATCGCCTTATACGGTGCTTTTCTTTTGGGCACCTGACTGTTCACACTGCGAGAAAGCTATACCGCATGTCATAGACTTCGACAATAAATATAAGGATCAGGGTGTGAAAATCTTTGCAATTTGTACCGGTCTACTTGACGAAGCAAAAGATTGCTGGAAAGGTGTTGAGAAAAAACATATGGAGCACTTTGTCAATGTTTATGACCCTGTATTAATGTCTAATTTTAAAATCATCTATAATATTAAGTCCACTCCTCAGTTTTTTATTCTGGACAAAGACAAAAAGATCCTTTCAAAAGGTATTGGTGCAGAACAACTCGATGAAGTCATGGGTAAGATCATCGAATATGATAAGAATAAAGGGAAGGAGGAGTAGGGAAAAGTATTAGAGTGGTTAGTATTAGAGAGGGTAAGTATTACAGTGGATAGTATTAGAGTTAATCAGTAAAGTGCAGCAGTGCGCCAGTTTTTAAGTGCACTAGTGATTTACTTGGCAAACTTCGAATTGTAATTCTCGGACAGAGAAAATTAGACAAGCATATTTTTTCAATTCATTTTTGGCTCATTCAATTAAAGAAAAGATTAACTCTGAATATTCCAGGATAATAATAGCCTCGTTTGAAACCCATGGCTGGTGTGATACGAAACGTCAAAGTAAACAAGACCAATTATATAATTCGATTTCGTATAAGATGTTCAATCAACCTTGAATTGGGCTCAATTATTTTCTCAAAAAAATAACTTATTAATAATCGCTGCCTGAAGACAAAGGAAGGCAGTGTGCCCCAAGTTCATTCATTACTTCAAATTCTAATTTGGTAGTTAGAAGATAAATATTCAAATGAGTTTTTAGAATTTTTAAATAGCTTGTATAAACCAAAGAAAAGACACCCCGACCTTTGGCCAACCCCTCAATAGGCTAGGTTTTATACACATCTTTTTTGTTTATTTCAAAGTAAACTTTGGTGACACCCCGACGTAGGTTAACCTACGCCGAGCCTCAC
>ERZ724527.465-NODE-465-length-20226-cov-8.898319_pt1 | contig 20226 bp, 18 predicted proteins | sample MGYA00376060_ERZ724527 | MGnify/ENA primary metagenome ERZ724527 (study PRJEB28724, sample SAMN07190886) | activated sludge metagenome | isolation source: activated sludge of sewage treatment plant in Hong Hong | place: USA: Christiansburg, Virginia | collected...
TTGAATCCATTTGCTTTTTTGTTTTTTTTTTTAAATTTATTCATTTTTATAACTTACACACTTTATGGCTTAGTACCTTACACTTTGTTTCGCCATATTAACAACAAGTCTAATGACTGCCCAGGCTCCATTTATCACTACATGGAAGACCAACAATGCCGGCACTTCATGCAGCAGCTGCATTACCATACCTACTACAGGGACAGGATACAATTACAGCGTGGACTGGAACAATGATGGGATATATGACCAAACAGGTATCACAGGCAGTGTGACCCATAATTTTGGAACACCCGGAACATACACCATAAGGATTACAGGCTCATTTCCCAGAATTTTTTTTAACAATGGAGGAGACGCACTGAAAATCATCAATATTGGCCAATGGGGCGATATTGCCTGGACTAGTATGGCTTATTCATTTTATGGGTGTTCCAATTTGAATTCAAATGCTACTGATGCACCGAATCTTTCTAATGTTACGGATATGAGATTCATGTTTGCTAGTGCCACATCTTTCAATCAGGACATAGGAAGTTGGGATGTATCTAATGTTACAGATATGAGATTGATGTTTTATCAAGCCAACGCTTTCAATCAGAACATAGGAAGCTGGAATACCTCTAATGTTATAAATATGAGTGCCATGTTTCTGAATGCCACAGTTTTCAATCAGGACATAGGAAGCTGGAATACCTCTAATGTCACGGATATGAGTTCTATGTTTCTTTATGCTTCATCTTTCAATCAGAACATAGGAAGTTGGGACGTATCTAATGTCACAAATATGGGTTCTATGTTTCAGAATGCCATGGTTTTCAATCAGGACATAGGAAGTTGGGATGTATCTAATGTTACAAATATGTATATCATGTTTACTAGTGCCACATCTTTCAATCAGGACATAGGAAGTTGGGCGTTAAATCCATCTGTAGTAATGAATGCGATGTTGATTAGCTGTGGAATGGATTGTATAAACTATTCTTCTACTCTTATTGGGTGGAATTCAAACCCATTAACTCCAAATAATCGTGAATTGGGCGCCACAGGCAGGCAATATGGAACAAATGCTGTAAGTGCCCGGACTAATCTGATATCTGGTAAAGGATGGACGATAATTGGCGATTATCCATCAGCAATTTCTTGTAGCCTCCCCCTACCTGTTGTTTTGCACTCTTTCACCGGACAATCAACTTCTTGCGATAACATTCTTTTGTCGTGGATTACTTCCGCTGAAATAAATAATGATTATTTTGAGATTTGGAGAGGTACAAAAGCGGAGGAATTTGTTCCAATAGGAAGAGTTAAGGCGAGCAATAGTTTCAATGGAAGCACTTACAGTTTTACAGATGAAAGTGACCTAAAGTCCGATGGAAATTATTATTATAAGATAAAACAAGTTGACCTGAATGGGTCTGAAAGCTACTTTTATACCATCTCTGTAAGAAATAGTTGCAACAATCCATTTCCCGAAATGACCGTATTTCCGAATCCTGCATCAGACATAATTCATGTTTCATTTTCAGGTTTAGAAAAGGAACTGAAACCGGAGGTGGCGATTATAAATTCATTGGGTAAAGTTGTTAAGATATTGAAGATCAATTCAATTGATAGTAACGAAATTAAAATCAGCGATTTGCCGGAGGGTGTTTATGAGATTCGCACTTTGAATTTAGAGGAGAATATAGGTTATCGATTTATTCATGTAAAGTAGTTTTAGTTTAAAATCAAATATATTTGATCTAGCGATAAACCATACAAAAAATAAAACATGAATTTATAAGCGCTACTCATTGGCAATGATTTTAATATTGCGACATGATCTTATTCATGGGATGATTTAATTACAAACCTACTTAAGAAATTTAGATTAGATGTTCACATTAGTACGGAAAAAACCCCCTTTATCGGCATTGCCGAACAGGACGTAAATAATTACAACGAAAACGTAGATGTCCGATATGTCAAAGACGCGGGCAAGAAAGTTGTGAAAAAGTTAGTAGAGGGAATAAAGATAAAGGTGAATAATAAATAGGAAAATATGGAAACAGTCCAATTGCTAGATCTGGCGCTGAGCGTAGGTTTACCTACGTTCGTGTGTCACCAAAATTTATTTTGACAAAGCCATATACTTCCATTTTCAAAATCCTATATAAACTACAACTTAAGAAGCATCGAAGATAATTTTCCAAATCATACATCGCAACCCAAACACATAAATTCGTGCAAATTCGTGCAATTAGTGGCTAATGCCCTCCAAGCCTTGAAGCCTGCCTGACTGACTAAGCATGGGCGACATCCTCCAGCGTGATACGCAGCCCCTCGCTTGTTCAATCCCTTAAAGGATCAAAATTTGAAGCCAGTCAAATCCCTATGTGTTCTATGTTCCTACATGTTTCAATTAACTTTAAAAAAGAAAGAATATAGAACCAGGGACTGAAGTCCTATCATATTTGTCCTCCGATCCGTTGACACAATTCAACGGCAAATTATTGTTGCTAACCAATTTTAGATACGGTCTGATCGGAGTAGTATTTGACACCAGTCAAAATTCCTTTGCGCACTCTAAAACTATAAAACTATAAAATAACAAAGAAGTCAAAAACAAATAAGCTCTCGTTTAAAATAAAGTCAAAAGAGCTCTGTGAGTCTATTTGTTGAAACCCATTTTCTTAGCATAAATGTGATAATAACTATATTTTTATTTGATATTATATTCCGAAGTAGAATCTACATTGAAATAACTCCCATTCATCTCCCGAATTGGCTTCTCCTTAAAACAATCTAACCACACATTGGGCATAGTTTTCGATTTAACTGCGGTATCCTTTGCAGATACAATTATAAAAGTCCTTTGAACAGGATCACCTGAAATAATGGAGGCAAATAAACTTTCTACAGGAAGCCCCCAATACATTACATAGGTTTTTTTCAGTGCCTCCGTTTCTGTCAAAATGAGTTTGGTAATATTGTTGGACTTCATTTCATTGAGTCTGGCTTTTGTTGCCTCAACCCGATTATTGTAAACCGCTCCGGCATTAAAAATATTAAATAAACTTATGGCAAATATTCCACCCAACACAATTAATAATCTTTGTTCATTTAAATATTTGCCAATGGAATGCATCAATGGAATTCCAAAAATAATAGTCAGTGGCATCAATTCACTCTCAGAATAAAACGGAATAAATGAATCAAATACGGTCAGAAACAATGCATTATAAATTCCAAAAAATAATAAAATTAGTGTTGTGATCAGATATTTTTTTTCATAAATTGTAATTCCAACTGCTGCAATAAAAACAATTAAAGCCAACCAATATCGAGTGACATACAACCTCATTAATTCACCAAATAGTGGCTTTTCCAAAAAACCAAATACATTAGCCATTCCACTTTCTCCAATCACCGATATTTTGCCGGCGTCATACCACCCACCGAAGACACTAAGCAATACTCGAGCAGTGATGGCCATCATCACAATGGCCGAAAACAGTATAGTTAATTTTTGGTCTTTTATAGGTGGTCTTTCCTCGAGCAGGTAATAAACCCATACAAAAGCTACCACAATGATCATCAACGGATGTGTCAAAACAGCCAGAGCTCCAATTATTCCGAAACTGATTAAACGAAACATTAAAGGAGTCTCTCTACTTTTTTGATACTTATATAATCCTAGCCAAAGGAACATCCAACCAACTGCCTGGTGTATTTCATTATTGGTCCAATAAAAGGCATCACTGACCATCAGTGTATAATACAAAGCCATGACGACAGCAAGTGCATATTCTTTAAATTTGAATACCAACAATGCGCAAACTGCCAGATAAAATACATTGAATGACGCATTATAGATGTACATTAAGCTCTCGAGTGACATTCCTATTAAGGAGCCGAGCCATGGCCACAATTGAGTAATTATAGAACCATAGCGATGTTCCATAATCATCGGATGACTTTCGTTTAGAATGTTGGTTAGTATGAAAGGTGCATCTACAAAAAGCATTCTGGCATGCGTGAAGTAGACAGCCAGCATCAGAATAACAGCCATTACTCCAAATGCAAGTAGCCCAGCAGTTCTATTTATGTGTGGAATTTCCAAATTATACTCTTAATGATCTTTTAATCAAAAAGTAATCCCGAAAGAACCTTTTTAATTCAACTTTCGGTAACCTTAATTATTTTTTCTATCTCGTAAATTTATATAAAAATGTTAGATTTTATAAAGTTAAACGATTAGTCAGAATGAATACGGGGCTAATTATATTTCAATGATAATTGCGAGAACAATTAAAATGTAAGCTATTCCGTCAGCTCAACATCACCTGAGCACCCAATCACCCAATCACCCAATCACCTATTTTTCTGAATCACGGATTTTAGGGATTGCTCGGATTTCACTGATTCTACTATAAAATTAGAAGTTAGAAATATGAAATTAGAATGATTACCGGAAGCGACTTTATTTTGGGGTTCCTATTGTTCGATAATCGCCTGAAATTAATAAAAAGAAGTGCTGCTTACTCTTATTACCGATCACCCGATCACCCGATCACCCGATTATTAATTTTTCTGAACCACGCTTGCCTGCCAACAAATGCGGGGAATTAAAGGATTTCACTGATTGCTTTCTAAAATTAGAAGTTAGAAATTTGAAATTAGAATGATTACCGTAAGTGACTTTATTTTCAGGTTCTTATAGTTCGATAATCGCCTGAAATTAATAAAAAGAAGTGCTGCTTACTCTTATTACCCGATCACCCGATCACCCGATTATTAATTTTTCTGAACCACGCTTGCCTACCAACAAATGCGGGGAATTAAAGGATTTCACTGATTCTACTATAAAATTAGAAGTTAGAAATATGAAATTAGAATGATTACCGGAAGCGACTTTATTTTGGGGTTTCTATTGTTCGATAATCGCATGAAATTAATAAAAAGAAGTGCTGCTTACTCTTATTACCGATCACCCAATCACCCAATCACCTATTTTTCTGAATCACGGATTTTAGGGATTGCTCGGATTTCACTGATTCTACTATAAAATTAGAAGTTAGAAATATGAAATTAGAATGATTACCGGAAGCGACTTTATTTTGGGGTTCCTATTGTTCGATAATCGCCTGAAATTAATAAAAAGAAGTGCTGCTTACTCTTATTACACGATCACCTTATCACCCGATCACCTTATCACCCGATCACTAATCACCCCACCAAATAAGCCATTCCGCTATCCACGGGATCACATAGTTCAGCAATCTTTTTGTCCAGACACATTTTATTGAATAGGTCTCTTACCGCTTTATAGTCTTCGTGAATAGGACAAGGGTGATCAGCCGAACATTCGCTCAGGCCCAGACCGCATTGATTAAATACATCTTTACCATCTATTGCAAAAACAATATTAATGATGGGTTGATTTTTCTGATCAGCATCAATGTAAAAACCACCGTTGGGCCCCTTGGAGCTGTTGATGACATTTTCTTTGACAAGTGTTTGTAGCATTTTTCCCACAGAGTGCTCGCTTGCATCTATATATTCAGCTATTTCAATAATGCCGGATTTGGCTCCGGATTTGAATTTGGAGGCGAGGAAGATAACTGCTTTAATAGCTGTTTTACAGGTTAGGCTTAGCATAATTATTTATTTAAAAAGATTTGACCTTCTTCCGAAATCATTTCATGACTCCATGCCGGATCGAACGTTAATTCTACTTCTATTGTATAGTCTGCAAATGTATTTTGCAATGCATTCTTAACACCATTTGTAATGGATTGACCCATCGGACAAAATTGTGTAGTCAATGTCATGCTGCAATATACGTTTTTAGCAAGATCATCAAAATCTAATTGATATATCAAACCCAGGTCTACGACATTCAGACCTATTTCCGGATCCAAAACTTCCAAAAGAGCATCGAGGCCCATCGAGCATTTGGCTGTATTATTGGTAATTATATTCATAGTTTTATAGGTTTATGCATTAATACTTTCAGTACATTCCAGTTATATAAAACGGCTGTAATCAATAGGAAGATTGCCCCCAACTTCAAAACAATGCTGTTACCAAACAAAATCCCTAAAGTAAATATTATAAAACCGGCTAAATACGCAATCGCCATAATTTTAAATACAGGGTTATTAAATAAGTCTTTTGGACTAGGTGTCTTGCCTAGCCCTGATAGATGATGATAAACTTTATTCCACACAATAAATGGGAGTGTTTTAAATGTCATGCCCATTATAATTGCTGTAATCCAACCAAAAAATATAATAAATCCATAAGAAATTATAAGATTCAATTGTTCTCCGGAAGTAAGAATTAAAGTGACAATTACTAAAATTAAAAACAGTACCGGAAGCAACAACATGACTACTGAAATCAAAGATAATTTTACTTGTTCATCTACTTGCTTCCTTATCCTTTTTTTATAAGCCCAATAACAATAATAAATAAATAGACTTATTGCAATGAATACAGTTATCACAGGAATAAATAATAAAGCTTCTCTTCCTGGATAAAGGAATAATATTACGAATATCAGCAATGCCCCATTTATTAGTGCATATATCCACCACAACAATCGAACATTGCTATATTTAGATATTAAAAACATAGGGATCAATCTGGAAGCAACTCCAATGATCAATAATAAAAACCAACCTATTATACCTGCATGAGCATGCAACGTTAAGTAGTGCAAAGAGCTCTCAGGCAATAAAATACTTGTAAAATTATACACCTGCGCAAGCCCCAAAATAGCGGTAAAACACAACCAGGTAGTCGCTGTGAATACAAATACCGCATGGACACTTTCATGCTTACTTTTTACCATGCTCACAGCTATGTTAATCATATAAGCGAGTATAGCCATGACTACCAACCATCCGCCCCACTGAGCTGGCCAGCGCATATCGAATACATAGAATCCATATACCAGTAGGGGTATTCCAATGGCGGCAAGGATAAAGGATATATAAGCCAAAATATTACTGTAAAGCTTTGACTCTATCAGCACCGGTACTAGCTGGTGACTTGCACCTAAAATGATCATCGTCCCCCAACCAAGTGCCATAGTATGGGTGATCGCCAGGATATGGGGATGAAAATAATGACCTTTAAAAGCTTCTGTCGATGTGAGTAAAAAAATGGTAGCAACTAAGAATGAACATGCCGCATATACGTAAAACGGCAATACAACTTTATAGGAAGTGTTTTTTATAGACCCGGCATCAAACATGTTATGCTTTAAATATTAAAAGATATACTTCGCCATCGGCAACGTCCTTAATGCGGTAATCAAATTTTCTATCTGCTAATTCAGGCAATAAGAAAACAGGAATTCTTTTGTGAACTACATACAGTGCCTCGCCATCCGGCAGATTGTCCAGGGCATCCAAAATAGTAAGCATGGGAAGAGGCATCTCCATATGACGGACATCAATTGTTTGCATTTTATCCGTATATTTTAATAGCATTTCATCCCAGCCTTCGCTTGCTTTATCTGTATCAGGTTCTACAAACTGAGTTGCCTTATTAGTATGGAAATAAGTATAAACCAGATCGTCATTAATTGTTTCAGAATATGATTCAAGGCCCTGCTTTTCTAATAAAATGATCAGAGGAACGGGTTCAAAACTATTTATTAATTTTAATATTTGTCCGGGTTGTAATTGCTTAACTGAATTCATGATTAAATTAAGCGGATCCTTACCAGATTCAATTAATGTCCGAACGTCCAGCTCCACTATATCTGCAGAATGAATGTTCTGTACAAAAAAAGGTACTTGCTTCTGCTCTACAGAATCTTCTAAAGCTGCATCCTTATCAATCGTAAACCCAAGAGGCTCCAGCTTCTTAAAGAAATCATTTACGGAACAACCACCCACTTTACTTGCCATATTAATGGAGGTGCGGGATGCCATCAGCTTGCGTAAAAGTGGATTTCTTAATTTATTAAACTTTGACGAAATACTGATGATGGCTTCAAGTGCATCAGGGTTTTCTTTTAGAAGTGTGGAAATTTTTGTATTTGCATTGATCGTACTCATTATTCAAAATATTGAGAATAGATATTAATTTGGTTATTTACGAAATCGAATGATTCTTTGCCCTGTTCTAATGAAGTGGCACTCTCAAGTTTTTTATTTTCTTCCATTAATGGTTCCAGCCAATGATGTAAAGCATCATGATCAGGACCTTGCATTCTACATTCACTGATCATCACATCAATACCTGCCTGTAATGTTTTGCCGGTATTTTTATACTCCTCTAAGGTGACAGGTTGTGATGCAGAGACTATAGAACTTAATGCTGATACATTTTTATTCGTGCTGGCATCTGCTTGCCACTTTGCCCCATTGTTGAGTGTTAGACCATTAACTGCTTCATTTCCACCAACAGTATTATTAATTGTAGTCTCTTCTGACTGAACTTTGGCTTCTTTTTTCTCTGCCGTATTACAAGACTGGAATATACCTATAGTCAAGAAGAATAATGTTGTAATTTTTAATAATTTATTCGTGTATTTCATTTCAGTAAATTAAATAATTAGAAATAATAAGTGTTGTTTGAAAAAACTTTTGAAACTTTAGTGCGGACGGAAGCAAAGGGAATTAAATAACTCCCTTTAATCATCCGCTTAGGCAGGCAGTCCTCAATCGACCTTAATGAAGATTTGTTAAGTTTCCTATAATTTGTAACATAACCATATTTAAAAATTTCGATATCAATTTTGCTCTAATTCCACTGCTTTTGGAAACAAAATATTGTTCTCTAAATGGATATGTAAGTGCAAATCATTTTCAAATTCATCAAGCATTTTATACAACAAACTATAGGAAGCACAGCTATCCGCAGGAAGTGTATAATTGTTCGACAATCTTCTAATTTCTTCGAGATTTTTGCCAACAATTTCATGTTCCATTTCCATCATATTGATCGGGTTTTGTACTGTGCCAAAATGTGATGCATGAAGAACTTGTTCATTCTTTTTAGCAGAAACTAATTCCTTGATGTAGGGAAAAAGTACTATTTCTTCCTTCATCATATGAGCTGTTAGTTCAGCATTTATCTCATCCACCAGCGATTTGATCTTATGAAGTTCCGGATGTTGTGGGCTGTGAACACCTTCCACCTTAGTCGCATAGGTTACCAGATCTGGTAGAGATTGCTTTACATAGCTATGGTGAGTATTGACAATATAGTCACACAAGAAGTCCAGGGACCATTCTGTATATGGAATTGGTCTGGAAGTAAGGGATTTGTCAGCCAGTTTTAACTCTTGCTCAATCTTGGTCACATCCAATCCTTTTTCTGCGCATGCCTCTTTGACTGTTTTCTTGCCTCCACAGCAGAAATCGATACCGTATTTTTTAAATACTTCCGCTTTCCGCAAATCTTTAACGGCAATCTCTCCGAGAGTTTCCTCCTTTTCTCCTAAATTACGTTTTGAGATTTTTACTTTCCACCATTCAGGTCCTTCCTCGAGGTATTCCCAGCTAAATATATTTCCACGCTCACCGATTAATTGATAATACAGTGGTTTCGGGTCATGATCGTTGTGAATAATCAGACTTTCACCTTCATTTAATTCATCAAATCGAACGAAGATAGTTGGGTGCTTTTGCCTTGGTTCAAGCAAGGTCACATTAAGGATGTTTTCTATAGTCGCATTCATGTGCTGTGGTTTTAATTATTAATTATAATGCAAAGGTACATCTTTTTTTATAATAAAAGTATTTAAATACTTTTATTTATGTAACTTCGCCGCATCAAGCAAAAAGAGGAGGTCGTTTTGAAGTTTGAAGCGTATCGATAGAAGGAAGTAGACTGCCAGTTTAATGCTAATTCCAATTGTTAATTAACTTAAGTTTCGATAGTCGAATTCTTGCTATTTAAGAAGAATATGAATCAAGGAACTAAATACCATCTACCTTCTACCATCTAACATCTAACATCTACCATATTTAGAATAAAACAAGTTCTATTTTGACATTAACTACTTAATATATTGTATGTATACTATTATTGAACCGTTCCGGATTAAATCTGTCGAACCCATTTATTTTAATACCAAAGAAGAAAGAATACAGATACTTGAAAAAGCCTTTTTCAATCTTTTTCACATTCACTCCAAAGATGTTTTAATTGATTTACTTACCGACAGCGGCACGAGTGCCATGAGTAGCAATCAATGGGCCGGCATCATGCAGGGTGACGAGTCTTATGCAGGAAGTCCAAGTTTTTTCCGATTTGAAAAGACCATTCAAGATATCACCGGCATGCCATTGGTTATCCCCACGCACCAGGGCAGAGCAGCTGAGAAGATTCTGTTCAGCGTGCTTGGAGGCAAAGGAAAATACTTTGTTAGTAATACTCTTTTTGACACGACTCGCGCCAATATTGAAGTGACAGGAGCTGAAGGCGTCGATCTTCTTTGTGCTGAAGGAAAACTCCCCTCTGTGCCCGCACCCTTCAAAGGCAATATGGATACGGAGGCTCTCAAAGCATTCATTGCCGAAAAAGGTGCCGAAAATATTCCCCTCTGCATCATTACTGTTACTAATAATTCCGGTGGAGGGCAACCGGTGAGTATGGAAAATATCAGAACCGTAAAAAATATTTGCAAAGAAAACAACATTCCACTTTTTATAGATGCCTGTCGATTTGCAGAAAATAGTTGGTTCATCAAACAACGGGAAGAAGGCTATGCCGATAAAACGGTCAAAGAAATAGCTCATGAACTTTTTTCTTATGCAGAAGGATGTACTATGAGTGCGAAAAAAGATGCTTTCGCTAATATCGGTGGTTTTCTTGCTATGCATGATGAAGATTTGGCGCTGCAGTGTCGCAATCTACTGATCATTACAGAAGGATTTCCAACTTATGGAGGTCTCGCAGGACGAGATTTAGAAGCGATAGCAATAGGCCTCGAGGAAGTACTTGACGAAAATTATCTACAATACCGAATCAGAAGTATAGAATACCTCACTGCAAAATTAATCGAAGCCGGAGTGCCGGTAATGCAACCCGCCGGAGGACATGCCGTATATTTAGACGCTAAGGAAATGCTACCTCATATTCCGCCTTCTCAATACCCCGCACAGGCATTGGCTGGTGCTTTATTTCTCGAAGGTGGGATAAGATCTGTAGAGATTGGTTCGCTTATGTTTGGTAAATATGATGAGAACAAAAATTTGATTCCTTCCCGAATGGAATTAGTAAGATTGGCCATACCTAGACGAGTTTACACACAAAGCCATATTGATTATGTAGCTGAAGTGATTATCGAAGTGTATAAAAACAAGGCATCTATCAAAGGATTACAAATCACGGAAGAAGCACCCACGCTAAGACACTTTACAGCAAAATTAAAACCTATTCAATAAATATATTTAAATGAAAAGTATAAAAAGTAGCTGGGCAGAACCATATAAAATAAAAATGGTAGAGCTGTTGAAAATGACAACTCCTGCTCAACGGAAAGAAGCATTGTCGGAAGCAGGGTACAATACCTTTTTGTTAAAATCAGATGATGTATATATTGACTTGTTGACAGATAGCGGCACTTCGGCTATGAGCGACAGACAGTGGGCCGGTATCATGTTGGGCGATGAAGCATATGCCGGAAGTAAAAACTATTATCACCTGGAAGAGGTAGTTAGAGATGTATATGGTTATAAATATTTAATACCAACCCACCAGGGTAGAGGAGCCGAAAATATCCTTTCGAAGATCTTGATTAAAAAGGGAGATATCGTTCCAGGCAATATGTATTTTACTACCACAAGATTACATCAAGAATTGGCTGGAGGAAGATTCGAAGATATCATAATTGATGAGGCACATGATCCTGAAAATGAATTCGAATTTAAGGGAAATGTAGATCTGAATAAGCTGGAGCTTTTGGTTAAAAAATATGGTGCAGAAAAAATTCCTTATGTGAGCATTGCTACCAGTGTCAATATGGCCGGTGGGCAACCCATTAGCATGAAAAACTTAAGGGAACTGAGAGAATACACTCAAAAACATAATATCCGCATCATTCACGATATGACCCGTGTCGCAGAGAATGCTTATTTCATTAAGCAAAAAGAAGTAGGTTACGACACGAAATCGATCAAAGAAATTGTAAAAGAAATAAATTCCTATACCGATGGTGCGACTATGAGCGCAAAAAAAGATGCACTGGTTAACATCGGAGGATTTTTGGCACTTAATGAATGGGACATATTCGAAGAAGCTCGAAATATGGTGGTGGTATATGAAGGATTGCACACATATGGAGGTTTAGCCGGTAGGGATATGGAAGCCATGGCTATTGGTATCGGTGAAAGCGTTTGCGATGATCATATGCACGCTAGAGTAGGTCAGGTAATTTATCTGGGTAATAAAATGATGGAATACGATATTCCTATTGTAAAACCAATTGGTGGTCACGGGATTTTTGTTGATGCAAAAAAGTTTTTACCACATCTTTCACAAGATACTTATCCGGCACAAACATTGGCCGCAGAGATATATCAGGATTCAGGTGTGCGCACCATGGAAAGAGGTATTGTTTCAGCAGGAAGAAAAGCTAATGGCGAAAATTACTATCCAAAATTAGAATTGGTACGCTTTACAATTCCGCGTCGAGTATACACGCAGGCACATATGGATGTGATCGCCGAATCTGTAGCAAGAGTGTATGAAAATCGAAAAAACATAAAAGGATTGAAGATGGTTTACGAACCTCAATATCTACGTTTTTTCCAAGCGAAATTTGAGAAACTATAAATTAATAATTGCAATAAATAAAAGCCGGAGAATCATTTTTTATCCGGCTTTTATTCACTTAGTAATGGATATTCAAAAATCAACAATCTTAGCTCTAATTCTGCGCTACTTAATTCTTCATTAAATGATTGTTCGATATTATTTTCGGCAGAAAGTTGACGATAATAAGCTATTCCTTTGAGTAAATTATCAAAAAAACCGGTCAAATATTTTTTCTGTTTGTCCAATACTTCTTCACCAATTCCTTCTTCCAATTTTTCCTTTAAATAATTAATATATAAATGCAATTCACTTATAAACATGTTTGATCGCGTGACATTGCACAGTATATCTTTACGTCCGTAGATATGGTCAACCATTGTTTGGAGCGAAACAACTTTAGAAAAATTCACAATGTTCGGACCGGGACAAATAGTTACTGCATTTAAATTTTTAATCAAAGTTTCAGAGTGATTTATAGCCGCAGCATTGCTGAGTCCGATACACAAACACTCCTTATCCAACACCTCGCCTAATTGTTTTTCGTAAACCATCTCCGGTAGATTAAGTGATTGCAGATGATCGATTTTAAGTTTTTGATATTGTCGGGATGCTGTGCAGATAGGTTGCTCAGTAAATTCAGTATTAAAAGCCAGGTGCTTTTCTGTACAAGGACTTCCGGGCCTTCCCTTTGCGATGCGATCCAACTTTTCCTTTTCAGCACTTGTGCCTTTAAGATAGTGGAACCTCACACCCAAAGGTGATACTCGGCTGAGCACAACATCTTCTTTTTTTGCAACACATAATAATTCAAGTGTTTCCTCATCTACTGTAGTGGCTTCAGGCACTAACAGAAACGGAGAACCCCAGCCGGTGCTATCCATCTTAAAATAACTATGAAGCAATTCGTCTTCATCATGCGTGCCTATTCCACCTTGTACTGAGAAAGTTATTGCTGGCGGATGTTCTAAATATATGTCGTGCTTCTGAGCATTTGTTTTACTGAAAATTTCAAAAAGGCTATTTGTTAATTCCTGCCTTTTAGCTTTGAATTCTTCCAAAATTGGACCTAGTAAGTATCCGTCCGTAGCGAAAGCGTGTCCGCCACAATTCAAGCCGGACTCAATTCTGAACTCACTTACCCAGATGCCCTTTTTAGCCAGGTATTTTCCCTGAATAAGCGCTGAGCGGTAGTCACTCACTTTAATAACTACTTTTTTTGTAAATAATCCATCTTCATCAATTTGAAATCCTTTGCATTGATCGATATAATTGTAAAGGCGGAGATTAGTACCCGCTGAAAAAATAACTGAAGAATTTTCCAAGCAGCTATTTGCATAGCCTCTTAAAGCAGCAACAGCATCTGATCCATCTTCGACTAGTTCTCCTGCTTTATTATAATTTTCCCGGTCTGTTTTTGTCATGATATTCACATCGATACTCCCTGGTATTATCTGACTGCGCAAATACGTTTGCATTTTTTCTTTCTCCGTCAGGATGGGAGTGTCGATCATTTTTAGATAGAATTGTTTTAAAACACTATCATCCGGCAGCATCTCAAAATATTTTACAATTTCTGATCCTGTTTCAAATGCAGCTTGTTTCATTTTCTCTACCTGAGCAGTTACAATTTCATGAACCAGGTTCAGGTAATCGGTAATGCGTTTTGCTCGAAAATCTTCCTCATGAGTATTTATGGGAAAGTATGGCCTGTCGACTGATGGATAATAATGCTTTCGCATCATTTCTATTAGCCTGTTTTCTACAATAGAGATAACTGACGCAATACCATATTGGGCAACTTTTATCGGGCTGTCGACTGTGTAGGCAAGGCCCATTACCGGTATATGAAATGTATGTAACGGAGAATTATTCATGAAAATATTTGCTTGATTGTTAATCTTTAAAAATATCAACCCGATATCTATTAGTTGAGAATTAAAAAAAGATGATCCCATACTTGATATGGGACCATCAAAAAAATTTAGAAAAATTCGAACTTAAATAGGGAAATAACGAAATAGGCTTTTAGAAAACAAGTGTCATTTAATGACCCATGTTATTACACTTTTCTTTTATCTCATGAAAGATGTCATGTCCTTCGGTGATCAACTTTTTCAATTCAACATCGGATTTACCTGCAGTCACAGCCTTGTTGATAATATTGCATTGCTTCACTAATCGCTTTAATATTGGTTTAGTTACGGCTGCATTATATCCTTGTGGTACGGGACCTTTTTGCCATGCAGTAGCGGTTTTGAGCAGATCACCGGATTTTTCTTTCAAAGGTTGCAGATTATCATCCTCGGCAGGGTGAAATGTCACACTCATGACTGCATGAAAATCTTCCATTTGTTGCCATTTTGCCTCCTGAGAGTAGACAGATGAAGTTGTCAAGAACAAGACAATCATAATAAATAATGCTTTTACTTTTTTCATTTTTTTATATTTGATTAAGATTATAATTATTGTTTATTTAAACTGTTTCGCTGAAAGGCAGATCTCTCTCCCAAAGAATTTTTGACCCAAAAACCCTACTGCTATCCATCATTTTAATACTGTTGATCTTTATGGTAAAAACATTTCCTTTCATCGCCATTGCCATGGGCACTCCTTTATAGTATTTTCTATCGGCATTTAGTGACAGAGGGTCCGTTACATTTAAAAATATACCATTAAACTGGACTCCTTTGACGACAAGCTTATTCAGTTTATCAGGTAAAATGGTGCCGGAAACAATAGGATTTCTTTCCAAAAACTTAATGTGATCTGTTGCAGGGGATGATTTAAAATAAAGCAACCCGTCTTCAGCATCAAATACATAAAAACAAATAAAACTATAGGGTTGAGCATTGTCGCTAATGCAAGAAATAGTAGCGCATGTCTGATTATTTAAAAAATCTACAATTGTCTTGTTCATAATTACTTATTTATACTGAATTGTAAAAGGTATATTTTGCCTATTCATAAGAATTCATTCCAAATCAATATTTCTTGGCTATCTAGAGATTTATTTCCATTAATTGATATCAAAGTGAATAAAATAATTGTGCGAAGATAATAATAAAAGATAACTTTGTCTTTAATTATTTGAATAATGTTTCATATGTCTACCAGCGTAATCAAAAAAATTGTTCTGTTATTTTTATCAGGAGCTTTCTTAAGTTATTCGGGCTTCCTTTATACGGTGATGCCGGTAAAATACAAGCCCTCAAAGCAACAAGAAGATGCAGGCAAATTGATATGGCAGGATTACAATTGTAATGCCTGTCATCAGATATATGGCCTAGGAGGCTACTTGGGACCGGATCTTACTAATGTATATTCAAAAAGAGGTGAAGAATACATCAAGACTTTTCTAACCACTGGGACGGGTGCCATGCCGGTCTTTCATCTATCCCAATCAGAATCCAATTCGCTCCTGGCTTTTTTAAAAGATATAGATGCTTCAGGCAAGTCAGACCCCAGAACTTTTACACTTAACTATGATGGAACCATTGACCAATAATAAACTCACCACATCAAAATTATTTATTCTGACAGGGCTTATACTGTTAGCTATTGGTATGCTATTCGGCCTAACCGGATCCTTGCAATATCTGGCACCGAATTTTTTAAAACAGTATCTATCTTTCGAGAAAGTAAGGCCATTGCATGTTTCATCCGTGGTGTTCTGGATCATCTTCGCTGCTATAAGTTCCGTATTGACCTATTTAAAGCAGTATACAGGTAAAAATATTTTCTCACCGTTATTACTTAAAGTTCAGTTCGCCATTTTTATTATTTCAGTTCTTGCAATCCTTATGTCCTACTGTTTGGGTATATTTGGCGGAAGAGAATACTGGGAATTTCATCCTCTACTTGCGCTACCTATAGTCATTGGGTGGATACTTTTTATCTTTAATTTTATAAAGTCAGTTGGCAGCCTGAATAATCTGCCTGTCTATGTGTGGATGTGGCTAACCGGATTATTCTTTTTTCTCTTCACTTTTATGGAATCATATCTGTGGATATTCCCATATTTCAGGAACAACATCGTAAATGATATGACATTGCAATGGAAGTCCTATGGCTCTATGGTTGGCTCCTGGAATATGTTGATCTATGGGAGTAGCATCTTTCTAATGGAAAAAATCAGTGGCAGTAAAAAATACAGTCATGCACCAATTGCTTTCATCCTTTATTTTACAGGATTATTTAACTTAATGTTTAACTGGGGTCATCACATTTACACCTTGCCAACCCATTCATTTGTAAAATATATTAGTTATGCAGTAAGCATGACGGAGTTGTTTATTTTAGGAAGGATCATCTGGCAATGGAAATCATCTGTAAGTGAAGCTCGCAAACTTTATCATCATACAGCATACCGTTTCCTAATGGCTGCCGATATTTGGATCTTTCTAACATTGATTCTCGCCATAGCGATGTCTATTCCGGCCATAAATGTATATACACACGGCACTCATATTACTGTAGCGCATACGATGGGTGCTACAATAGGCATCAATAGTTTTCTTTTGCTGGCCATTGCATTTGATATTTTGAAAGATAGTTGTGTGCCAATGACGAAAAGTATCAAATGGGTAAATCGTGGCTTTTACACAACCAATGTTTCGCTTTTGATTTTTTGGATCAGTTTGATCATAGCAGGAGTGCTAAAAGCAAGATGGCAAATGGGTGATGGAAAGATGGCTTTTGGAACGATGATGCTACAATTGAGGCCATATTTTATCGTGTTTTTTGTGTCGGGAATGTCTTTAATAACGGGATTTTACTTTATTTTATTCCCTTTAATTAAAAATCAGGTGGTCTGTCAGTTTAAAAAAAAATTTCTAAAACAAGCAGTTGCTGAAGATATAAATTCTGGTATTTTTGCGATCGATTAATATCAACTAACACAATACAGAAAATGTTATCACTTTCTAAAATATTTCACTTCGAAATGGCTCATGCTATATATGGCTATTCGGGGGCATGTAAAGACATACATGGCCATTCTTATGAACTTCATGTATCCGTATGCTCTGATGAAGAGGATACAAATTATATTCCTGCACCGGGCCTTTTGATCGATTTTAAGGATATTAAAAAACTAGTTACAGAACTGATAGTAAATAAGATGGATCATCATTTACTTTTATCTCAAGACTTCCTGAATAATAATAAAACTATTTCCGCTGCGGAAAACCTGGTCATCTTTGAAGCAGAACCAACTGCTGAGAATCTGATAATCTTCATAAGGAATTTGATAAAAGAGCACCTTCCTGAACATATAAGGCTAACTCACCTAAAGTTATATGAAACTAAAGATTCATATGCTGAATGGTGTGAAAAGTAATAAACACTTTAATCATTCACTCAAGTTTCGGCAGTTAAGAAACAAAGGTAGATGGTCCCGCAGCTGCGGGATTAGATGTTAGATGGAGGTTAGTCAATTGATCCATATTTTTTCTTTAAAAGGTTTAAGAGAAAATATATCCATATGATTGATGGAAAGTCATCTAAAATCTACCTTTTAACATTTTATTAAAATTTAAAAAAAATCTTCAAAAGAAAAATTATACTACCGAAACTTAAGTCATTCATATTTATAGTTATTCTTCATTTAGATAGATTTAGGATTGATTTCCAATATATTGCGGACTTTCGCTTTTGATAATTTGGTTTATAATATAAAAGTTACCCATTATTTTTATCTTTTCCATTATTAAACCAAATCATTATATTTGAGCTTCTGAGAGCAATTCACCATTGCGCATTTACTTCCATATCTTGAGTATCGTAAAATAATGCTTAATAAAAATCGTTTAAATATCTTATGTTTTCAAAAGCAACAGAGTATGCCTTAAGGGCCACAATTTTTATAGCCCAAAAAAGTTCATTAGATAACAAATTGGTGATAGAAATGATTGCAGAAGCTATTGATTCGCCAAAATCCTTTACGGCTAAGATCATGCAATCACTTACCAAAAACAATTGTGTCATCAGTTCAATGCGCGGTCCTAATGGTGGATTCTATATAACAGAAAGTGCAAAGAAATTACCGGTAAGGGCAGTATTAAAAGCCATGGGAGAAAGTGGGATGCTGGATAAATGTGTATTGGGCCTCAAACAATGCTCAGGACTAAATCCATGTCCAATGCATCACGAATACAAAACTATAAAACACGAATTAATCTGTTTATTTGAGAACAAAACTATTCAAGAACTCGCCGATGATCTAGTCGGTGGTGATGCCTTTTTAAGCAATAAAAAGTAGAATAAACAGGGACACAATCTGTTCGCAATTGCCGAATACACATTTGTATGAACCACGCTTGCCTGACAACAGAGGCAGGGATTTAATTGATTGCACTGATGACACTGATTAGTTTACAAAATTAGAAGTTAGAAATATGAAATTAGAATGATTCCCGAAAGCAACTTTATTTAATTGAAATATTAACTGTCAATAATCGCATGAAATTAACATCACGAAGTTAAGCTAGCTCTTATCACCTTATCACCCGATCACGTGATAATTCTTTACCGATTACTTATGCTACTTTCCAATACAAAAACTAACCAACGTTGCTATGCTTACGTTTCAGAAAATAAGGTACAAATAAGGTACGTTTGGTTCTGAATAACTATCTTTTAACCGTTTAACATCTTTTCAATTTGTTCAATACGTTGGGTTAGTTTCAAATACTTTTTAGTCGGTTTTCCTGCATACGTTCTTTTGAAATGTTTTTTTTCCAATTCATCATAGAGGTCATCAATTTTAAAAGGATTGAGTACTTTATCAAAAAGACGTGTTGTTTTACTTTTAATTTGACTTTCATACATGCATCCAAAGAATGCTTCACGGTGTACAAAGTAACCATTTATTAAATAAAGTTTCCGGCAAAGTTTGCCACTAATAGAACACTTAAAATACATAATTTGACCTTTCTTAAGGTTAGATTCTTTTAAAACAATAAAAACGGTTTGTTTTCTATCTATACCATCTATTTTATATTCCATTTCGATATGGCAATTATTAGATAGGTTATCAGCCCTTAATTTAATGCTTCCTGTTATTTCTTCATTCAGCCTCCAAGTTAGTATTGAACTTTTGACTATCCCTTTTTTTAGAAATCCCCATTCTTTCAATTTAGATAAGCTTAATTGCAAAGTATTTTCAAAAATCATTTTCGTTGTATTGGCCTAAATCTTTAGGGAAAAAAGCAATATACTTATTTTTATAAGCATTATTCCAGACTTTGTATAATTTAGCTAATCTTTTTAACAAAATCCAAAATCTGAAACCATGAAACTTTTTTTATACTCATTAACTTTATCCGTTGTCCTGTCATCATGTTCTGTTAATGGCACTAAGTACATTTATAGTTATGAATTGCAAAACTCAACCGGAAATAAAAACGAATATGAAGACAATTCAATTTTTGCAACTTTTGATGTTCAAACAAAAATGATAAA
>ERZ724527.467-NODE-467-length-20209-cov-4.892279_pt1 | contig 20209 bp, 25 predicted proteins | sample MGYA00376060_ERZ724527 | MGnify/ENA primary metagenome ERZ724527 (study PRJEB28724, sample SAMN07190886) | activated sludge metagenome | isolation source: activated sludge of sewage treatment plant in Hong Hong | place: USA: Christiansburg, Virginia | collected...
GTTAACGAAGAAAATTTCATAATCAGCAGCAAACTTTACAATTTTAGGAATCATAATATTTTGAACGCCACCTAGCACGCCTAAAGAAATTAAGCCAGTAATAAAAAATGATTTCCAAGTGAAAGGATATTTTTTGAAATAATAAATAAAACAAATTGCTGGAATAGCCAACAAGTTTAATAAATGGACACCAATAGATAATCCCATTAAATAAGCAATCACTACTAACCAGCGCATTGCACCAACTGGGTTTGTTGTATCTTCTTCTTCCCATTTAAGAATAGCCCAAAATACTAATGCTGTAAAAAAAGATGACATGGCGTAAACCTCACCTTCAACAGCTGAAAACCAAAACGAATCAGAAAAAGTATATGCTAAACCACCAACAATACCAGCACCAATAACAGCCCATTGTTTAGCAGATGTAAATTCCTCACCTTTTTTTACAATAGCTTTTAATCCGATGCGAGTTATACTCCAAAACAAGAATAAAATTGTGAACGAGCTGCATAAAGCCGACATGATGTTAATCATTTTACCAGCCATTGCAGGATCTCCTCCAGCCATTAAGGCAAAAAAGCGTCCTACTAATAAAAAGAATGGTGCTCCAGGAGGATGTCCTACTTCTAATTTATAAGCACAAGCAATGTACTCGCCACAATCCCAAAAGCTTGCTGTTGGCTCAATTGTAGAAACATAAGTAAATGTTGCAATGGCGAAAACAATCCAGCCAATAATGTTGTTTAATTTTTTAAACTGCATAGTATAATTTTAAAAAAGCTATAAGATGCGAATTTAACTAAAAAAGGCACTTAAACAGAATGAAAGTTTTTTTTTATGAATTTTTTGTAAATGAAGATATTTTGCTATTTTTGTGCCCCGAACTTTTAACGAAGTTTAGATTGTCCGATGGTGTAACTGGCAACACGACTGATTTTGGTTCAGTAGAGTCTAGGTTCGAGCCCTAGTCGGACAACTTTAGAAAACGAAATCCCCTGTAAAATCAATACTTACAGGGGATTTTTGTTTTTAGACGTAGTAATTAACGTAGTACAAAAGCATCCACCATCAACTTGACAACCTCAATAAAAATTAGTATTTTTGTATATAGTGAAATTCGCTTAACCCTTATGTAGCTTAGGTTATAGACGTTATTTTCATTAAGGCTACGGTTAATTTTGTAGACCAATAAAGAAGCTGCATACAATACCTTTCATATTAAATGGAGAATAAAATTCTTAACTCCAGACAAGTGATGGACATGTTGGGAATCTGCGAAAACACTTTGCTTTCATTGGAAAGTAAGGGTGACATCATCGTTGATTTTCGTATTGGTAACAGAAAGCGTTACCATGCGACCAATGTCCTCTCATCACTTGAAAAAAAGCACAAAACCAGAAGACCATAGTGTTATTTGGTCTGGTGGTGCTATTTAAACTAACACCTCAACTTCATCGAAATTATAGCGGATTTCTGCATTTAAATTTAGTTGAGGTAATAGTTTATATCCCAAGGAACTTTACTCAAGTTCCGCATATTTATTATAAAAATAAGAACAAACTCAAAGGGTATTTAGTAGTATCCCTAATAGGTTTGTTGTATCAAAAACAATTAATTTATGACAACAAAAGAATACCTCAATGTGAGTGAAATAAGCAAGAAATGTAATATGACTGCAAGGAATGTGAGAAAAATAATTACAAAATTAAAGGTGGTAAAGAATGAAAACCTACTACATAAAAACCAGTTAGATGAATGGCAAATACATCACTTACTTCTACCAGAGTTCAAAAGAAAAAGGATAAAACGTGATAGGTACTTTGCTCTTACCATTGACCCGTATTATAACTATACTCCCAGTGAAATAGATACTATTATGAGTTTTATTTTTAGTTGTAACGGTGCCATTGAAGATAATTTAGAAATAAATTACGTTATCGAACAAAAGAAAAGTAACAACCAAAACCACATTCATTGTTACATAAAAACCAATCAGAAAAGGAAACTAATGCAGTGCGTAAAAGAATCATTTTGCAAGACCAGTTACCATGAGAGCGATGTGTTCGATTTGGAAGGCTGGAAAAATTACATAACAAAGGATGGAAATCCGATAACAACTTTAATTAATTAAGAGTATGGAAAATAGAAAAAAAGAATTTAATGACTGGGAGTATAATCTCCAGCCTTACAACTATGAACGCTATAAAGCAGTTAATCCTAAGCTAACGAAAAGAATGTATGAATATTTACGTGGCAACGGTAGTGAATGGAAAATACTTTGTGGTGTTGAGGTGAAAATAAAATATGAGAATGAAATTTTAGAAGAAGTGTGGCATCGAAATCTTAAAGGAAGCTACAAAGAAAGTATTTTTTATAAATTCAGGTACATACCTAGTTACTATTTACAATTAGAGTGGTAATAGTTGGGGAGGGAATTTTACCCCCCTCCCCTATTGTACCTGTTGGAGAATAAGCAATTTGGTTACCTCGCTTACATAGTGGAAAATTAAAAATTGTATAAGGTGGGTATGGAGTGCTGAATAAAAAATTTAGTATTTTTTTCTCTCCCTTTTGGACGTACTCTAGCAAGTGAGAAGACATAGAAAAAGCAGAAAATAAGCTATTAAACCACAAAAAAGCGAATATACTTCATGTGGCGTTTAAAGCGAAAGTAAAAAACCGATAAAAAAAATGGAAGATATAAATGGGGAAATCCTGGTGAAATCGAAGGAGGTTGAGGTCGAGAAAGATGCTAAGAAAAAAGCTCTACTACAAAACCAATTACAAATTCTACAAATTAGAAAACAGATAATAGGTTTACAACATAGAATTGATAATCTACGTAAATAAATAGGGTCGGAATTACCGACCTATTTTCTTAACTACTGATTAATTTTTGAATTTTTTGAGCTGTTCCAAGCGAACATTTCCCGATTGATGCTGCTCTTCTCAAACTTTCACCTTTCTTTAATTCTTTGGCTACTTTTTTATATTTCTCTAAAATTTCTTCATTACTCATTTTAGAACCTAATAACCTACCTGTATATGTCCCGTTTGCTTTTGCAGCCTCTATACCCTGTTTTTGTCTTTCTAACATCGAATTTCGTTCCATCTCTGCCACATTGCCTAATACCGATACAATCATCTTAAAAGTTGGATTAGGCACATTCTTAATCATTGAAAACATACCTATATTTTCTACATACAGATTAACAGAGTGCTTGGTAAAAAACTCATTCACCGTAAGTATATCCAAAATATTTCTACCTAAACGGTCTATGGAATTTACGTGCAGTTCAGTAACCAAGCCCGATTTAATATCATTAACCAGCTTAGATGCCTCCTTACGTTCAAAAAACGAAACAGTCCCACTTACTCGGTCACTATATACCTTATCAAACTGATTTGAGTTTTTTTCTTGACGAGCCATATTCTGCTCGATAGTGCTAATGCGATTATATTTTGCCTTCATGTATATTTTTGTTATCCAATACAAATATAGTGTATATTTTTAGGGTGGCAAAATTATACATCATAAAATTCACTATTTTCGTAAAAAAAGACAAACCACTTTGAGGCATACCCTAATAATGAACAAAAAAAAGAGATAACAATACCGTTATCTCTTTTAATTTATGGTGCGGAGGATTTATAGTGCCTCAGTCTTTTTATTTAAAAAGTTATTTATGGTATTACATATACCAACTTGAATCTACCACCAATAACCCACGTTTCGCTTAAACCACTTGTGGAGTTAATTTTTGTTCCCAATACATTCCATGTGTTTTTAGTTGCTGTGTAGTAAGGTTCTAAAATGCCAAAATAAGTACCATATTGATATGTATCGAGTTGACTTATGAGTGTCCCACCAATACTAGCATCTTTTGTAATTTTAGTAATTATTCGTAAAAATCTTTCAGATTGAGCAGATGTAGTTCCATTAATTTCAAGGCTATCAATTATCATTACCACACTATCACCATGATTACACCATAAAGGCATTTCTGCGTGTGCTCCTGTAAATTGTCCGTTTTCAATAGCACATAAGCCATCAGGAGCAATATTCACAAAATGATTTCGGAGTTGCGTACCGTTGTGGTATATCCTTACGTTGGTAGTGTCTTGCTTGTAATCTCGTCCAGTAATAGCTATTCTACCGATTTGTAATGTGTAAAAAATCTTAATCTTGCCAACTGTATCATTTACCGTTGTTGTTGAGGTTGGTATCGTTGGGGTTGTGTTATTTTGTGTAGGTTGTTGACTTGGAGTATTGTTTTGTTTTTTACACGATGTAAAAGCGATACTCAATGCAAAAATTACTATTAATGGTTTCATGGTGTTTAGATTAAAAGTATTAAAGGTTACTAATCCAGTTATGGAAAAACTTAAATGCGATTAAACCCAGTATTATCGACCCTAATACTAGATTTATGAAAGCCGCAATTATTACAGAAAACAAATCAACCTTACTTTCTTTGTATAACTGGTATGTGCGAAAGAAATAATAGTTTTCGTTTTTACGTTTATTAAAAAAACTACTTACTGCACAACCTACAACAAAGGATAAGATTAAAAAAAAGTATATCATGATGTTATTTTATTCAATGTTTAACACTCCAATTATCTGGTTTGTCTCCGTCTTTTCTGTTGTACTGTTTTCCACACGATTTACTGCAAATGTTTTTAATAATCATATCGTTACTTCCAGCTGGTCTCCATCCAGTTTCCGCATCATCAAACCAACCAAGACCCGTAAATGGTTTACCGCACATTTCACATAATTGGTCTGTGGATGTTGTGCTAACACTTACCTCTGATTTTTCAGAGCTTGACGAACCACAACCTAATAGAATGGTTGAGATAAATAATAGTACCGCTAATTTTTTCATGTTTTATTAGTTAATAGTTAATATACAAATATATAAAATACTAACCATATACGGTTATATACTTTGTTCTTTATTTTCAGACTATTGGTGCATGGAAAAGCCAAAACCAAGTAGCCAGTTTGATAAAAAATTTGGTCTGTTTGTTAAAAAGAAACGGATTGAGCTGAATTGGTCACAAGCAGATTTAGCGGCTAAGGTTGGCAATAACTATCAGAATATTTCACGTTTAGAACGTGGTGAAATAAGTCCAACACTATTTTGGTGTTACAAGTTAGCGGATGCTTTTGAGATGGATTTCAGTGAAGTGATATTAGAGTTTGGTTATAAGCCTAAAAAATAAGTGATTCTTACCTCCCTCATTTATCCACCAATTAGTACTTATAAATTGAGGATTTCTTTGAGTTCACTGCGTTGATTAATTTTAAAATATTATCTTCTAAATTCGACTTATTATAAAGGTCAAGAATGGTGGCGTAAGAAATTTTAGGGTGTGTAATAGGTTCGATGGTCGCATTCTGAATTTCCATTTTTTGAAGATTAGTAATAAATGTACTACGACAATCGTGGGGACTAAAAAGTTCATGCTGCCTTTTTAACTTATGTTCTGGTTCACTTAAATAATAATCATAAGTAACTTTAACCTCAGCATTAAATTCCATAAACTCTAAAAATTTCTTACAGTACTTGCGGATATTTGGCTCACTTGGAAATTTAGGAAACGACCCGTTATTCTCACCAAGCACTTTCCTAACTGGTTTCAGCATCGGAATACCAACAATGAGTTCTTCTTTGTTCTCAGATGACTTTCTCACCTTGGTAAAAAAGCAATCGTATGACTTACCATTAATATTCCTTTTCTCTGGCTTCACAGTGTGCAAAAATTTCATATCACCAATTCTTAATCCTGTGAATGAAGAAACAAGAATATAATTTTTAGCGGTTGTAAATTCAACCGAATGTGCAACGTCCTTATTGATAATTTCTGTTAACTGGTCCTGGGTTAAATAGGTTTTATATTTCGCCTTCGATGGATGAATTTTTAAGCCTCTTTTAGAGTAGTTTAAGTTTATCGGGATATTCTGTTCATTCGCTGCATTAAAAATCGCCCTGAGGTTCTTGCAAGCTTTTGCAATAGATGTTTTAATATAATATTTACCCGTTTCCTCTTTGTAAATTTCGTTAATCACTTTGAAAAAATCCCAATAAGCATCTTCGGTGATACTTCCAAATGCTAAAGTGGTGTTTAATTTAGTCTCATATTTAACAATGGCGGTTCTGAGATTTGTGTACTGGGTTTGAGTTTTACTATCCCAATATTCCTTAGAACCAACTGGTATTGATTTGCGTCTCTTAATCTCTAAGTCGATAAAATCTGCTATCCGAATATCCTTACTCTTTCTTTGTACACGTTTTAGCTTTACCGACACCAATTCTTTTAACTCTTCTGGTGTCGGGTCTATATCAAACTCGTTCCGATAAAGTGCCAGTTGGTCATATGCTGCTTTTTCAATTTTATCTAAGGTATCGTTCAAATCCTTACCGCCACCACTAGAAGTCAAATAACTTTTATTAGCCCTTTCAACTTCTTTGTCCCAGAACTTAGGATGTATAGCATACCGTGTCGATAGCCGCATCGGTTGATAAGTAGCAGTATTTGTTTTGGGATTATACTTCATAAAACCATAGCTTAGATTAAAGAAAATCAATCGTTCCCCCGATTTGTTTTCCTTTGATTCTAAGTTATAAAAGTGACTAGCCTGTTTCATAAAATTAATTAAATACGTAGTAATACCCGTAGCAAAAGTATGGGATTTTATGCTATTTTGCAATATTATTTGAGGTGTTAAGGTTTCTGAAAAACCATACAAACCATTATTTACAAAGGGTTTTGAGGTGATTTTATAACTAGTTGAGGTATTAGGGATTTAGACCTAGTCGGACAACGGTAAGCCCCTTTTTGTTACAAACATTAAGGGGTTTTTTGTTGTATAAATATATCCAATCTTATACAAATATCAACAAGTACAAGCATTTCAAAGGGTTTATAAAAATTAATCTTGGTAGTATTGCACCATGATTGAATAAGTTTAATTATTAATTTTTGTTACTATTCTGTTACTCTATTTAAAAAAAAGTAAAAAAGGTAACAAATTGACTGAAAAACCCCGCCAATACTATGAAATTTAGTTATGTATTTGACCGAAAAAAGAAATGCGCAAAACCGAGCATTAAAGGAGTTATTGAGTTAAGAGTATACGAAACCAATAAACAACCCTTAATTATATCTACAAAACATACTGCAAAGCAAAATGAATGGAATGAACAGACGCAAAGAGTAAATAATAAAAATAGTGAAGCTGAAGAGATTAATTTTTACCTGGATAAGTATTTACAGGATTTAAAGAACTTACGAATAGAACGAAAATTTAAAAACCTCCCTTTTACATTCGATGATATAAAAAACTACTTTAAAAAGAAAACTGAAAAAACGAGTTCTTTTATTGATTTTGTAAAACAAGAATTAGCACAAGACTTTAAATTGAGTTCTAAGACGAAAACTCAACACGAAAATACACTAAGAGTGCTAGAGGCTTATTATGGTAGGGATATTCTCTTTACTGATTTAAACGCCGAATTTTTAGATAAATTTCTTAATCATTTGAGGGCCAAAAATTACAAAATGAATACAATACATAAATTTCATAAAAACATAAAGAAGTATATTGATGTTGCAATAATGAAAGACTACGCCGATTTAAAAAACCCTTGCAAAATAATTAAAGTAAAAACCGAACTAACAAAATTCGATGCTTTAACTATTGAGCAATTACAAACAATACGAAATCTAGAGTTAGAAGAACACGAAGAAAGATTAAGCCATGTAAGGGATATGTTTTTATTTGCATGCTACACGGCTCTTAGAATAAGCGATGCTACCGCTATTAAGACTGATTATATTAAAAGAGTTGACGAAGGTTACAAACTAAACTTTCATTCTAAGAAAACAAAAAAGCCTGTTAACTTACCACTATATAAACTATTCCAAGATCAAAACAATATTAGCTATCCCGAGCAAATTATTAAGCAGTATTATAATAAAGAAAATGAATTTTTGTTCCCTAGAATCCCCGAACAAATTATAAACGAGCATTTGAAAATATTAGCTGATAAAGCTAAAATAAAATTTAATTTAACTTTTCATGTTGGCCGCCATACCTTTGGAACTATAATGTCTAGTAAAGTTAGCCCGTTTGAATTAATGGACTTAATGCAAATTTCAAATGTAAAAACAGTAATGGTTTATGTAAACTTAAACGAAAAAAATATTATTAAATCTCTTGAAAATGTGGATTGGAAAAAATAAAAATTAACTATTTTTTATCTTCACTATTAGAATACTTTTTAACTAATCCATCAATGCCATCTCTTATTTCATTTTTGGTAATAGACGAAACATCTAGCATCATATTTGCCAAAATATCATCTACAAATTGTCTATAATTGTTAGTATTATCAAATAGTTCAGCCAATACTTTTTCTTTGATCTTAGGTGATAAATTCGGATAACCATACTCAAGCATGTTTTTCGCTTCAGTAAAGAATTTTTCAAATTTATAAAACCTACCCATTGCAGCAGTAGTTTCTAACTCTTTTATTCTTTTTTTATATCCTTCAATTTCTTCATTATTGTACTTTTCCGATCCATCAAAGAAAGTAGATGCAGACACTTTTAAAGCACCGCAAATCTTTATTAATAAACTTACTTTTAAATCGTCTGAATTTAAACTTCTGCTTAAACTAGTTGAACTAATTCCTAATTTACTAGATAATTCTGTTTGTGAAATTTCATTATTTGATAAATAATCCTTTATCCTGTTGTTAATATCCATTATAAAATATTGATAATATGGGAGTTATACTGTTTATAAATATAATGAACATATTTGTTCATCTGTAACCATTATGTGAATACATTTGTGTTATAAATATTAACATAAACTAAAATTAATAACATGAATGCAAATTTAGAAAAAAAAGGAATTAAAGCAAAGGAAATAGCTTTAATGTTACAAAGTGAAAGTATTAGTAGAGCAGACGCCGCAACAATTCTATCTGTATCTATTGGTACAATTTCAAACTATGTAAAAAAGGGACTACTATTTCCAATAAAACTAGGCAAAACAAAACAAAGCCCTACTTATTTCAAAAGAGATGAAGTTTTAAAACTTAGGGGTTTTGAAATAAAAGAAAATGCTTTTCAAAGATAATAACTATGAAAAAATCAAGACAAAAGCACATAAGTTCTAACCCTCCTAAAATTGGAAGATTTAAACAGCTGCAGAAATTTAAAAAACTCGGGGAAGATCATCAAAATAGAGTTTTAAAAATCATGGGATTTAATATTGACGTGAAAAAATAAAAACCCTTTGCGGAAACAAAAGGCTTAAATAAATTAATAACTAACCTATCAAAAATCAATTATTATGGAAACAAATTTAGTAAAAAAAGGATTACAAAGTATTTACGGTGGCTTACAAATGTTAAGTGAAAGTAAACCCGCACAAATGAGTGCATTGGCGGAAGTATCAATAATACTTTCATATTCAGAAATCAGAGATAAATATCAGATTGATGATGAAGTTACAAGCCTATTAAACACAATGCACTTTTTACTTAAAGATTTAAACCCTGAAAGCGTAAAATTAATTACAGACTACATTTCTAACAGAGAACAGGAAAGCCACTCTAGTGCGCCAGGAATTGACTATAAGAGTAAGTACGAACAAACCCTCGAAAAATTAAATACTGCACAAGAAGAATTATTGACTTTAAAAGGAGCAACTGTTAACTAAATAAATCAATGCAATCTATTTCTAACTATAATAAACACCGTTTAAAGCTATCTGATACATTGAGAGAATTTGAAAATCAAATCCAAAGTTTAGTTAGTGATTTAGATAAATACAAACAAAAAGAAAATCCTAGTGAAAAATATATTTTCTATAAGCAACAACAAATAAATTCTTTTAAAAATACTCTTGAAGTATTTATAGAATTTCAGGAAAGTAGCACAGCGCAAATGATAAATTACACCAAGGAAATTTCTAAACTAAGCACCACTGTATTTAAACTAGAGGGCATTTGCTTATATCATGGTATTTGCAATTTCAGTTATTATTTAAGAATGAGAAAAGACGCTTTAATTTTTACTATTAAGGAAGCTTTTAATAATGGCTACAGACAAACGCCATTTGAACTTTTACCCGAAGCAACTTTAGAGGATAAAAAAAACAGCCAAATTTCTCATTTAATATCAAAAGCAAAGCAACTAAAAGAACATGGCAAATAAGGATCAAGAAGAAATTTATTCTACAAATGGGGAACTATTAACCGAGAAACCAACCAACGGAAAACACAGCAAAAGCCAGGAGGTTGAAAAGTGGTTAACAGCTGCTTATGACTTTAGATTTAATATATTAAAGCAAAAGCCTGAATTTAGAAGAAAACCGACCAAAGGAATAAACTTTACTCCGATAGATAAATATAAATTATTGTCTATAAAAAGAGAACTAGATTCGGCGGGGTTTTCAATATCAAAAGATGGACTAAATGATATACTTTTTTCTGAGTTTAGCCCCGCTGTTAATCCTGTAAAAAATTACTTTACAAATTTATTTCCCTGGGATGAAGAAACGGACCATATTACTGATTTATGCAATACGGTTAAATGTAAAAATCCTGAACAATGGAAAGCTTATTTAAAAAAATGGTTAGTTGGTGTAGTTGCAAATGTGTTTATTGAAGATCGGTGCGCAAATCATACCATGTTGGTTTTAACAGGAGGACAAGGGAAATTTAAAACAACCTGGTTAGAAAACCTTTGTCCTAAAATACTAACAAACTATTTATATACAGGAAAACTAAACCTAGAATCAAAAGACAGTTTAACTCTTATTGCAGAAAATCTTTTTATAAATATTGACGACCAATTAAAACAATTACATAAAAAAGACGAAAACGAATTAAAGAATCTAATTACAATAAACTATGTGAAATATAGACGACCTTATGATCCGTATATTACAGAGTACCCGCATTTATGTTCGTTTATGGGTAGCGTTAATGGCAATGAGTTTTTAAATGATCCAACAGGAAGCAGAAGGTTTCTACCCTTTGAAGTTGAAAATATAGATATTAAAGAGGCTCAAAAACTTGATATGGATTTGATTTGGGCACAAGCGTTTAAACTATTTGAAGTTAAATTCAAATATTGGTTTAACGAGGAAGAAATAGAAGAATTAAATAAACGAAATAGTGAATTTGCTATGTCAAGCCATGAAGAAGAACTTTTACAATACTATTTTAATAATAAAACACCTGAGGGTAGTTTTAACGTGCTTAAACACTTCCCGCCAGCAATCATTCAGTCAAAACTAGAAACGCTCTCTAAATTAAAATTAAGCTCTAAAAAACTAGGGGACGCATTATCAAAGCTAGGTTTCAAAAAAACGCAAAAAGGTTCGCCACCAAATAGACAATGGGGATGGGAAGTTTACGAAAAAACCGAAGAAGAAATTAGCAAACAACAATAAATTAATTGAATTATAAAGGCTCGAATAAAAAAGAGCCTTTTTTTATTGCCCATGCTATTAACTAATAAATGTTTCTAAAATAAGTAGTGCATCTAGTGCATTAACTCAAAAGACTTGCTATTATTAATAAATTTATGCACTAGATTAAAAAAAACAATCTAGTGCATATCTAGTGCATGTAGTGCAATGCACTAGATAAATATTAATGCACTAGTTATGCTCTAGTATAAAAAACATAATCTAGTGCATGTTAAATACCAATCAATTAAGGGATTTAGAAGCAATGCACTAGATGCACAGGATAAAATCGGTAAAACTTCTAGATTGTATAAAACGCTTAAATGTGAGATCATTGTTTTACTTTCTTATGAAAACAAAAACACACCTGTAAACACCATGTAACAACTATGTAAGTTATATGTATTACGTGTGTATGATAGATGTATGATAGATGTATGATAGGCTAAACACATGGTAAACAAGGGATGTGATAAATTTAACAGAAATTTTGTTGTTTACTGTTTACAAAAAATATTTGCGTGTAAACAATTTCATGTATACATAGTAAACAAATTATATAAGGTTTTGTATATTTGAATATCCCAAATCTTAAAAATGTTCAGTATCATTTTAGCCTAGCAGTCCGCTAGGCTTTTTTTTATTCATTCTTAATCTTGCTTATATATCATTATGTAAGCTAAAATATATTTGTATATGCAAGGTTATATTTGTACAACTAGTGCGTGCTTTCTCGACATACCTTTGTAAAATAAATTATAAAAACAAAACATGTCAACAGAAACAACAGAGAAAACAGAAACTACAAGCGTAGTGGAAACAAAAGAAGAAAAAAGAGAATTTATTAATATCTCAGTAACAAAGGAGCAAAAAAGTGCAATAACAAAAGCAGCAATAACAGATTGCGGAGTTACCGTAAGTGAATATTGCAGAACTAAAATATTAGCACCTAAACAAGAACCTGAAGAACAAAAAATCATTTCTTCAGATGAAGAAACAATCCTTGCTTATGAAGAAAGATTAAAAAAGGATTCTGAAACAATTAAAAAGCAAGCAGAAGAAATTATTCAATTAAAAATCTTAAAATCTGTTCCTGTTTTAGAAAACAAAGAAACAGACGCAAAAGAAGAAGAATTGCCTATAATTTCTGAAAGTGCGATTGTATTGGAGTTAACACCCGAGCAAAGAAAAATTGTAGATGATTCGATTGTATACGAAACTAATAGTTTCTTCGGAAATGAATACAAAGACGTTTACCACTTCATCAAAAAGAAATTAGGCGATTTAGTTACAAGTAACCATGACAGTTTTCCTGATGAATACCATACAAAAGGAACACCTGAGTATAAAACTGCTTATGAATTTATTCAGTTTTTAAAAGGTAAAAACGTAGTAACTGAACAAAAATAGTTTTCAATAAATAATTATGGGACCAGGAATGTTTCAAGGCTTATGGGGTGGTATATCAAATACGCTCGGACATGGCGCAGCAGAAATAAGCGAACTGACAGGTTCAGCAGATAAAAAAAGGGCTCAGGAACTAGCTTTAAAAGAACTTGAAATACAGCAAGCCACAAAGGCTTCATCAGATAAAATAAAAATGTATATAATAATTGGCATAGTTCTTTTTTTAATTGTAGGAACTCTAGCATCAAAACGAAGTTAAAAAAATGGATTTTTCTTTTGAGGGTTTAAGCAGTAACCCACTATTTGCATTAGTTAACCCTGCAGCAATTCCAGCAGTTGCAGGAAGTATGATTTTAGATAGAAACCCTGATATGTTCAAAGGCTTGTTTGATGGCTTAAAAACAAAATCTACACCCGTAGACTATAAAAGTGTTTTAAGGTCGGCAGAGCCTGATCCAAATCAAAAATATTATATAATAGCTGCAGTAATTGTTGTAATAATAATTGTTGTTGGTTTTATAAGAAAAAAATAAAACGTTGCTTGGTTTTATTTTGCTTGTGGGGAAAAGGCTGCTATTTTAGCAGCCTTTTTTTACTTATCAATTGAAAAGCATATTATAAGCAAAAAGAAACCAAATAATGTTAAAAAAACAACCCAATTGAATGCAAAAATTGAGTGTTTAATTAAATTTAAAATACTGATTAACAGATAAATAAGTAAAAAAAAGAGTGCAAAAGTATTACCTTTTATAAAATACATTACATTTGAACTTAACTTATAAGTTAATTGGTCGCAACTATTACTAAAATAAAACGTTTAAGCTTTAAAAGAGTTAATTATTATACTGTTGAAATTGAGGATGGTAATAATGAATTTGAAGATTTTATGTTTCGGATGAATCAAATTCCGGAATATAAAATTCAACTTGGGCATATACTACAATTTATAAAGGAAATAGGAGAATCACATGGTGCAAAATCAAATCATTTCAAACACGAAAGAGGCGCAGAAGCTTTACCGCCTCCTTATTATTTTATAGAAACCGAATATGGTAATTATGGCTTACGATTATACTGCTTAAGACTAAGTGAATCAGTTGTTATTCTACTTAATGGAGATATGAAAACACACGATTATCCTGATCAATGTCCAAACTGTAAAAAACACTTTCAATTAGCAAATAAGCTGTCAAAAAAAATACAAGAAGGAATAATAGAAAAGACTATTGCAATAAATGAAAAAGAAATTGAGATAGAAGAAGATTTTGAAATTTATTTATAACAAAACTAATGGGAATTATGAAAAAGGTAAAAGAAATAGAAGGTAGTTCATTATTTGATGAAATACTAAACGAAACGCCAAAAGAAGAAAAATTATTTGTAACAAAATCTTTACATATAGCAAGTCAAATAATTGCAATCATGGAAAGAAAAAAAATGTTACAAAAAGATTTTGCTGTATTAATGGGTAAAACCGAGCCTGAAATAAGTAAATGGTTATCAGGGTTTCACAATTTTACAATAAAAACAATTACAAAAATTGAAGCGGAATTAGACGAAACTATAATTACAACTCCTAAAAAAGTTTTTGAAGATATAGGGGATGCAATAAACAAATTTGTTTCTAATTTCAATAAGCCTGTTAAAGTAAATACACCTACTTATCAGAAAACACAGGGAGTTGAAATAAATACAATGTTGACAAAACAAGAATGTAAAGTTGTAGTTTTTATACCAGCACATCTTAAAAAAGAAGAGCTAAATACAGAGGAACAAAATAAAGAAGAATTAACAGGAACATACTCGTAAAAATGAGCGAAAAAGCAATTTTAGACCCATACAAGATTCATTTAGAAAGTGTAAGGGTTATAAGTGGAAGCATCAATAGCGATCCAAACATAGATAAATCTCAAATAGTTGAATTCAAAACAAGTTTTGGAGTTGAACATGGCGTTGCACCTGAAACAAATTCTGTTCGATTTATTTTCAATGTTAAACTTGAAGCTATAACCATAAATAAAGAAATTTTGCCTGTAAATGCAGAATACAAAACGGAATATATTTTTACGGTTGAAAATTTAAGTCAATTTTCAGAAAAAAAAGAAGAAGTTGTATTACTGGACACAAGTATGGCAGCTACTTTAATGGGTATTGCTTATTCAACTACTAGAGGTATAATTTTGACGAGAACCCAAGGCACTCTTTTAGATGGCGTTTTACTTCCTGTTCTTAACCCAAAAGATTTAATTAATAATATACCTAAGCCTTAATTTAATACTTTTTTGTTACTTTTACGATAGCAATATACTTTGAAAGGCTGTTATTATTGGTAACTTAAAGATTTTTAGCTTGTCCTAGTCGGACAACAAAAAGCCCTCTTAATCTATGATTGAGAGGGCTTTTTTTAGTTTATAGTCTGACTAGGACTCGAACCTAATTATTAATTATTCCTTTATAAACCTCTCCGTCTTCAAGAGATTCCCTTTTTTATCTAAAAATTGAATAAAATAAATGCCATTTGATAAATCAGCAACTGAAATTTTAGTTCGTTTATCTTCAAAATTTGCAACCATTTGTCCAATTGAATTGATGATTTTAATGCTATGGTAATTTACTGATGATGTAATGGAAAGGATTGAATTGGATGGATTTGGGAAGATTGAAAATTCATAATGTATTTCATTTTCATTTATTCCTACAAAGTTACCAATTCTAAAAACGGTGCCTCCATACCAGCCTGATTCAACAGCACTATAAAGACAAGTTCCATCAGAAACTAAAAAGCCTTGAGGCGAACCTCCGTCACTACCAGCAGTGAAACTATATAATTTCGAAAAATTTGTACCATCGTTTTTAATTTTAAAAACTGAACCATAACCGACATCGCTAATAGGTGTTAGTCCGAACAAATAAGTACCATCAGAATAAAGCGAAGAAACAGGCAAGCTACCATTTATTCCATCAAAGTTTAATATATTGGCATATCCAGTACCATCTGATTTTATTTTAAAAATAGTTCCCTTATTAATATTGATAGTGCCTCCATACCTTGTCATACCATAAAGGAAGCCACCGTCCAGTATTAAAGAACCAGTTGGCCACTGACCATTAAGGCTATTAAAGTCAAGTAATTTTACAAAACCAGTACCATCCGTTTTAATTTTACAAATTGTTCCGTCATCATTTATGCCGCCATATGTGGTAATTGTATACAAGTAATTATTGTCAAGCAAAATATTTCCGCAGGGAGTTTTACCTGTTATATCATCAAAATGATACAATATCGTAAAATTGGTTCCATCAGGCTTGATTTTATAAAAAGTACCATAACCATAATCTCCCCCATACGATGTAGTTCCATATAAAAAAGTTCCATCACTCGCTAGCGCCCCTGACGGTCTTCCACAATTGATTGAAAAATTAAAATCAAATATTTTAAAAAAACCACTACCATCTCTTTTAATTTTTACAATGCTTCCTGCTCCTAGAGCGCCTCCATAAGAATTTGTACAATATAAGTAATTGCTATCTGAAATCATTGAACCATTAGGCCAATATCCAGTCGAATCATCAAGATTCAGCAATGTTTCATATCCTGTACCATCCGTTTTTACCCTATAGAAAATTCCTTTGTAATTTAGTCCGCCATTTGCAGTAGCTCCATAAAGATATCCTTGATCGTATAATAGATTGCCATAGGGATAGCTCCCTGCTGCTGGCACACTAAACGTATAAATACTTGAATACTGAGCTTTTACACAAACTACAAATAATGAAAGTATTAGAAATAATATGACTTTAACATTCATTTTAATTAGATTTATAGTAAAGATAAATAATTTCTTTTAACCTAATTAATTTAAACTTGCCATTTTGTCACTTTTACCCTATTGGTACAACCTTTGACTATACGGTACTTGGTTTAACTATAATTTAGTCAAAAATACTCGTTCTTTTTCATCAATGTTTCTTCAAAAAATATTTCCGTAGTCATTGCTACGCAAAGATTTTTTTCATCACCTTGATAAAAAAATTACTTCGTATTTTGTAACCTAAATCATACTTAAATCAAGTACAAAGCGAAAAAAATTTATACACTTAAACTAAAAATATAATAAACATGAGCACTGGAAAAATTAACGTACAAACCGAAAACATTTTCCCAATTATTAAAAAGTTTCTTTACAGCGATAACGAAATCTTTTTACGCGAATTAGTAAGTAACGCTACCGATGCTACTCAAAAGCTTAAAGCCCTAACATCTATGGGCGAAGCCAAAGGTGAGTTAGGTGATTTAAAAATTGAAGTGGTAGTTGATAAAGCTGCTAAAACCATTACCATTAAAGATAAAGGTATTGGTATGACAAAAGAGGAAATTGAGAAATACATTACTCAAATTGCTTTTAGTGGTGCTGAAGAATTTGTGCAAAAATACCAAGACAAAGTAGATAAAAACGTGGTGATTGGTCACTTTGGTTTAGGATTTTACTCTGCCTTTATGGTGGCTCAAAAAGTAGAGATTTTCTCATTGTCTTATAAAGAAGGAAGTAAAGCGGTTCGTTGGGAATGTGATGGAAGTCCTGAATACCAAATTGAAGAAGTTGATACTAAAACTACTCGTGGCACCGACATTGTATTACATGTTGCAGAAGACAGTTTAGAGTTTTTAGAGAACTCAAAAATTGAAGGCTTACTAAAAAAATATTGCAAGTTTTTACCTGTGGAGATTATTTTTGGAACAAAATCGGAATGGGTACCAACAGGTGAGAAAGACGAAAAAGGTCACGAAAAAGAAAATGAAATTCAAGTTGAAAACATCATCAATAACCCTGTTCCTGCTTGGATTAAAAAACCAGTGGACTTAAAAGATGAAGATTACAAAGCTTTTTACAGAGAATTGTATCCAATGCAATTTGAAGAGCCTTTATTTCACATTCACTTAAATGTGGATTATCCATTTAACTTAACCGGTATTTTATATTTTCCAAAATTATCTAACAAGTTTGAAGCGCCTAAAGACCGTATTCAATTATACAGCAACCAAGTGTTTGTAACGGATAATGTAGAAAATATTGTTCCTGATTTTTTAACTATGTTACGTGGTGTAATTGACAGTCCAGATATTCCATTAAACGTGAGCCGCAGTTATTTACAAGCTGATGGAAATGTGAAGAAAATATCGGCACACATTACTAAAAAAGTAGCGGATAAATTAGAAGAGATTTTCAAAAAAGATCGTCCTGACTTTGAAGCAAAATGGGATGATATTAAAATATTTGTTCAATACGGAATGATTAGCGACGAGAAGTTTTATGAAAAAGCAGCGAAGTTTGCTTTAGTAAAAAATACCGAAGCTAAAGCCTTTACTTTAGAAGAATATGAAGCTCACGTCAAAGCCAACCAAACAGATAAAGATGGTAAGGTAGTTTATTTGTATGCTACTAACATGGATGAACAACACACATACATTGATGCAGCAAAATCTCGTGGTTATGATGTGTTATTAATGGATTCTCCATTAGATTCACACTTAATCAATCACTTAGAAAGTAAATTAAACAACACTCAGTTTGTGCGTGTGGATGCTGATACGGTAGAGAAATTAATTAAAAAAGATGATGGGCAAGTAAGTAAATTAAGTGAAGAAGAACAAAACACCTTAAAACCAATTGTGGAAGGTGTTGTAGCTAAAGAAAAATATACAGTAACTTTTGAAAGTTTAAGCGAAACAGATTCGCCTATGTTAATTACACGTCCTGAATTTATGCGCCGTATGAAAGATATGCAAGCCATGGGTGGCGGAGGCATGAATTTTTATGGTTCGATGCCCGACATGTATAATTTAGTAGTAAATGCAAATCATCCACTAATTAGTAAAATATTAGTAGAGAAAGATGCGGCTAAACAAAGTCAGTTAGCTAAACAAGCAGCCGATTTAGCTTTATTATCTCAAGGATTATTAAAAGGCGAAGAGTTAACTAAGTTTGTAAAACGTAGTGTGGAAATGATTAATTAATTTTCTCAACACAGAGATTCAGAGTTTATGAGTTCACAGAGTTTTTATACCTTCTCTGTGAACTCTTTTTCTCTTTTAACTCTGTGTTGAAAGTTCTCATTAATAATAAATAATAGTATCTTTAATAAAAAAAGACCATGGAAAATCAAAACCCTGAAAACCAATTAAACATCGAACTTTCTGAAGAGATTGCAGAAGGGATATATTCAAACCTTGCTATTATTACGCACTCTCCAACGGAGTTTGTGGTTGATTTTATTAAAGTGATGCCAGGTGTGCCAAAAGCAAAAGTAAAATCGCGTATTGTGCTAACACCTCAACATGCTAAACGTTTAATGAAAGCTTTAGCGGATAACGTCACTCGTTTTGAGCAGATGCATGGCAAAATAAAAGATAGTGAGATGAATGCGTTGCCACTTAATTTTGGTGGACCAACGGCGCAAGCGTAATTACCGAATTTAAATTTAGATGAAGGCTATATCCTTGCATTATTGCTTGTAATTATTGGTATGAAGATAAAAAAAATCAAAAGTAGATTAAGAAAAAACCTCAAGTAAAAACTAGAGGTTTTTTTATTTCTTAAATTAATTCTTATTCTTTAATTAAACGAATTGTTTTCGAATTGCTATTACTTTCTGCTTTTAATATATAGATACCATTAGCAATATGATCAAGGATAATTGAATTTACACCAACTTCTAGCTGCGCTGAATAAATTACTTTTCCTAATAAATTTATGATTGTAACTTGACTTGGGGTATTAATATTAACATTAAAACTACCATTAGAAGGATTTGGATAAACACTTAAATCATTATCTACGGAAGCAATTTGATTAAGTCCTGTGCACAAACTAACGTCTTGCAAAATTGTACTTGAATTAACGCAGCCATTGGCATCTGTGCCATTAACCGTATAAGTTGTTTGAACAGCTGGTGTAACCGCAATATTCGTTGTGTTTTCTGTCGTACTCCATGTATAAGTGTCTGCACCCATAACTGATAATGTTGCTGTTTCACCAACGCATAATAAGGTATTTGTTGTAGTCGATACTAATGTTGGTAATGGATTTACTATTACAGAAACTATACCAGGCGTAGCAGAATAACAACCATTCATAAAAGCGCCATTAATAGAATATGTAGTGTTAGCAGTTGGAGTTACAACACTTGAACCACTGGGATAATAATATACATGTGCGCCACTAGCAACTATTGTAAATGATTGTCCAGCACAAATAGATCCTGAGTTAACAGAAATAGATGGTAAAGCATTTACAATCACAC
>ERZ724527.468-NODE-468-length-20174-cov-4.364829_pt1 | contig 20174 bp, 21 predicted proteins | sample MGYA00376060_ERZ724527 | MGnify/ENA primary metagenome ERZ724527 (study PRJEB28724, sample SAMN07190886) | activated sludge metagenome | isolation source: activated sludge of sewage treatment plant in Hong Hong | place: USA: Christiansburg, Virginia | collected...
CAAAAGCGGGCGAAGCCCGCCGATAGGCCAGCCGTGTCGATCGACTTGTACTTGTTAGAGCTCATGGCTCCTCGCTTAGGAGCGGGCTGAACTGATAGGGCAGCCGAACGCGGCCTTCGGTCACACAATGGTGAAAATTGTCCAGTGCGACGCCGGTCTCAAACGTGGTCATGGCGACGATTTTCTGGAGCGTGTTCGTGACGTTGTGTGTGTAGGGGTAGCGGTTTGCGGCTTGCAACCCAGCGAGTATTGGATAGATTGCGCCCCACAGTGCAATCGGCTGTGGATACTGGCGATTGAGGCTTTGCCCAAGTTGCATTAGGGCCTGAGCCTCGAGGTGTGCCTTGCTCGGAGGTTGGAAATGCTGATGCAGCATTTCTCTAATCGTTGTCCCATTCGGATCTCGCAGTTGCAGTACGCGGTCAAGCTGTTCCAGGTAATACTGAATATCTGAGCGGCCTTGCTCGATTAAGCGCTGGTCGATCTCATGCTCGTTAAAGCGATTTTGGGACTTCACTTGGCCATAAACGACCAGTAGCGCGAGCAAAGCCAAAATGGGTGAGTAGATTCCCGACATGGCGGAGCCCATCTCTCCCCATCGACTGTGATTGGATGAGATGCTCGTTCCGAACGTCCAGACGTAGACGAGGATTGGCGCAAGCAGGAGGGCGATGACGGTGCCCAGAATTATTCGCGTCCGAGCGGGTAGCTTGTTGGGTTTTGGGCGGTCAGGCTGTTCCATGAGCTCTAAGGTAATTGCAAAGTTGAACCCGCTGTGTATCACGGGATCGACGCAAGGCTTGAATGGGCTTTAGGCATTTCATGACGTTGATTTTTATCGCGCTTTTTGATTTGATCGTTGGCCAATTTGTTTTCCGAGGCCGTGACATACGGCAAAAGCGACTGATAACTTGGCCACCAGCTGATCGCCGACGCTTGTGGCGAAGCGGTCGTTGATGATGCTAAGAGTTGATTCGAGGCTCACTTTTAGGAGCAAATCGGCCTCTACCCCTCATATTGGCTATGTAGTTCGCTGCGGTATTGATAGCAACGCTCGGACCCGCGCCTTATCTGTCTGAGCAAGGTCACCTTGTCCTTGCGGCCACTTTCTGAGCAAATGCTGAATTCACATACGCGCCCGCGACCGAAGCGGGCGTGGTTGGGCGTCGGGTCATGCCTGCGCACTCCATCACTTTCCAGCCACAGCTAGCAAGGCCTTCGGGTTTGTGCGCGCAATGGTGAGCAGAGTACGCGCGGCGCCACTTGGTTGCTTGCGACCTTGCTCCCACCCCTGAAGCGTGCGGACAGATACGCCAAGCAGGGATGCAAACTGCGACTGCGACAATCCCGTGCGCTCCCGCGCCTCCACGGCAGGGGACGAGACAACCTGAGTCTTGCCCGCCTTCATTTGCCGCACAGATTCAAGTAACTCGGCAGCCAGGTCGCGCTTGGATTCGTACGCGCGAAGTTGCGCGTCGGTGAGGGGTTTAGTTTTCGAGCGCATGACGAATCTCCTTCAGCTTTGCGCCAGTGATGTTGTCCGTCTTGGCCTTCGCGTCAAACTCGGTCGAGTAGCGCGGCCATTGCTTCTGGAACAGGAGAGTTTCGACGACCGTGAGCATTGGGAAACTATACGCCTAAGGCGCATAGAAATCCAGTGCCTCTCAACTCTTGGGGCAACGTTGGCTTAACCGAGTCACGAAAGACAGCAAGGCACGTGCGCTGGCTCTGAGGTCGTTTTGAGGATCAAATCGGCCTCTAACCTCCGTATTGTCTGTGTAGTTTGCTCCTGAAATCGGAGCAAACTGAAATCCTCAAGGCACGTCCTGCTGCTGCCGCCAAGCCCGAGGCGCCTGCCCGTGGTGCGCCGCAAAGGCCCGTGACAGGGCCGACGCGCTGCTGTAGCCCAGCCGCAGCGCCACCTGTTTGAGCGGTTCGCCGCGCGCCAGCCGCTGGCCGGCCAGCACCATGCGCCAGCGCGCCAGGTAATCGGCGGGCGTGCTGCCCACCACGCGGTGAAACGTGGCGGCAAAGCTGCTGCGTGACATGCCTGCCACCGCGGCCAGGCGGGGCAAGTCCCACAACGCACCGGGCTCGCCATGCGTGGCGTTGAGGGCGTGGGCCAGTTGCGGGTGGGCCAGGCCGGCCAGCAGGGTCTGGCTGGGGCCATCGGCGCCTGGGGTTGCGGGCGGGTGGTCAATCAGCCAGCGCAGCAGTTGCACCAGCAGGGCGTCAAACAGGCGGTCGCAAATCAGCTGGCGGCCACAGGCGGGCGCGGCATCGCCGTCGGGCATGGCCTCGGCAAACAGGGCGTCCACCGTGCGGGCCAGGCCGGGCACGCTGGCCAGCGGCACCAGGCACAGGGGCGGCAGCACGGCGGCCACGGGGTGGGCCGGGCCGGCATCAAACCGCACCGTGGCGCACACCATGTGGGTGCTGCGGTCGGTGGGGGTGATGAAGCGGTGGGGTGCGGCGCTGGGGTAGAACAGCAGCGTGGGCTCGGTCAGGCTGGCGCTGCCCAGGGGCGATGAGTCGCCATAGTGCGCCACTTGCACCGTGCCCGCGCGCAGCACGTGCAGGTAGCCCAAGTCTGGCCCGTCGTAAAACGCGGTGGTGCCGCACAAGGGGCCGCTGTGGAACATGCGGGTGCGCACATGGAAGTGCTGCAGCAGGGGCGAAAGCCGGTCGGTGGGGGTGGTAGGTGCGGGCGGCATGGATGAAGTGTAGTGTTTTATGGATCAAAAGTCACTTTGCATCCAGACTGAAGGCGCAAAGTCGGGTCCACGCCACTAAGGCGTGTGTTTTCAACCCCTAGCCTTCAGGAGCTTTCCATGTCCCGCATTTCCCCCGTCACCGCAGCCAACACCCCCGCCGCCTCGGCCCCTTTGCTGGCCGCCGTCAAATCCAAGCTGGGCATCGTCCCCGGCATGATGGCCACTTGGGCCCACGCGCCGGCCGCCCTCAAGGCCTACCTGGCCATGGCCGAAGCCCTGGGCAGCGGCGAGCTGAGCGGCGGCGAGCGTGAACTGGTGGCCCTGGCCGCTGCCGAAGCCAACCAGTGCGAGTACTGCCTGGCCGCCCACCATGTGCTGGGCAAGGGCGCGGGCCTGAGCGATGCCAGCATCGCCGCTGCCCGCGACGGCCATGGCACCACCCCGCGCGAGCAGGCCATTGCCGCCCTGGCGCGCCAGATCGTGCAGCAGCGCGGCCTGATCAGTGATGCTGAATTTGCCGCCGCGCGTGAAGTGCTGGGCGACGCGGGCGTGCTGGAAGTGATTGGCAGCGTGGCGCTGAACATCTACACCAACTACACCAACCACATCGCGCAGACGGTGGTGGACTTCCCCAAGGTGGCGCTGCGCGCGCCGTTGAAACTGGCGGCTTGAGGCAGGTGGCGAGAGCCCCAGCCCATTGAGATCACAGTTTGTGATCTCAGGCGCTGGCTCAGGCCAGCCGCCCATTCTGAAAATCGTCGACGGCCTGGATCAGTTCGTCCCGCGTGTTCATCACAAACGGGCCATGCTGGGCGATGGGTTCGCGCAGAGGCTTGCCCGCAATCAGCAGGGCCCGGGCCGGGCCGCTGGCCTGCAGGGTCACGCCGTCGCCCTGGTTGGCCAGGATGGCCATGCGCTGGCGTGCCACGGCTGTGCCCCCCACGTCCACCTCACCCCGGTACACGTAAACAAAGCCGTTGTGCGTGTTGGGCAACGGCTGGCTGTAGCTGCCGCCGCCTTCGGGGAAGATGATGTCCAGGTACAGCGGCTCGGTGTGCTCGCGCTGCACGGCGCCTGCGGTTCCATGGCTTTCACCTGCAATCACGCGCACCAACACGCCGCCCTCAGCGGTGAACTCGGGCACTTCGGGGCTCTGGATGTCGCGGTACCAGGGCGCGCACATCTTTTCTTTGCCGGGCAGGTTGAGCCAGAGCTGGAAGCCCTCCATCACGCCGTCTTTCTGCTCGGGCATTTCGCTGTGGATTACGCCGCGCCCGGCGGTCATCCACTGCACGCCGCCGTCGGTGATCAGGCCTTCGTGGCCCGCGCTGTCCTTGTGGCGCATGTTGCCGGTGAGCATGTAGCTGATGGTCTCAAAGCCCCGGTGCGGGTGGCTGGGGAAGCCGGCACCGTAGTCGTCAGGGTCGTTGCTGGCGAAGTTGTCCAGCATCAAAAAGGGGTCTAGCCGCTGCTGCAGGTCTTGCGTGAGCACGCGGGTGAGTTTGACGCCCGCACCGTCACTGGTAGGCTGGCCGGTGATGAGGCGTTCGATGCGGCGGGGGTGGGTGAGTGTGGTCATGGTGTCCTAATGATTCCACATTGGCAGGCCCGGGTCACGCGCTGTGGCCCAGGCGTCTGCCTTGCAGATGGGTAATGGCCTCGACGCGCGTGCGCACGCCCAGGCGGCTCAGGATGCTGGTGATGTGTTCTTTGACCGTGCTTTCTGACAGGTCCAAGGTTTGGGCGATGCGCTTGTTGGGCAGGCCGCGCTGCACCAAGGCCAGGATCTCGCCTTGCCGGGGCGTCAGGCCCAACTCTTCGGGGGTAATGGCCCACTCGCGCGGGCGTGTCAGTGCTTGTGCCTGCGGGGGTTGCGCGGCCGTGTGCCACTGGGCACCGTCCAGCAGGGCCTGCAACGTGAGCGCGAACTCTTCGATGGGGGCTTGTTTGTGCACAAAGCCTTGGGCGCCCGAAGCACGGACCTGCTGCGCAAGGGTCGGGTCGTCGTCACCGCTGTAGGCCAGCCACGGGGTCTGCGGGCAAAGCCTTTGGCAGTGGTGCAAGGCGTCCAGGCTGTTGCCATCGGTCAGCCATACATCGGCCAGCACCAGGGCCGGGCTGCCATGGATCTTGATGGTGTGCTGCCCCTCCAGCCAGCTCGCGGCCACGCGTGCGGGCAGGTCAGGGCGCGCGCCCTGCAGGTAGTGCAACAGCCCCTGCACCACCAACGGGTGGTCCTCCAGCACCAGGATGTAGGCGGCTACGGGGTTGAGTGCAGAGGGTTCGAGGGCGTGGTGGGTTGCGTTTGGCGTCATTTGATACAGGTCACTCCCTGCCTAGGTAGGGTTCTCGCGCGGGGGCAGGCTCGCCAGAATTCAGCGACTACTTATCCCGCCGGGTAAGGCGGCAAGGCCGATGCGCCGAGGTTGCCACGGGCAATGGCTCGCTCGGCGTATTTTTTTGTTTAATTGCGTAAGGAAATTATGGTTTCGAACAAATATCGCTTGCAGTTGCAAGGGGCATTGGCTGTGCTGTTGGCGCTGGGCGTGGTGGCTTGTGGCGGTGGCGGCGACAACGGCGGTGGCACCGGCGGGCCTTTCAGTGTGGGTGGCACCGTGGCCGGTCTGGCGAGTGGCAGCAGTGTAGTGCTGGTCAACAATGGCAGCGATGCGCTTACGGTGGGTAGCAATGGGGCATTCACCCTGGCCACGCTGGTGGCGCGCAATGCGGCTTATGGGGTGACGGTCAAAACCCAGCCCGCCGGGCAGATTTGCGCCGTGGCGCGGGGCACCGGCAGCGCCGTGGCCAACGTGACCGATGTGGCTGTCACTTGCCAGGCCTTGGGCGCCAACCTCGTCACCCTGGGTGGGACGATCTCGGGTTTGCAGGCTGGCGCCACGCTGGTGTTGCAGAACAATGCAGGCAATGACCTGACGGTGGGCAGCAATGGCGGCTTCACCTTTGCCAGCGGTGTGGCTGTGGGCAGCGCCTATGCCGTAACGGTGAAGACGCAACCTGCCGGGCAAACCTGCACGGTGACAGCGGGTGCAGGTACCGCGAATGCCACCGTGTCGGGTGTGGCCGTGGTGTGTGCGGGTGCCGCGTCAGGTATTACGCAAGGCGTGGCCGGCTTGACGGGGGATTGGTTGCAGGGCTTTTGCGCGCCCACAGGCAATGGTCAGTCTGGCAAGGTGCTGGTTCGCGCCATTGGCTTGACCAGCACAAGCCTCAAGTATCAGCAAGGCATAGTGCAGTACGCCAACACGACGTGCAGCGGCACTGGCGTTCTGACCGGCCCGTCCGATCTGGGTACCTTTGAGGTGGCGCGTTCCGGGGCTACTGCCAATACCGTGGCCAACTGGGGCACTTTCAGAGGCATCACGGGCACGGTCAACCCCTTCATATGGGCGCGCAAGCGCAATCTGCTGTGCCTGTTGGGTGACGAAAACCCCTCCATACTGCCCACGGCCAGCGATGTGGAAGCGCATCTGGCCATCGTGCCGGAAACGATCTGCTACGCCAAGCAGTGAGCGGTTTCAGCCTGGGGGCCGCGCAGTAGGTTGCAGGGGCGGGGCGGGCCAGTCTGCTGCCTGGCCAATGGCCGCCAGCAAGCGCTGGCGTTCGCGGCGTGACACCCCCCGCACAGCCTGTGCCACCCATTGCGCACGTGCAAGATCAATCTGGCCGCTCTGTGCCCAACGGCGTGCCTCCATGCCCGGGTTGTGCAGCATGGCCGCGAGCCACACGGCTTGGGCCGGCGCGAGGCGCTGTGTGCTGACACCAAAGTAATGTTTTGCTGCCGCATGGGCCCCGCAAAGGCCGTGGCCCCAGGGGGCGTTTTCCAGGTACAGCCGCAGAATACGGGCTTTGCCCAGGGATTGCTCCATGTCGGCGGCGTAGAGCAACTCACGCAGTTTGCGCAAGGCGCTGCGCTCTGGCCCGGTGATCAGCAGCTTGGCCAATTGCTGGCTCAAGGTGCTGCCACCGCGCACGATGCGGCCCTGCGTTTGGTTGGCGTCGAAGGCGGCGGCCAGTTCTTTAAGGTCATAGCCGGTGTGGGTCCAGAAGCGCTGGTCCTCGGCGGCGATCACCGCACGTGCCAATGTGCTGTCGGGCGCCAGTGCCTTGCTGGGCCCCGACGGGCCGCAATGGCTTTGGGCGGCCAACAGGGCTTGGGTGCCCAGGCCGGATACCTCAAAGCCCTTGATTTGTGGCTTCAGTTGCCACGCGCCACCGGGCAGCGCGACGCGTGCGCTGAGCGAGAAGCGCCCATTGATCCGCGCGCGGGCGACTTCGGGGATGTGGCTGCGCAACAGGGCATAGGCGTCGGCCACCGCCGTGTCGGGCACGTTGAGGCTGAGTTGCAGCTGTTGCGCCGTCAGCTCGCCTTGCCATTGGCCCTGCACCGCACCGGCACTGAAGCGGCCGCGCAGGGTGGATTGTTCACGTTGAACCGTGAGCTCTGCGCGCTCAAGTTGGAGTGGCGTGTCGCCCAGGCCGTGCAGGTGCAAGGTGCATGGGGCGCAGTGCAGTGCGAGGCCTCCCGTGTCGGCTTGCTTGCGCACATGCAGTGTGCCGATGCGGCTGCGCCATTGGGTGCCGTCCAGCAGCGGTGCGACCCAGGGGGCGGTGGCCAGGCGCAGCAGCGAAGGCACACCGGCTTGCAGTGTCAGCGGCCCCAGCGCCAATGCGGTGCGCCACTCGCCGGGCAAAGGCGCCAACACAAAGTACAAGGCCAGCATGGCCGCGAGGCTGAGGGCCAACAGGGTGGCGCTCAGCCAAGCCAACCCGCGCCACACGGCGCGTCGTGTGCGCAGAGTTCGCGTGGAAATGTTCACAGCGGCCTCGCCACGGTGACGGCCTGCCATGGCCCCTGGGACTGGCCCAGGGCAGCGGCCCAGTACCACGAAGAACTGTCGGTCCAGCCCTGGCCTTTGGCGTCTTCGATGCGCTCACACACGCGCAGTTTTTGCCCCGCCCGTGTGGCGACAAAGCAGCGCCACAGCAAGTGGTCACTGGCTTGCTCCAGCTGGATGTCGGCCACGGCATACCCCAGCGCGCGATAGCAATCGGCGGCGGGGTGGAGCATGCGCGTGGGCTGCGTCACGCGGCGCAACACCACGATATGGCGTTCATCGGTGAGGCGAGCCATCTCGCCGGGGAAGCGGCGGGCAAAGCGTTGCTCGACATCGGACAAGACCAGGGGGCGAAGCGGCCTGCCCTGCCATTCGCGTGGCCACTCGGTCGATGCCGTGGTGGGCGTGCCGGTGGTTTGGCCTTGGGGAGCTGCGGCGGATGTGGCGGCCAGGTTCCCAGCGGCCCACAAGGCGCACAGGGGCAGCACAATGGCGCAGGCAGATTTGTAGACCACACGGTGCACAAAGCGGTTGGCAAAGAGTTGGCCGGGCAGGCCCAGCATGCGGGAGGCCAGGGCTTCAGACCAGATCATGGCGAGTCTCCTTCTTCATGAGCAGCACGATGGCGCCGCACACCAGCGCCTGGGCCAGCAAGCCCACACCTTCATGGGCCCAACTACTCAGGGCTTGCCCGGTTCCGGCATAGGCCACCAGGACGGTGTTGCGAACAATGTTGCCGACCAGCACCATGGCGCCGACGGCGGGCAGGCGCAGCGCAAAGCTGGCGTTGGGGCGGCGTGCATGCAGGGCCACGACGCAGGCCGTGAAGTACGCCAGCCACGCCATTTGCACGCCCGAGCAAGGGGCGTCCACGATGACCAGTTGGCCTTGCACCAGCAGGCTGGCACCGCTGCGCTCAACGGCGTACACCAGCGACAGCAACAGTCGTGTGGCTTCGGCGGTGAGCACGCGCAAGGGGTAGCCCGCGTAGAACTGCAGCGAGGCCAACAAGGGCAGGGCCAACACGCACAAGCCCAGCACGGGCAGCGTGGGGATGCGCTGCGGCAGCCAGGCCGCCAGCGCTGCGGCCATGGCCAACACGGCCAGCAAGCCGCTGAGCAAGGGCGGCATCCAGGGAGCCCCAAGGGTGGCCGCCAGGGTGAGCATCAGGGCGGTGGCCAACCACTGAAGGCGCGGTGCGGGGCGCAGGCGGTGGCGTTGCTGCCACACCAAAACCGTGAGCACGCCAATGGACAGCAGGCCCAAGGGGTCGTCCGACCCATCGGTCAGGCGCCGAGCCATCCACCACCAGGCGGGCCACAGGGCAGCCGCAAACAGGCTGAGCCATATCCATTCAGGAGCGGTGTCAACGCGCACACCGTAGCGCACAAAGTGCGGGTTCTTGATCAAACGGGGCAGGGCCACGGTGTTCTCCTTGGGCAGTGGGCTCAGGCGGTGAAGCGTTCGCGGCGGCAGCGGCGCTGGCGGCGCAGTGCCATGGCCAGGAGGGCCAGAGTCACACCCATGGCGCCCCAAGTGGCGGGCTCGGGCGTGCCCGGCACTTCAGCGCTGGCCACCAGCACATTGGCATCGCCCACTGCGAGGTTGCTGACACCCTGGGGCAGTGGCAAGGGCTGTTTGACGGTGGCAGAAGCCTCTGGATTGGGGTTGCGCACGATCTGGTCAATGGCCAGGAAGCTGGTGTAGTCGGTGAGCAGGTTGTATTGCAGGCCCAGTGCGGTGATGTCATCGCGATGGCTGCCTCGGCCATCGAGTGCGTCCTGGTCGCCCAGGCTGGCAATGCGGTGGCGGGCCCAGAGGTAGCGCAGGGCTTGCGCTTGAATCTGGGCGTGTTCATCGATGGGCAGGGTTTGGCGCAGTGGGCCTTGTGCGCTGCGGCCTTCAATCACCAGCTTGCCGCCGGGTTTGCCGCGCCATTTGCCAAACACCATCAGGGGCCGCTCGGCCAGCAGGTCGGGCAGTTGTGCGGGCTCGACGTCGTACACGTCCATGCCCTCCAGGCGGGCGCTGACCTGGGTGAGCACGGGCGACTCGATCATGCGGCGAAACCGGGCGGCTTGTGCGGGGGCTTGCGCCGGGTTGGTGATGATGAAGGGTTCGCCCATGCCAGCGCGGGCCAGGCCTTCCATCAGGTGGCGGTTGACCGAACTGCCGATGCCAAAAGAAAACAAGTTGGCCCGGCTGAGGTTGTTGCGCACCAGGGCGAAGGCTTCGCTCTCGACAGTGACGTAGCCATCGGTCACCACCACCACGGTGCGCGCAACATCTTCTGGTTTGGGCTGGGCATAGACGCGGCGCAGGGCGGGAATCAGCTCGGTGCCGCCGCCGCCCTTGTAGCTGGAGATCGTGCGCAGGGCCTGGGCGATATTGGCCTGGGTGGCGGGCACGGAGCGGGGTGACAGCATCTCGCTGCTGCCTGCAAACAGCAAGACATTGAAGGTGTCGCTGGGGCGCAGGCCGCCAATCAGTTCGGCCAGCATGGCCTTGGCGGTGTTGAGGGGGAAGCCGTGCATGGAGCCCGAGATGTCCACCACAAAGATGTAGTCACGCGGGGAGATGGTGGCGCTGGGCACCGATTGCGGGGGCTGGACCATGGCCAGGAAGAAGTTCTCGGTGTAGCCCCGGTAGAGCATCACGCCAGATTGCACGTGGTTGCCGGCAAGACGATAGTCGAGGATGAAGTCGCGGTTGTTGGGCGTATCGTCATCGGGCGTGAGCGAGATGTGGGCGCGCTTGTCGTCACCGCTTTCGCGCTGTACGCGCACTTTGTGCGTGGTGGAGCTCACCGCTTGCAGTGGCACAGGGGCCTGCAAGGCCACGCGCATGTCAAAGCGCGATGGCGTGGACTGGCCTTGTGGCAGGTAGGGTTGGGCGGGCCAACTGGCTTGGGCCTGGCTGGACTGCGGGCTGTTGTAGCGGGGGCCCACCACGGTGGGAAACACGAATTGGTAGTTGCCCGCCTCAGGCACCAGCAGCTCGGTGTAGCGCAGCTCGACGCGTACTTCATCGCCAGGCAAGATGTTGGCCACGTTCATCTGGAACACATTGGGCAGGTGCTGCTCCAGCAGCGCGGCGGTTTTGCCTTCTGCTTTGGCCTCTTGGTAGGCAATGCGGGCCTGTTGCTTCTCACGGATTTTGGCGGTGATGACCCTGTCGCCCAGGCGCACCTTCATGCCGTACACCGCGGCGCGCGTGGCACCGGGGAAAACATACTTGGCCTCGATGGCGCGTAGGCCTTCGTTGCGGTAAACCTGCGTGACCACCACGTCGGCGATGACGCCAGAGATCTTCACATCAACATCGGTGGACTTGAGCGGCAGGGCGTCCAGGCCGGTGTCGGCGTTGCGCACCTGAAAGTACGGGCTTTCTGTTTTTTGGCGAGGTTCGTTATCCTGCTGCGCGTAGGCGGGCGCCAAGCACAGCACGAAAGCGAATGTGCTGGCGGCCAGCGTGGTGGTGGCCCAGAGCCATTGCGGCCCAAGAAATGGTTGTGCCATGGTGTTGTCCCCTGCCTTTTGCGTGTCCGTGCGAGCTTGCACAGGGGGGACTTTGGCGGCCTACTGGGAAGCCAGTTTGAAGGCTGTGTGCGGAATGTGAAGTCTGTGTGAAGCGCAGGCGCTGGGGCCCGTTCGCTCGCGGCTGGGGCTGTGCGGCGGGGCTCACACTGTGGCGGGCTGCGCTACGCTTAGCCTGCGCTGCGATGCTCGTGCCGGGGGAGCGCCGCAGAACTCGCTTTGTGCGCTGCGCGCACGCCGCTCAAACAGCTGCGGCGAGCATGTCAACGAAGCACGCTGCGCGTGCCTCCCCCGGCCCTGCGCTTCTCGCCGCCACAGAGATCGCCCCGCCGCACAGCCCCAGCCGCGAGCGAACAGGCTCCAGCCAGTAGCCGGTCAGGTGTTGGTGAGCGGCAGCAGCAAGGTGGCTACAGCACCACCGCCGCGCGCATTGTGCAGGCTGACCTCGCCGTGGTGTTGCGAGACGATTTCACGCACAAAGGGCAGGCCCAGGCCGGTGCTTTTTTTGCGGCCACCGGGCCGCGCCAGGGAATAGAAGCGTTCAAAAACTTTGTCTTGGGCATAGGCCGGGATGCCTGGACCCTGGTCGGCGATCGTGACCACGGCATGGCGCCCGCGTGTGGACAGGGCCAAAGTGACTTCGCCCGCATCGGGTGAGAAGTCGATGGCGTTGTCCACCAGGTTGGCCAAGGCGCGGCGCAGCAAGAAGGCATCGCCCGACACTTCGGGTGTGCTGTTGGTCACACACCGGATGGTGATGTGCCGTGTGGCGGCAGTGCTGCGGGCCGCTGTAGCCACTTCGCTCAGCAGGGTGGCCAGGGGCACGGGCTGGACGGTGCGGAGCATGCGCTGGGTTTCCAGGGCGGTCAGCTCCGTCATGCGGTCTACCGTTTCCTGGATGCGGTGCGTTTCACGCAGGATGTTCGACAAAAAGAGTTGGCGTTGCGCCTCGGGCATGGGCTCGGCGTCTTGCTCTTGCAGCAACTCGGCCGCGCCTCGGATGGCCGACAGAGGGCTCTTGACTTCGTGGTTGAGGTTTTGCACATAGTCGGCCACATAGTTACGCCCGGCCAGCGCATCGCGGATTTCACCCGACACGCCGCGCAACTGGTCCCAGGCCCGGCGGGCCAGACGCCAGGGGTTGAGCGTGCGTTGCTGGCGCACCCAGCGCCAGTAGTCTGTGACAAAACCAAAGGGCCGGATCAGCCACAGCGACACCATGAGGGCCACGGCCAGCGCACTGGAAGCGGCAAGCAAGCCCACACGCAAGGTGTTCTCACGGGCAGCTTCCACGAATTGGCCAAAGCTCTGTACGGGCTTGCCCACGCTCACCACGCCTGCCAGGCGCCCTTGGTACAGCAGAGGCGCGCTCACATACATCACGGCGCTGTTCGGGTCGGCTTCTACATCACGTGTAGTGCGCGCGCCGTACTGGCCGCGAAGCGTCTGGCGCACATCGCGCCACTCCGAATAGTCGGCGCCCAGATCGCGCCCGGTGGTGTTGAAGAGCACATAGCCGCGGTGGTCGGTGACATAGGCGCGCAACTCGACGCGGGTTTTGTGCACGCTGAAAATCTGCGCCTCGAAGGGGCGCGAATAGAGGGTGCGAAACAGGTGTTCCAGGCGCGGGGTATCGATTTCGCCGTTCACGATGTCTTGCTCGATCAGGCTGGCCAGCAGGTGTGAGGTTTCGACCAGCGACTCTTCGGCCGATTCGCGGTAGCGGGGGTCGATGTCCAGCGCCATGCGGTAGACCATCCAGCTGACCCCCGCCGCGAAGATCAGCAGGAGCCCGATGAAGACACGGGTGCGCAAGCTCATGGGCTCAGGCCGGCAGCTGGCGCGGAAGGTCTTCGCTCAGGGCGTACCCGGTGCCGCGCAGGGTGCGGATGGGGTCGAGGCTGGGCGCGTGGGCCCTGAGTTTGGCGCGCAGGGTTTTGATGTGGGCGTCTACTGTGCGGTCGAAGCTGTCGTTTCCGCTATCCCAGACCTTGGTGAGAAGCTCGTCACGCGTGAAGACGCGCCCTGGGCGTTGGGCCAGCAAGCGCAACAGCCCGAACTCGTAGCGCGAGAGGTCGAGGGCTTCGCCGTAGTAGGTGATGCGACGGCGCTCATCGTCGATGTGAAAGGGGCCTGGCGTCACGGGTGTACTGATGGGTGTCGCAGCAGGCACTGGCGCCTGGCGCGCGCTGCGCCGCAGGACGGTGCGCACACGGGCCACCAGTTCGCGCGGCGAAAACGGTTTGGCGATGTAGTCGTCTGCGCCCAGCTCCAGGCCCACCACGCGGTCGACCTCGTCGCTGCGGGCCGTCAGAAAAAGCAAGGGAACCAGGTTGCCGCCAGGCAAGGCCTGCAAGCGCTTGAAGAGTTCAAAGCCGTTGAGGTCTGGCAGGCCCACATCCAGAATGGCCAGCGCGGGGGGCTCGGCCGCAAATTGCGCCAGGGCCTCTGTGGCTGTGGCACACCAGTGCGGCGCAAAGCCGTCGGCCGCCAACACATAGAGGAGGGTGTCGGCGATGCTGGATTCGTCTTCGACGATCAGGATGCGAGGCTTGTTGACCATGGCCGCAATGGTAGCGGCCTCTTGCGTGGTCTTGCGCGGATTACTGAGGCTTGGAAACTTTGCAGGTGCTGAAGCCAAACAATGCATAGGGCGGGCACCAGCCCATGAGCCCGGTAGCCAGGGGCACAGCACCCAGCCAGCCCCACCAGCCCACGGTACCGGTGGCGGCCAGGCCAATCAGTGCCAGCCCGGCGGCAATGCGGACGCCACGCTCGATATTTCCAATGTTGGTTTTCATTTCGATCTCCTAAAGTGTCCATGCCATTGGGCGCTTGTGGGGTAATCTTCGTCTTGATCCATGTCAAGTATGACCCGCAAGATCGTCGAGGATGGGGCAATCGGGTCGGCCATCACCGTGGCAGCAGTGAATCAGATGGTCCAGAGTGCGCCGCATAGCCAGCATGGCGTCGATGCGTTCGGTCAAGGCGTCGGCATGCTTTTGCGCCACACGCTTCACGCTGGCGCTTGCGCGCCGCTGGTTTTGCCACAAACCGACCAGTTCCCCGATCTCGTCCATCGAGAAGCCCAAATCGCGCGCGCGCTTGATGAAGCGCAGCGTGTGGACTTCAGCCTCGGTGTACTGCCTGTAGCCGCTGTCGGTGCGGAGCACCTGCGGCAGCAGGCCCAGCGACTCGTAGTGCCGCACCATCTTGGCCGATACGCCAGAGCGGCGTGCGGCCTCACCGATGTTGACGGGCACGGTGGTCATTGGACTGTGTAGCCTTCTTCGGTGATCGCTTTGGCGATGGCGTCGCGCGCACTGTCGGTTTGCACTTCGACTTGGCCGCTGGCGCGGTCGATCTTGACCTGCGCGCCAGCGTCAATGGCTTGAATGGCTTCGGTGACGGCGCGCTCGCAGTGTCCGCACGTCATGCCTGTGACTTGGAAAGTTTCTGTCATGGTGTTCCTTAAGTTGTTGAGGGGTCGAGTGGTAGCTTGAACCTTGCCATGATGGTAAGGTCAATCGGCTGATCCAAAAACCCTGAATTGGGTAGGGTTGACGCAGATCAACACTTGACCTTGCCATCATGGCAAGGTTGATCATGAACCCCATGAACACTTCAACCTCATCCACCCTGGACCTTGGTATTGGCGGCATGACCTGCGCCTCGTGTGTGGGCCGCGTCGAGAAAGCCCTCAAGAAAGTGCCCGGCGTTCACGATGCCACGGTCAACCTGGCCACCGAGTCGGCCCGCATTGTGTTTGCGCCCTCAGCCGATGCCGAGGCGCAGCTGCGCCGTGCCGTGCGCAACGCGGGCTACGAGCCGTTGACGCCGCAGGAGGCCGCACCCGCTGATGCCTCGCCGTGGGCCGACTTTGCGCCAGTGGCCATTGGCCTGGCGCTGTCAGCGCCGCTGGTGTTGCCCATGGTGGGGGACTTGTTTGGCGAGCATTGGATGCTGCCCGCCTGGCTGCAGTTTGTGCTGGCCACGCCGGTGCAATTTATTCTGGGCGCGCGCTTTTACAGGGCGGGCTGGCATGCGCTGAAGGCGCTCACTGGCAACATGGACTTGCTGGTGGCCATTGGCACCAGCGCCAGTTGGGGCCTGTCGATGTGGTTGTGGCTGACCGCGCCTGAACACAGCATGCCGCATTTGTATTTCGAGGCCTCGGCCGTGGTGGTGACTCTGGTGCTGCTGGGCAAATGGCTGGAGGCGCGGGCCAAGCGACAAACCACGGCGGCTATTCGTGCCCTGCATTCACTGCGACCAGACATTGCCCACGTGTTGCTGCGTGCCGGGGGGGAAGCAGATGTACCTTTGGCCGAAGTGCTGCGCGGTGACCGCGTGGTGGTGCGGCCTGGTGAGCGCATCCCTGTGGACGGTGTGATTGATCAGGGCGAAACGCAGGTGGACGAGTCCATGTTGACGGGTGAGCCCCTGCCCGTGCTCAAGGCCCCTACGGACGCAGTGACGGGCGGCAGCATCAACGGCGAGGGCCGCATGGTGATGACGGTGACCGCCGTTGGCCTGGAGACCGTGTTGTCCAAAATCATCCGTCTGGTGGAAGACGCCCAAGCGGGAAAAGCCCCGATACAGCGCCTGGTGGACCAGGTGTCGGCGGTGTTTGTGCCCGTGGTGCTGGGCATTGCGGTGCTGACTTTTGGTGGCTGGCTGCTGGCCGGTGCTGCGCCCGAGGCGGCGCTGATTCACGCCGTGGCGGTGCTGGTGATTGCCTGCCCCTGTGCACTGGGGCTGGCCACGCCAGCGGCCATCATGGCGGGCACGGGCGTGGCGGCGACGCATGGCATTTTGATCAAGGACGCGCAAGCGCTGGAACTGGCCCACAAGGTGGATACCGTGGCCTTTGATAAAACGGGCACCCTCACACTGGGGCAGCCGCAACTGACTGCCTTTGTGGTGCCGGGTGAAAAGGGCGAGGCCGATGACGGCACCCAGATGGCGGCGGCCGCGAGCCTGCAAAGTGGCAGCGAACACCCCCTGGCGCGTGCCGTCGTGGCCGCTGCCAAGGTCCGTGGCCTGCACGTGGCCGAACCCGACAACGTGCGCGCCGTACCGGGCCGTGGCAGCGAGGGCGAAGTGGGTAACCGCAGTTACCTGATTGGCAGCCTGCGCTGGATGGAGGAGCTGGGCGTGGGTCTTGGCGATCTGGAGGCCGAGGCCAAGCGCCTGCAGAACAGCGGGGCAACGCTGTCGGCCATGGTGGAGCGTACGACACAGGGCCTGAGCGCTGCCGGGCCTTACCGCCTGTACGCGCTGATGGCCTTTGCTGACGAACCCAAGCCCGGGGCGCGTGAGGCGTTGGCTTTGCTGCGTTCGCGAGGCATTCGCGTGATGATGATTTCCGGCGACAACCGCGGTGCGGCCTTGGCCATGGGTGCGCGCCTGGGGCTGAGCGTTGACGAGGTGATGGCTGAGGTGTTGCCTGCAGACAAGGCCGCCAAGGTGGCGGCGTTGCGCGAAGGGGGCCATACGGTCGTGATGGTGGGCGACGGTGTCAACGACGCCCCGGCCCTGGCGGCGGCGGATGTGGGTATGGCCATGGGTACGGGCACCGATGTGGCCATGCACGCAGCGGGCATCACCTTGATGCGCGGCGATGTGGGCCTGGTAGCCAGTGCGCTCGACATCTCGCACCGCACGGTCATCAAGATCCGGCAGAACCTGTTTTGGGCTTTTGCCTATAACGTGGCGGGCATCCCGCTGGCCGCGCTGGGCTACCTGAGCCCGGTGGTGGCGGGTGCCGCCATGGCGCTCAGCAGTGTGAGTGTGGTGACCAATGCCTTGTTGCTCAAGCGCTGGCGGGCAAGGTGAGTTCTATCGTCGCTTGATTTGTATCAAGGTGGTCGTTGCCGTGTCATGGGATGCTCTGCACCATGGCCAAAGAATCCCTGCGTATCATCCTGGACGAGCACCGCGCCGTCGCAGCCGTTCTGCGCTCCATGCGCATGATGATGGCGCAAGGCCCGGGCGACGCACCCGAGCGTTTTTTCGATGTGCTGCGCGCCATGTTGTTCTACATTGACGAATTCCCCGAGCGTCAGCACCACCCCAAAGAGTCAGACCTGCTGTTCCCCAAATTGGCCCGCCGCGCACCGGAGCTGATGCCCGTGATTGACCGTTTAGAGCGCGAGCACATGGAAGGTGAAAATCGGGTGCGCGAACTGCAACACCTGCTGTTGGCCTGGGAGCTGTTGGGCGAGGAGCGCAGCCAGGCCTTTACAGAGGCCGCCAGTCGGTACGCTGATTTTTATCTCGCCCATATGCGATTGGAAGAGACGGACATCCTTCCTGCCGCTGAGCGCTTATTGAGCGACGAAGAATGGGCCGAGCTGGACAAGGCCTTTGCCGCCCATGTCGACCCCTTGGCTGGCACCGCAGCGCGCGACCCCGCTTACGACCGGCTGTTTACCCGCATCGTGCTCAAGGCCCCTGCGCCGATTGGCGTCGGGCCTGCCTGAGCGTTGCGCATCATGCCTTTGCGTCAGGCGGCCAACGCGGGGTAATCGGTATAGCCCTTCTCGCCGCCGCCATAAAACGTGGTGCGGTCAGCCGCGTTGAGTGGGGCATCGGCGCGCAGGCGTTGCACCAGGTCCGGGTTGGCAATGAAGGGGCGGCCAAAGGCCACCAGGTCCACGCCCTGGGTGAGTGCCTGGTTGGCTAAGGCCTTGTCGTAACCGTTGTTGGCCATCCATGCGGCCTGGCCGCCCGCAGTGCGATAAGCCTGTTGCAGAGCGGCGTAGTCAAATGGGCGGTCGGCGATCTCGCGCGGGCCGCCTGTAGCGCCTTCAATCAGGTGCAAAAACGCCAAATTGAGTGGGGCCAACTCGCGCAGCACGTATTCAAACAGCGCTTGCGGGTTGGCATCAATCACATCGTTGGCGGGGGTGACGGGCGACAGGCGCAGGCCCGTGTGTTCGCCGCCAATCTCGGCCGTGATCGCGCGCATGACTTCCAGTAACAGGCGGGCGCGGTTCTCGATGCTGCCGCCAAAGGCGTCGGTGCGGTGGTTGCTGCCGGTCTTGAGGAACTGGTCCAGCAGGTAGCCGTTGGCGCCATGCACTTCCACGCCGTCAAACCCTGCGGCCATGGCGTTGCGCGCCGCGTGGCGGTAGTCCTGCACGATACCGGGCAGCTCGTCCAGTGCCAGGGCCCGGGGCTCGGAGGTGTCGACAAATGCGCCCACACCGTCCGTGAGGATGAAGGTCTTGGTTTTGGCCGTGATGGCGGAGGGCGCCACGGGCTTTTGGCCATCGGGCTGCAGGCTGGTGTGCGACACACGGCCCACATGCCACAGCTGCACCACGATGCGACCACCGGCCGCGTGCACGGCGTCAGTGACCTGCCTCCAGCCGGCGACTTGTTCGTCGCTCCAGATGCCTGGCACATCGGCATAACCCTGGCCCTGGTGGCTGATGGCGGTGGCCTCGGTGATGAGCAGGCCTGCACTGGCGCGTTGGCGGTAGTAGGTGGCCATGAGAGGGGTGGGGATGGCGCCTGGCGCGCGGTTGCGTGTGAGGGGAGCCATGACGATGCGGTTGTTCAGGCGCAAGGCACCAGCGGTGGTGGGGTCAAACAGGGTGGTCATGGGGAGCTTTCAGCGGCACAAAGGCAAGTGGAAATAGACAAGTGGGGCAAAAAGACGAATAGTCAATGTCGCAGGGTAGCCCGTCATGCAAAGCCATGTGGCGTGCACGTGCGCCGCTTTTGGAGTAGGGCCACAATCGATGGCCATGCCTGACCACACCACCCCGTCACCATCGCGCCTGCTGGCCCTGGCATTGGCGCTTTCTTTGGGGGCCGCAGTGTCGTTGGGCATTACCCGTTTTGCCTATGGCCTGCTCTTGCCGCCCATGCGCGCCGATCTGCAATGGTCTTACGCGCTGGCAGGCGGCATGAACACCGCCAATGCACTGGGGTACTTGATTGGCGCCTTGATGACGCCGCGCCTGATGCGTGTGCTGGGCCCGGCGCAAGTGATGGTGGCTGGCGCTGCGCTGGCCAGCGTGTTCATGGCCTTGAGCGGGTTTTTTACTGCGGCGTCGCCCCTGTTGTTGCAGCGCCTGTTGGCCGGTGTGGCCAGTGCCTGGGTGTTCATTGCCGGGGGTCTCTTGGCTGCGCGGCTGGGTGCCTTGCAACCCGAGCGCAGCGGTCTGTTGCTGGGCTTGTATTACGGTGGCACGGGCTTTGGCATTGTGGCGTCGGCTTTGCTGGTGCCTGCCGTGTTGCAGGCGGCCGCTGGACAAGCCCATGGTTGGGCCTGGGCGTGGTGGGCCTTGGCGCTGGCTTGTGCGGCCGCCACTGGCGTGTTGCTATGGCCCGCCAGGGTGCTGCCGGGGCTCGTGCCGCCTTTGGTGCAGGCCACCGGTGCAGCTGCCAATTTTCGCTTTGGCTGGCGTGCGTTTGCGCCGTCCTTGGCCGGGTATACCTTGTTTGGGGTGGGTTACATCGGCTACATGACCTTTGTGATTGCGCTGCTGCGCGAACAAGGGGCCAGCCCCGGTGCGGTGACCTTGTTTTATGCCTTGCTGGGCTTGGCGGTGATTGCGTCGTCCCGCATCTGGGCGGGCTTGCTGGATCGCAGCCGGGGCGGCGGTGCCCTGGCCGTGCTGAATGGCTTGCTCGCCGTCGCTACGGTGTTGCCTGCGCTCACCGCATGGTGGCCGGTGGTGTTGTTGTCGGGGTTAGTGTTTGGCGGGGTGTTTTTGTCGGTAGTGGCATCCACCACGGCGCTGGTGCGCCACAACCTGCCAGTGGGGGAATGGGTGGCGGGCATCAGTGCCTTCACCACGGTGTTTGCGGCGGGGCAAATCGTGGGGCCCACCATCGTGGGCTGGATTGCCGATGGTCCGGGAGGACTTGCGCGCGGGTTGGTGTTCTCGGCGTTGGCTCTGGGGGCGGGGGCCGCGCTGGCCGCCCGCCAAAAACCGCTGTCAGCGGCTGCGCCCACTTGATTACTTGAGCAGGCCTTCGGCCTTCATGGCGGCTTGCACGGCGGGGCGGGCGCTCACGCGCTCGCGGTAGGCCAGCAAGTGGGTGTAGGG
>ERZ724527.470-NODE-470-length-20129-cov-6.776726_pt1 | contig 20129 bp, 11 predicted proteins | sample MGYA00376060_ERZ724527 | MGnify/ENA primary metagenome ERZ724527 (study PRJEB28724, sample SAMN07190886) | activated sludge metagenome | isolation source: activated sludge of sewage treatment plant in Hong Hong | place: USA: Christiansburg, Virginia | collected...
AGCGCTTGCATGGCATGCAAGAGGTCAGCGGTTCGATCCCGCTTACCTCCACCAAAAAGGAAAAAACGACCGCGAGGTCGTTTTTTTTTGCCTGAATTTCATGGTCAGCTGCCCCCAAAAACGGTATTGTCCTCGTGTAAGAACAACAATAGAAACAGCGTCAGGAATGATGATATGCCCCGTTTGCTAGCTGCTTTGGTTTTTTTTATAAGTCTTTCTTTGTCTGCTCAAGCTTATGCAGCGCTTGCAGGTGAGCTTGATGCCAGCTTCAATCCATCCGACATTGGTTTTGGTAATGGAGACGGTGCAAATAACACGGTAAAAACGACTGTTTTGCAGGCTGATGGCAAGATTGTGATTGGCGGTTCTTTTACTTCGTACAACAGCACAGCTGCCAATCGTGTGGGGCGCTTGAATACCGATGGCACGTTAGATTCAGCATTCAGTGTTGGAACGGGTGCAAATAACACAGTCTGGACTCTAGCTGGCCAGCCAGATAACCAGATACTTGTCGGTGGTCAGTTCACAAGTTACAACGGCTCGGCCATCAATCGCATTATGCGTCTCAATAGTGACGGTAGCCTGGACGCTTCATTTAATCCGGGCTCTGGCGCAAATGCTCACGTTTTGGCAATTGGTGTGCAGCCAGACAGTCGCATTCTCATAGGTGGTTCTTTTACCAGCTTCGATGGCATAGGCATGAGTCGGATCGCTAGGTTGAATAGTGATGGCAGCAGAGATATTACTTTCAGCGTAGGTACAGGAGCCAATAATGACATCTACGCTATTTGTCTTCAGGCGGATGGAAAAATCCTGATCGGAGGTGATTTCACTAGTTACAACGGAACTGCTGTAAACCGCATTGCCCGCTTGAATAGTGACGGAACCCTCGATGCAACATTTAGCATTGGCAGTGGTATCGATGGCGCAGGTTATGTTCACGTACATGTGATGACCATACAACCGGATGGCAAAATTTTAGCTGGTGGCCAGTTTGCAAGCTATAACGGAAATTCGAGTAATTCATTGGTTCGTTTGAATGATGATGGCACTTTTGATACAAGTTTCACGACTGGTACGGGTATAGCTACAGCAGTCGGCTATTCAGCACCCATCGTCAATACAGTTGCAGTGCAATCTGATGGCGATTTGTTAGTGGGGGGGTGGTTTTTTACTTACCAAGGCGTTGCCTCCAATGGTTTAGTGCGCCTCAATAATAATGGACTTGTGGATACAGGATTTAATGTAGCCATAGGATTCAATTCCACTGTAAATTCACTGAATATTCAGACAGATCATCGGATCGTGATCGGTGGAAGTTTCGGCGCTTTTAACAACACAGGAAATAACGACGCAACTCGACTCAATATTGATGGTAGTCTCGCCAACGATTTTAATATTGGCAGTGGCGCGAGCGGAGACCAGATTAAAACGGTGGCACTACAGGCCGATGGCAAAATTCTATTGGGTGGTGCGTTTAACCGATACAACGGAATGTTATCTAATCGTATTGCCCGGTTACTGCCCAATGGCAGCATCGATGCCACGTTTAATATAGGTATTGGCGCGGACAATAGCATTGGCAGGCTAGCGGTACAGAGCGATGGAAAAATTATCATCGGAGGAGGTTTTACTTCCTATAACGGCACAGCCATCAACCGCATTGCACGCCTGAATACCGATGGTAGTTTGGACTCTACTTTCAATGTGGGTTCAGGCATTGGAGGTGCCTCTAGATGGGTCGAGCCCATTAATATTCAAGCAGATGGCAAAATTCTGGTTGCGGGATATTTTTCCAGCTATAACGGTACAGCAATGAGCAATCTTGCTCGGCTAAATACAGATGGAAGTCTGGATGCTACATTCAACATCGGCACAGGAACCAATGATGCAATATATGCAGTTGCAACGCAGCAGGACGGAAAAATTCTGATAGGGGGAAATTTCACTAGTTATAATGGTGCATCTGTCTGGCGTCTGGCGCGCCTCAATACCGACGGCAGCTTGGATGCCACATTTAATATGAGCAGCAGTGGCCCTAATGGGGCGATCTATGCGATTACTGAATTACCTGATGGAAAAATTCTCATCGGTGGCGGATTTTCTTCTTACAAAGGCACGCCAATAACAGGACTTACCCGTCTGAATAGCGATGGCAGTCTGGACACTACTTTCAATTCAGGAACTGGGGCATATCTTGTAACTTTTGCGTTACAGCCTGATGGCAAGATAATCGTTGGCGGTAACTTCACCAGTTATAATGGAACACCAAGAAACCGGATTGCTCGCGTTAACAGCGATGGTAGCCTCGATACCACGTTCAACGTCGGTACTGGCATCAATGGCACGACAGGACCTAACGTCTGGTCTGTCGCTGCTCAAACAGACGGCAAGCTACTGCTGGGTGGTCAGTTTACTAGCTACAACACCATCGGCCGCAACCGTATTGTGCGGATCAGCTCGGGCGATACGGACAATGATGGTGTAGAAGATGCGGTTGATTTTGATCGAGACAATGACGGCGTAGTAGATTTACAGGATGCATTTCCACTAGATCCGGCTGAGTCGGTTGATACAGACGGCGACGGCGTGGGCAACAACGCGGATAACTGCGTGGCTGTAGCCAACGCATCGCAAACCGATACTGATTCTGATGGTGCCGGTGATATTTGTGATAACACACCAAATGGCGATACGGATAACGATGGCCTTGATAACTTGTCTGACAACTGCGTTTCTGTTTCTAACGCTGATCAACTAAACGCCGACGGTGATGGCGAAGGCAATGCGTGTGATGCCGATGATGACAACGACGGCGTGGCTGATGTTTCGGATGCGTTCCCGCTTGATTCATCGGAGAGTGTAGATACCGACAACGATGGCATTGGCAATAACGCAGACACCACCCCTAACGGCGACACAGACAATGATGGCATCGATAACTTGTCTGACAACTGCGTTTCTGTTTCTAACACCGATCAATTAAATACAGACGGTGATGGCGAAGGCAACGCGTGTGACAGTGACGACGATAACGACAATGTTGCGGATGTGTCTGACGCATTTCCGCTCGACGCAACTGAGTCTGTTGATACAGACAGCGACGGCGTAGGCAACAACGCCGATAACTGCGTGGCTGTAGCCAATGCATCGCAAACCGATACTGATTCTGATGGCGCCGGTGATGTTTGTGATAACACACCGAATGGCGATACAGACAATGACGGCATTGATAACGCAGCGGACAACTGCCCTTTAATCGCCAATGTGAACCAACTCGACCATGGCGCGGATGGAACAGGCGATGCCTGCGATGATGCCGTGCCGTTGCCAGAAGATGTGATGGGTGCTGCCAATTCAAAAGCTGGCGCATCGGTTGCGTTTGCCGGCGATGTCAACGGCGACGGTTACGGTGATTACATTATTGGTATGCCAGGCTACGACATCCCTGCGTCGCCGCCCCTGAAAGCCATCAAGAACGCAGGGCGTGCAGAAGTGATTTCCGGCAACGATGGCGCCGTGCTGATGTCTGTTAACGGCGTAGCGGCAAACGATGCCATGGGTACGGCTGTGGCTGGCAATGCCGATATCAACAATGACGGGCTTGCAGATGTGCTGGTGGGTGCGCCGTTGGCAGACAGTGATGCGAAAGACGTTGGCAGTGTCACAGTGTTGTTCGGGCCAGACGGTGCAACAAGCCACACGTTGTATGGCGAGCAGGCAAAAGCCGGATTCGGTACCGCGCTGGCGCTGGGGGATCTTGATAACGACAGTTATGCAGAAATGATTATTGGCGCACCAAAAACCGATGATGAAAACCGTTTGGCCGATGTAGGTGCAGTGATGGTGTTTGATCACAGCAACACGCTGATACAAACGCACACAGGCATCGCCGCAAAAGACTATTTTGGCAGCAGCGTTGCCGTGGGGGATATCAACCACGATGGCAATGCGGACGTGATAGTGGGCAGCCCGAATGCAGATGACGGCGCGAATGGTCTGGTGGATGCAGGCAACGTTACCGTATTGTCTTCTGTGACTGCAGAGGCATTATTTACTGCATACGGTGATCGCGCCAAAACATTGTTCGGCACATCGGTAGCGGCAGGCGATGTCAACCATGATGGCTTTGATGACGTGTTGGTGGGTTCGCCGGGCGATGTAAACGGCACCTTGAAAAATGCAGGCAGCATTGCGGTGTTTTCCGGCAGCACCGGTGTTCGGTTGACCAAGCAGTTTGGTGCAACAGCCAGTGCATACCACGGTAACAGCGTGGCAGTGGGCGATGTGAACGGTGACGGTTTTGCCGACATCATTGCCGGCTCATGGAAAGATGACACCTTGCATGCACCGTTTATCAGCAATGCCGGCAGTGTGTTTATCCGCAGCGGCAATGGTTACCGGTTGTTGGGGATGTTGTATGGCAACGCAGCGAATGATTATTTTGGTGCGGCGGTGAGTGCAGGTGACATCAACAGCGATGGCAAGGCCGATGTGATTATCGGTGTTCCCGGTTTTACGAAAGGGGCAGGTGCTGTGCGGGTGTTGTCGGGAGACGCGTTGTAATGTTGTGCTGTGATTTTGTACTGTAATCTTATGTGTTGAGCTTCCATTGATAAGAGGATTGGTATGTTTCTGAAAGCAGATAATCGCTGGCAAGCTTTTGGCCTGCATTTACTGGCAAGCATCGTGATGTTTCTGGTGTTGGCGGCGATCATTTACTTCTCCTGGTATCCCGGCATCCTCTTTCATTTTGACGGGGGATTCGAGGGTATGCGCCTGATAGCGGGGGTCGACTTTTTTATAGGCCCCTTGCTCACCTTGCTGGTTTACAAGGTTGGCAAGAAACATTTGAAGCTGGATCTGGTGTTGATTGCCTTGCTGCAGGTGTCTTGCCTTGCAGGTGGCATGTGGACAATCTGGCAGACGAGGCCGGTGGCGGTGGTATATGCCAATGGCGAATTCCGGTCCATCGGCTATCAGGTATACAGCGATTACGGTGTAGTGCCTGATGCGGTGCCATTGCTGCAACAACAGTGGCCTGTCTGGGTGGCGGTAACGGATGATGTATCGCATACCAGCAACCTGTTTGGTGACCGGTTGGTGGACCCCAAAGCGCATTTCAAAGTGGAGGGCTATGTTCCTTTCAAGGATTATTTGTTTGTGTTGCCGCTCGCAGGAAGGGCGGCCAACCAGCTGCCGCCTGATTTCCAGCAGTTGGCAGGCGAGCTGGAAAAAAACAATCCGTCTATTCGGTTTTATCGTGCCACGCTGGGTGCGGGCGGTGGATTTCTTGCGGTAGATTCTACCAATGGCCAGGCGGAAACTTTTTTGCCACTCATACCGCGTGACGTGTCTATTTCAGCCTACCTGAACAAGAGCAAGGTGTTGTTGATGAACTTTATCAACGGGTTGCTGAAGAACGGTTAGGGCAGGACAGTCTTCTCCAACAGAATCCTTCACAAAAGTGTAAGTGTTTGGTCATAAACACTCTCTAGGCTTTGCGTAAGTCCGTTGCGCACACCAGGAGATCGCCGTGATCACACCCCGCCCCCATGTTATCAAATCCATTTTATTTACAGCCCTGACGCTCGGAATCCATACAGCGCAAGCGGCATCCATTAACGCGACGTTACTGGACAGCTACGAAACCGGTTTGTTCAACGCATCGGCTTCCGAGATTACGGCGTATTCCCCTGTCAGCCATTACTTTTTTGTGACCAGTAGCGCCACCAACAAGCTGGATGTGCTGCAACTGGATAGCAATAACCAGGTCACCAAGTTCAACGATATCGCGTTGCTGGGTGGTGGCCCTAACAGTGTGGCGGTCTATGGCAATGTTGTGGCGGTGGCGGTGCAGGCATCGGTAAAAACAGATAACGGCACGGTAGAATTTTACGATGCAACCACGCTGGCGCACCTGAATTCTTTAACAGTGGGCGCCTTGCCCGACATGTTGGTTTTCAGCCCGGATGGCAGCCGCTTGCTTGTAGCTAACGAAGGCGAACCTAACGACACCTACACCGTTGATCCGGAGGGTTCTGTCAGCATTATCAATATGACAGACGGTGCTGCAGCGTTGAATGCAAGCGATGTAGCCACGGTGTCATTTGCTTCCCTGCTTCCGGGTGATCTGGATAGTTCAACACGTGTATTTGGTTATAACTCCCCGACGATTGCCCAGGATTTTGAACCCGAGTACATCACTGTTGATCCTGATGGCGTTAAAGCCTATGTAACATTGCAGGAAAACAATGCGTTGGCCATTGTTGATATTGCATCCGCGACGTTAGTGGATGTTGTCGGCCTGGGTTTCAAGGATCACAGTCTGGCAGGAAACTACATGGATAGCAGTGATCGCGACCCGAATGGTGCGCCCGTTGCCAATATCATCAGTCGCCCTGTGTTTGGCATGTACCAACCGGATTCGATTGCCAGTTTTACAGTAGATGGACAGACCTACCTGATCACTGCCAACGAAGGCGATGCCCGTACCTGGGGGCCTTTCAATGAAGAATCGCGTGTCAGCAGTCTGGATCTTGATAACACTGTTTTTCCAACAGAAGCAGCATTGAAAAACAATGCATCGCTTGGACGGCTGAATGTCACCAACAAGTTAGGTGATACAGAAATCGATGGCGATTTTGATGCGCTGTATGCATTTGGTGCGCGCTCTTTTTCCATCTGGAACACCAGCGGTGTGCAGGTATACGATTCCGGTGATGACATTGAGCAAACCGTGCTGGCGCAGGATCCTACTCATTTTAATTATAGCCACGACGATAACAGCACACTCGAAAGCCGCAGCGACAACAAAGGCCCGGAGCCGGAAGCCGCCACGGTAGCCAAAATTGGCAGCAAAACGTACGCATTTATTGGCCTGGAAAGACAGTCCGCAATTCTGGTATATGACGTGAGTATTCCTACTGCGCCAGTCTTTGAGCAGTATTTGAGTAACCGTAATTTTGCACAGCCTGCTGGCGCTGGTACAGGTGGTGATCTGGGCCCTGAAGGCATTCTGTTTGTGCCTGCATCAAAAAGTCCTAATGGCAATAACCTGTTGGTGGTGTCCAATGAAATCAGTGGCAGCACTACGTTTTATAACCTGGATGTTTCCATTACAGGGCCGAGCAGTTCTGCATCGCCTTATCTTGTGCCAAGCCAGTCCAATGTAGTGATGGAATCTATCCTGACCGTAGGCGATTCTGTCAACAACAAGCCTGATGGTGTTACGCCGTATCGCATGGTGGGCATACCGGATGGATTGGGTGCATTTGATAACGGCAATGGCACATTTACCGTGTTGATGAATCATGAACTGGGCAACACAGCAGGTATTGCGCGTGAACACGGCGCCATCGGATCATTCGTTTCCAAATGGATTGTCAATAAAAATGATTTTTCCGTGGTGAGCGGAGAAGATTTGATTAAAGACGTCAAGGTGTGGAACGGTTCCGCCTATGTTTCGCAGGCATTGGCGATCAACCGCATGTGCTCTGCAGATTTGCCTGCACTGTCTGCGTTTTATGATGCCGACAGTTCAACCGGTTACAACGGCCGCATCTTTATGAATGGTGAAGAGGCGGGTGCCGAAGGCCGTGCTTTTGCGCATTTGATGGATGGCACGAGCTACGAGCTTCCCCATTTGGGAAAATTCAGTTATGAAAATGCAGTGGCCAATCCCGCAACAGGTGTAAAAACGGTTGTGGTTGGCACGGATGATAGTGGCAATGGCCAGGTCTATGTTTATGTCGGCACTAAAACCAATGCCGGGTTGCCAGTGGATCAAGCTGGTTTGACGAACGGCAGTTTGTACGGCGTAAAAATTACTGGTCTGGACACAGAAAGTGATTCGACGACAGCAGGCAGTGTGGGCGCGTTCACACTGTATTCGCTGGGTGATGTATCCGGGTTGACTGGCGCACAACTTGAATCCAACAGTGGTACCAATGTCAGTAAATTCCAGCGCCCTGAAGACGGTGTGTGGGATAAAAACAACACCAACGATTTCTATTTCCTGACCACGGCCAGTTTTACCGGCAACAGCCGCCTGTGGCGTTTGCGTTTCACTGATGCATCCAATCCTGCATTGGGCGGTAGCGCAGAAATGTTACTGGAAGGTGATGAAGGGCAGAAAATGATGGATAACATCGAGATCAACCATTTCGGCCAGATCCTGATCCAGGAAGATCCGGGCAACCAGACGCATATTGCAAAAGTCTGGCGTTACGATATTGCGAACGACACGTTAACCGAAGTGGCGCAACATGATCCTGATCGCTTCATTACCGGTGCACCCAATGATATTGGCACGCAGGATGAAGAATCCTCAGGCATTCTGGATGTGTCCAGCATTCTCGGCAAAGGCTGGTATCTGATGGATGTGCAGGCTCACTACAATATTGTCGGTGAATTGGTGCAAGGCGGACAATTGTTGGCGATGCATATTGATGACACAGATACAGACAGTGACGACGTTCCTGATAGCGCAGATAACTGTTCTGTTGCCAGCAATGCAGACCAGTTGAATACCGACGGTGATGCGCAAGGCAATGCCTGTGATGCGGATGATGACAACGATGGCATCAGCGACATAGCTGAACTGGCAGCGGGCACCAATCCGCTGTTGACGGACACTGATGGCGACGGTGCTGATGATGATGTGGATGCTTTCCCGCTTGATGCTACGGAGTCGCTTGATACAGATGGTGACAATATCGGTGACAACACTGACCCACTTCCGGATGATGCAGGTGTACTGAATTATTTTGCATCTGTCATGAAATCAGACAAAGCCGGCACAGCGGTTGCCTTTGCCGGTGACGTGGATGGTGACGGTTACGGCGATTACGTCATTGGCATGCCCGGCTATGACGTGCCTGCAGTGGCGCCTGCGAAGGCTATCAAGGACGCAGGCCGTGCCGTGGTGCTCTCTGGCAAGAACGGTGATGTGCTGATGGCGGTGAACGGCGCTGCAGCGAAGGATGCGATGGGCTCGGCTGTGGCGGGCAATGGCGATATCAACGATGACGGCTTTGCCGATGTGGTGGTCGGCGCCCTGCTGGCAGACGGCGACACCAAAGACAGCGGCACCGTCACCGTATTGTTCGGGCCGGATGGTGACGCCACACAAACCTTGTCTGGCACACAGGCCAAGGCTGCCTTCGGTGCCGCCCTGGCACTGGCAGACGTGAACGGCGATGACCATGCCGACATCCTGGTAGGCGCACCGAAAGCCGATGACCTTGCCAACAGCCTGCCGGATGCCGGCAGCGTGACCGTGATCAGCGGCAGCGACAGCAGCACCCTGAACACCTTCTACGGCGCAGCAGCCAAAGCCTACGCCGGCACCAGCGTGGCGGTGGGCGATACCAACGATGACAGCTACGCCGACATTGCAGTGGGCGCAACGGGCGAGAACCTGAACGCCAGCGTCAAGGCAGCCGGCAGTGTCACGGTGTACGAACTGGACGGTGACGTGCTGATGCAAAAGCTCGGTGCCGGTGCCAAAGCGGCTTTCGGGCAATCCGTGGCTGTAGGCGATATTGACCAGGACGGCTACGACGACATCATTGTCGGCGCCAGCGGCTTTGCCGGCAGCGTGACGGTGTTCTCGGGCAATGGCGGTGCGCAAATGCTGCGTCGCTACGGCAACGGCGCACAGGCAGGTCTGGGTGGCAGCGTGGCAGTGGGCGATGTGGATGGCGATGGCACTCTCGACATCCTCGCCGGTGCAGCACGCACCGACAAACCGGGCACCACAGTCACCAAACAGGCCGGTAGCGTGACGGTATGGAGTGGTGAAGATTACAGCGTGTTGGCCACTGAATATGGCGACACGGCGCAGGCTTATTTCGGTACCGCCGTGAGTGCCGGTGACATCAACAGCGATGGCCAGGCTGATGTAATCGTGGGGATACCGGGCCTTGACCTGCTGGTGCCCCAGGCGGTGAAAGATGTGGGCGCGGTGCAGGTGTTGTCGGGAACCGGTCTTTGATAAAGCAAATGGGCAACCGCGTGGTTGCCCTTTTTTTCAGGTTGTCCGGGCCAGGGCGAGGTATTGTTGGTGGACTGTATCAACGCGTTGTTGAAGGGTCGCCAGATCACTGTCATTGGTGATGACGTCATCCGCCTTTTCCAGCCGTAACGAACGGGAAGCTTGGGTTGCCATGATCGCCTTGATCTGTTCCGCAGAATTGGCGTCGCGTGCTGTGGCCCTGGCCAGCTGGATGTCCTCAGGCACATCCACCACCAGTACGCGTTGGCACAGCGCGGTTTGGCCAGCTTCGATCAGCAAGGGGGATACCAGGATGGCGTACGGGCTTTCTGCGCTCTGCAGCTGGTTCCACATCTCATCAAAAATCAGCGGATGCAGCTGTGTTTCCAGCCATTTGCGCGCGGGCTCATCGGCAAACACAATCTGCCGTAACTTTGCGCGATCCAGGGAGCCGTCAGGATTGAGAACGTCATTGCCGAAATGTTCGACGATTGAGCGCAGGGCTGGCTTGCCGGGTTCCACCACGATTCTGGCACAGACATCCGCATCCACCACTTTGATGCCCAGCTCAGAGAAACGGTCTGATACAGCTGTTTTGCCGCTGCCAATACCGCCTGTGAGCCCGACGATATACGTCATGGCGCCAGACCACTGACTCCTGCATACCAGGCACTGATCTCACTGCCCCAGAGCAACGATATCCAGCCTGCTGTAGCCAGGTAAGGGCCGAAAGGCATGGGAATCTGGCGGTCGCGCCCCCGGAAAATGATCATCGCAATCCCGAACAGCGCTCCCGTCATCGACGAGAGCAGGATGATTTGCGGGATAGCCTGCCAGCCCATCCAGGCGCCCAGTGCCGCCAGCAGTTTGAAATCGCCGTAGCCCATGCCTTCACGACCTGTCGCCAGCTTGAACAGCCAGTACACGCACCAGAGAATCAGGTAACCAGCCGCAGCACCGATGACCGCATCACGCAGGGGTACAAAAATGTCTCCCAGCGCGAGCAGTAGCCCTGCCCACAACAGTGGCAAGGTGATGTCATCTGGCAGCAGCTGGGTGTCAAAGTCGATGATAGAGAGTGTCAGCAGTGCCCAGGTGAGCCCAAGGGCGGCAGCACACTGCCAGGTGGGACCAAAATGCCAGGCAACCACTGCGCTGAGCAGACCGCACGCGGTTTCAACCAGCGGGTAGCGCATCGAGATAGACGTCTGGCAGCCTGCACAGCGGCCGCGTAGCAGCATGTAGCTGATGACGGGAATATTTTCCCAGGCGCGGATGCTGTGCCCGCATTGCGGGCAGCGTGAAGGGGGAAAAGCCAGATTAAAAGGTTCTGCTGGCTCCAGCGGTGTTTCCAGCAATTCGCAGCACTGTGCCTTCCATTCCTGTTGCATCATCCTGGGTAAACGCAGGCAGACAACGTTCAGGAAACTGCCAATCGTGGCACCCAGTATTAATGCGATAGCGGCCAGCAATGCTGGCTCTGTGGCCAGCAGGTTGATCGCCTCCACTAGACCACTTGGCCCAACTGGAATATTGGCATGTACATGGCCACCATCAGGCCGCCTACCAGAATACCCAGTATGGACATGATCATCGGCTCAAGCAGGGCAGTCAGGTTATCTACCTTGTTATCCACTTCGGCTTCGTAGTGCGTGGCTACCTTGTCAAGCATGGTATCCAGCGCACCGGATTCTTCACCGATGGCACACATTTGTATCAGGAGCGTAGGGAATACGCCAACAGTGCGCAGTGCAACGTTAATCATCGTACCGCCGGTTACATCATCACGTACCCGTTTCACCGCATCACGGTATACCGCATTACCTGCAGCGCCAGAAACAGAATCGAGTGCTTCTACCAACGGTACACCGGCAGAAAATGTTGTCGACAGCGTACGCGCAATCCTTGCAATAACAGCTTCATTGACGATCATGCCAACAATCGGCACTTTCAGCGTAACGCGATCCACTGCATCAGCAAATGTCTGGCTGGTTTCTTTGGCTTTCGAGAAAGCGATGGCGATGATGGTGACGCCACCAGCCAACTTCCACCAGTGTGCTTGTGCCATGACCGACAACCCCAGGACAAACTGGGTAAACGCTGGAAGGTCGGCGCCGAACGACGAGAAAGTCTCGGCAAAAACCGGCACTACCTTGACCAGCAGGATGCCGGTAACGATAAAAGCCACCGCAAGAACCGCGATGGGGTACGTGAGTGCTTTCTTGATTTTTTTCTTGAGCGCTTCGGTTTTTTCCTTGTAGGTAGCCACCCTGTCCAGCATGGTTTCCAGCGTACCGGATTGTTCGCCGGACTCTACCAGGCTGCAAAAAAGCTCATCAAAATATTTCGGGAATCTACGCAAGCCACTACCAAAACTGCCGCCGCCGGATACGTCATCACGGATGCTCAATACCATTTTGCGCATATTCTCGTTTTCAAGACCGTCTGCTACCAGCTCGAACGATTGCACCAATGGAACACCAGCTTTCATCATGGTAGCCATCTGGCGCACGAATACTGCAATGTCAGCAGGCTGAACGGCTTTACCGCCGCCAAATAATGGCTTGGGTTTTTTCTTGATCTTGGGTTTGAGTTGACCCTGTTTACGCAACTGGTTTTTTACATCAGCGAGAGAGCGTGCCTTGATCTCTCCACGAACCACCTGACCTTTCTGGTTCTTGCCCTCCCAGAAATACAGATCCGGTTCCTGGATCTTGGGCTTTTTGGCAGCCGCTGTTTTCGAAGCTGGCTTGGCTGTTTTTGTAGCAGTTGTTGTGGCCATGGTTTAATCCTTGGTAACCCGGTTTATTTCTTCGAGACTGGAAAGACCCCAGGCGCATTTTCGCAAACCTGAAGTGCGCAAGTTATAGAACCCTTCTGCTTTGGCGGCATCTGCTATCTGTATGGAGTTGCCTTCTTCCATGATGATGCGGGCAATGCGTGGCGTTACTTTCACTACCTCGTAAACACCTACCCTGCCTTTGTAACCGTTGCTGCAAAGATCGCAACCCACGGCTTTGTAGATGGTGATTTCTTCCCGCGGAATACCGCAGTCCAGTAATCCTTCTTCTTCCAGGACTGATTCAGGAATATCAGTAGCAGGTTGTTTGCAGCTTGGGCATAACCGGCGCGCCAGACGTTGGGCAATGATCAGGTTCACGGAGGTGGCCAAGTTAAACGACGGCACACCCATATTGAGCATACGTGTCAGTGTTTCCGGCGCCGAGTTGGTGTGCAGTGTAGACATAACCATGTGACCGGTCTGGGCGGCCTTGATGGCGATATTGGCAGTTTCCAGATCGCGGATCTCGCCCACCATGATGATGTCTGGATCTTGCCGCAGGAACGCACGCAAAGCTTCCGGGAATCCGAGGCCAACCCGCGCATTCACGTTTACCTGGTTAATGCCTTCGAGGTTAATCTCTACCGGATCTTCTGCCGTGGAAATATTGCGTTCAACGGTATTGAGGATATTGAGGCCGGTATAGAGCGATACAGTCTTGCCTGAGCCGGTAGGGCCTGTGACCAGGATCATGCCTTGTGGCCGCTCCAGCGCTTTCATGTACAGTTCTTTCTGGTAATCCTCGTAACCCAGCGCATCGATACCCATCTGGGCGCTGCTCGGGTCGAGTATCCGCAATACCACTTTTTCTCCCCAGAGGGTGGGCAGTGTATTAACGCGGAAATCGATGGCCTTGGTTTTGGACAGCTTCATCTTGATACGGCCGTCTTGCGGTACACGGCGCTCGGAAATATCCATCCGCGACATAACCTTCAGACGTGCAGACAGTTTTGGCCCCAGGGCAAGCGGTGGACGTGTCACTTCGAACAGGATGCCGTCCGTACGGAAACGCACGCGGTAGGCTTTTTCATACGGTTCAAAGTGAATATCCGACGCACCACCCTTGATGGCATCCAGCAGCACCTTGTTTACGAAACGCACGATAGGCGCGTCGTCAACGCCGTCTGTGCCGCTTTCGCCCTTGGGCGCGTCTTCGTCAACTGCTTCAACGTCCAGATCGAAGTCGTCATCGAGGCCTTCAAAGGCTTTGCCGGCATCTTCTTCTGTGTCTGCAAGGAATTTTTCGATGGCCTTGCTGAGTTGGTCCTGTTGTACCAGAACAGCCTCGGTAGTCAGGCCGGTCTGGAACTTGATGTCATCCAGTGCGCGCAGGTCGGTGGGGTCTGCCATGCCAAGAAACAGGCGGTTTCCACGCTTGAAAAGCGGCAATACCTGGTATTTGCCGAGCAGCTCGCGTTTGACGACGTCTTTAGGTATCTGCTGGGGGTTGTGGCAACTGAAGTCATAAAGTGGAACGCCAAATTCTTCCATCGCCGCCACGGCAATCGGTTGCGCGCCAACAATTTTGTGCTCGACTAGCCACTGCGTAACGGGTTGCTTGGCTTTGCGGGATTCCAGCAGCGCATTCTGCGCCTGCTCCATATTAAGCAAGCCGTCGTTGACCAGACGTCGCGCCAAACCGCTGACAGGAATGTTACTCATAGCGTGCTGCTGCCATTTCACCGGGATAATTTCCGAGTCTATCGGCAAAGCGTTATCTGCGCAATAAATCAGGATTTACAATGCGATAGCGGTCACAATTGAAGTCGGTGCTGAGCAATGGGCAAATATCGGGTGGCACAGGACAAACTGACCAAAAAGGTCACATACGGGCAATTTATGTGTGGGAATTTCATGTCGCTGAACAGGCGCCATGGTATGAGTTACCCGCCGGCTTTTATCTAACCGGTTGAATTACAAGGAATGGGAGCTGATTTGGCAAAGTTGGCACAGAGCTTGTATCATCTCCCACCAGAGGCAGCAGCTTACCCATCAAGGCAGTTGCAGGGCTTCAACCCGTAAGGGTCAATAATCAACTTTTCGAGGTACACACCATGAAAAAGCAACTGCAACAGGGTTTCACCCTTATTGAATTGATGATCGTAGTAGCCATCATCGGTATTCTGGCTGCCATCGCGCTGCCTGCGTATCAAGATTACACCATCCGTTCAAAACTGACTGAGTGTTCTGGCGTATTGAGCGCTTGTAAACTGTCTGTTTCTGAAGCATTTGCTTCTGTGGGCACTTTGCCTGCTGATGAAACAGTAGCAGGTTGTGGCACTAACGCTACCCAATACTGCGACGTAGCTACTGTTGCTAACGGTGTTATCACTGTGACCATCGGTGGTAACAACGGTGTAAACGCAGCGGTTGACGGCAAGATCCTGGTCCTGACTCCAACACTGAGTGCTGACAGCACTGCCATTGTTGAGTGGGTAGGTTCTTCAGACGCTGATGACAAATATGTTCCAGCTGCTTTCCGCAACTGATGCATAAAACAGCATAATCTGCTGTTGGAGAACCCCGCTTCGGCGGGGTTTTTTTATGTCTTGAAAACAGCAGGCCGGCACTTTCTGGTATTTTTGGCAGCAGTCTTTGCCATGGGTTGGAACACCATGTACATCACAATTGCACTTGTCGCGGCTTTCTTTACTGCACTATGGGGCTGGCGTAAGGGGTTTTTGCACCTGTTATTGCGTCTGTCTGCTTTGTTGCTGGCATACGCATTTACCTGGCAGGAAACCCCCGCTTTTGCTGCGTATATCGCTGAAAAAGGGTGGCTGACCGGTGTGCTGGTATGGCCATTAGCGGGGCTGCTGCTGTTTTTCACGGGTTCTATCGTGTTCTCCCTGTTGGCGCGGCTTTTGGTTCGCCTTGCGCCAGACCATTGGCAGCGCGGCGGCAAATGGGCAGGGGGTATTGCCGGAGCAGTATTGGGCTGTGGCTTGGGAATGTTGCTGGTTTGGACAACGGGAGCCTTGCAAGACGCCTGGCGCATGCGTATGGCACAGCAATCTGCACCAGTGCAAACGCCATCCACATCGGAAAAAACAACATCACTCAGTGAAGCAGACAGGATAGTCCGAAATCTTTCAGGTAATGCGATGTCGGCACTGGCGCAGGGTGCACTAGGCCAAGGCCCTGCGGCTACAGCGGCAGGCCGCTGGATGCGTGATCCTCTCGCTATGAGCGAGGAGCTGAAGCATCTGACAAGCAAGCCGGAGTTGAGGCAGCTGTTTGAAAATCCAGCTAATTACAATGTGCTGGTGCGTGGATCCACTGCAGATATACAACGGTTACCAGCGTTCCAGTCGCTGACAGGCGATGCAAAAGTGATGCAGTTCCTGTCGGCTGTGGGTTTGCCGGGTGAGGCGTTGCCCCAGCAATCACAAGCGTTGGCGGGCATGCTGTCACGCTACGCCGGCAACTTTGAAAAACTGCGCAAAACACCGGAATTCCAGGCATTGGCGCAAGATCCCGAGTTGCGCATGAAGTTGCAGCAGGGCAACGTGCTGGCGCTGCTGACAGATGACAAGATGCGACGTCTTGCTGCCATGCTTGCCCACGGTGAGCAGCCGCCCGGGGTGGGATCGGCTGATGGTGTGGGGTTGGCAGGTAGTGAAGAGTTTGCCAGTCTCGGGCAAGACAAGCAGGAACAAAAAACGCCTGAAGAAAATCTGCCCAAAAAAATCCTGTATCAATGGAAAGACGAAAAAGGACGTATGCATTTCACGGAAGATAAACCGCCAGAGGGTGTAAAAGCTGATGTCATCCAGCCTTGATAAAAATGCTGTACAACGCGGCTCATGGCAGCAGCTGGACCAGCAACTGGTGTACGAAAATCCCTGGATCAGTGTCACACATGAAAATGTGCTTACGCCTGCAGGCACAGCAGGGATTTACGGCGTGGTGCATTTCAAAAGTCGTGCGGTGGGTGTGGTGCCATTGGACGATGAGGGGCATGTCTGGCTCGTCAAACAGTTCCGGTACACACTGAACCAGTACAGTATCGAGATTCCGGAAGGGGGTTCGCCTCTGGCAGAAGATATGCTGGAGACAGCCAGGCGCGAGTTGCGCGAAGAAACTGGCCTCACGGCTAACGAGTGGACGCATTTGCTGGATTTGCACACCTCCAATTCTGTGACTGATGAGAACGGCGTGATATATCTGGCGCGCGGGTTGCAGCGGGGTGAGACGGACTTTGAAGCAACTGAAGATATCGAGGTGTTGCGTGTGCCGCTGTCAGAGGCCATAGACTGGATTTTTGCAGGAAAGATTACCGATTCGCTGTCGATTATGGGCTTGCTGGCCACTGAGCGTCACAGGAATACGGGAATCTTGTAAAAAATTTACATATACTGAAGGCACATGTTTTAGTAACGCAGTGAGGAGTCAGGATGGTGGACGATATCGATCCCCAGGAAACGCGTGAATGGCTGGATGCCATGGAAGCACTGATACAGCATGGCGGGCGCGAACGCGCTGCATTCATGTTGTTTACACTGGCTGCAAAGGCTTACGAGAAAGGCCTGAAATTACCGACAGCGATTACCACCCCTTACCGCAACACGATCCATTTCACTGAAGAAAAGCGTATGTCCGGCGACCTGTTCATGGAGCGCCGCATCCGTTCACTGGTGCGCTGGAATGCGCTGGCGATGGTCATGCGCGCCAACAAGCGCGAAGACGGTCTCGGCGGCCACATAGCCACATTTTCGTCGGCTGCGATGTTGTATGACATCGGCTTTAATTATTTTTTCCGTGGCGGGGAAGGCGAACAACAAGCCGACCTGATTTATTACCAGGGACACAGTGCGCCGGGTATTTATGCGCGCTCGTTTCTGGAACGCCGTTTTGATGAAGACAAGCTGGATAACTTTCGCCGTGAAGTAGATGGCAACGGGCTTTCGTCGTATCCGCATCCCTGGCTGATGCCGGATTACTGGCAATTTCCCACAGTGTCGATGGGGTTAGGCCCGATCCAGGCGATTTATCAGGCGCACGTGATGAAGTATCAGCAAAAGCGCGGACTGGTGGATCAAGGTGATAGAAAAATCTGGGCGTTTCTCGGGGATGGCGAATGTGATGAACCTGAATCGCTCGGCTCCATTTCGTTAGCAGGGCGTGAAAAACTCGACAACCTGATTTTTGTGGTCAATTGCAATTTGCAGCGGCTCGATGGCCCGGTTCGCGGCAATGGAAAAATTGTGCAGGAACTGGAAGGTGTGTTTCGCGGCGCAGGTTGGAACGTCATCAAAGTTTTGTGGGGCAGGCATTGGGATGCCCTGTTTGAAAAAGATAAGACCGGCTTGCTACAAAAACTCATGGATGAAGTGGTCGACGGCGAATTGCAGAATTGCAAAAATATGGGCGGCGCTTACACGCGCGAAAAATTCTTTGGCAAATATCCGGAGTTGTTGAAGCTTGTTGAAGATTTGTCCGATGACGATATTTCTGAGCTCAACCGTGGAGGCCATGATCCGTATAAGGTTTACGCAGCGTATTGGGAGGCAGTCAACAACAATGGCGGCAAGCCTACGGTAATACTTGCGCAAACCGTAAAAGGTTATGGCATGGGTGCATCTGGTGAGGCAACCAATGATACGCACTCGGTAAAAAAACTGGACGAAGAAAGTTTGCACCACTTCCGCGACAAGTTTGATATTCCGCTCACAGACGAAGAGTTGGAAAGTATTCCGTATTACCGTCCGCCGGAAGACAGCCCGGAAATGGAATACATGCGTGAACGCCGTGCAAAACTCGGCGGTGCATTGCCTGCTCGCCGTCGCCAGACAGACCATTTTCCTGCACCGGCGCTCAGTGATTTTGAACCCGTGCTGGCAGGAAGTGGTGAGCGCGCCATTTCCACGACAATGGCTTTCGTACGTTTGTTGTCGATACTGGTCAAGGATCAGAACATTGGTAACCGCATTGTGCCGATTGTGCCGGATGAAGCGCGGACATTCGGTATGGAAGGCATGTTTCGACAGCTCGGTATTTATTCGTCGGTCGGGCAAAAATATTCGCCTGTTGATGCCAACCAGATGCTGTACTACAAGGAATCCGAACAGGGACAAATCCTGGAAGAAGGTATCAACGAGGCCGGCGCGATGTCGGCATGGATTGCATGTGCAACATCCTACAGTACGCACAACTGCCCATTGGTACCGTTCTATATTTTTTATTCCATGTTCGGTTTCCAGCGCATCGGTGACCTCGCATGGGCGGCAGGTGATTCCGGCTCGCGTGGATTCCTGATCGGTGCCACGGCGGGTCGTACCACGCTGAATGGTGAAGGCCTGCAGCACCAGGATGGTCATAGCCATATTCTTGCGAATAGCATTCCCAATTGCGTAGCGTACGATCCTTGTTATGCCTATGAGCTGGCAGTGATAATCCAGCAGGGTTTGAAAGAAATGCTGGAAGAGCAGAAAAACCGTTTTTATTACATCACAGCAATGAATGAAAACTACGCGCAACCACCGATGCCTGCAGGTGCGGAAGAAGGCATTGTGCGCGGCATGTATTGTTTGCGACGTGAAGAAGGTGCGCAAATACAGCTACTTGGTTCTGGCACTATCCTGCGTGAAGTGGAAGCTGCAGCAGTGATATTGCGTGAACAATTCCAGTTAAAATCCAATGTGTGGAGCGTCACCAGCTTTAATGAATTGCGGCGAGAAGGGCTTGAAGTGGAACGCTGGAATCGTTTGCATCCCACGGCAACGCCACGGGTAACGTATGTTCAATCGCTGCTGGCAGGCACACAAGGCCCGGTCATTGCTGCAACTGATTATGTGAAATTGTATGCCGACCAGATTCGTCAGTGGGTTCCGCACCGTTATGATGTATTGGGCACAGATGGTTTTGGCCGTAGTGATACTCGCGCACAACTGCGCAGGCACTTCGAGGTGGATCGCTACCATATTGTCTTGGCGACACTGCATGCACTGCAAAAAGAAGGCTCGCTGGCAGTCGATATCGTGGAAAAAGCGCGCCAGGACTTTGGTATTCCGGCAGATAAACAATCGCCGCTTTATAGCTGATAGTTGAGGTGAGTGTGGCAAAGGAATCAGTCATTATTCCGGATCTTGGCAGTGACGATGAAGTCGATGTGATTGAGTTGTCCGTCAAGCCCGGCGATATCATTACGGTTGACCAGTCACTGGTGGTGCTCGAAAGTGCAAAAGCCTCGATGGAGGTGCCGAGTTCGCTTGCTGGCCGTTTGCTGGAATTGACGGTAAAAGTGGGCGATAAGGTCAAGAGTGGCACCGTGATTGCCTGGGTTGAAAC
>ERZ724527.472-NODE-472-length-20076-cov-8.093402_pt1 | contig 20076 bp, 19 predicted proteins | sample MGYA00376060_ERZ724527 | MGnify/ENA primary metagenome ERZ724527 (study PRJEB28724, sample SAMN07190886) | activated sludge metagenome | isolation source: activated sludge of sewage treatment plant in Hong Hong | place: USA: Christiansburg, Virginia | collected...
GTGGGCGCCTCGTAACCAGAACCCTCGGTCTGGTTGTCCATGGCAAAGCGGCGGCCCTGGGGCGTGGTGCGCGCCAGCCAGGACACCAGTGCCGACTTGGTCAATCCCTGAAGGTCGATGACGGCATCATACCTTTGGGCCTGCAAAGCCAGCTTGAACGCCCGCCATTCCATGCGGGTCTGGCCGCTAAAGGGCGTTTTGCGCCAGCGGCGCAGTTCGCAGGGAATGATCTGTCGCACGCCGGTACAGCGTGCCACCAGCGGGGCAAAGGCCCGCTCCACGACCCAGTCGATTTCTATCCCTGGCAAGGCCTGACGCAGGTCCTGCACGGCTGGCATGGTATGCACCACGTCACCCAAGGACGACAGTTTGACAATGAGCACCTTGCCCCCACGCTCCCCCGCGTTGCGTGGGTCGCTGCCCCCCGAGGGGGCCCGCGCGCCTTGGGGCGGCCCGGCGGCGCTCAATTCCCTCAATGCGCGGCCTCGGCAAAACTGGCGTCGGGCTTGACCGATCGCAGCAGTTGCAGCATGTCAGCCTGGATACGCTCCAGCGCCTCATGCGTGTGGCCTTCAAAGCGTAAAACCAATACGGGTGTGGTGTTAGAGGCGCGGATCAGGCCAAAACCATCGGGCCAGTCGACACGGATGCCGTCAATGGTGTTGATCGTCGCGGGCGCAGCAAATGCGGCCTTGGCAACCAGTTGATCCACCAACGCATGGGGCTCGCCTTCGGCGCACTTCACATTCAGTTCGGGCGTGGAGAAGCTGGTGGGCAGGTCATTCAGCATCACCCCCGCATCGGCCACGCGGCTGACAATCTCCAGCAGGCGGCAACCGGCATAGGTACCGTCGTCAAAACCGTACCAACGTTCCTTGAAGAAGATGTGGCCGCTCATCTCGCCGCCCAGCGGGGAATCAATCTCGCGCATCTTGGCTTTGATCAGCGAGTGGCCGGTCTTGTACATCAACGGCACACCACCAGCCGCTGCGATGGTCGGAGCCAGGCGCTGCGAACATTTGACGTCGAACAAAATGGTGCCGCCGGGCACACGCGACAGCACGTCGCGTGCGAACAGCATCATCTGGCGGTCGGGGTAGATGTTGGTGCCGTCCTTGGTGACGATGCCCAGGCGGTCACCGTCGCCGTCAAAGGCCAGGCCCAGTTCAGCGTCGCCCGCCTTCAGTGCGGCAATCAGGTCTTTCAGATTCTCGGGCTTGCTGGGGTCCGGGTGGTGGTTGGGGAAGTTGCCATCCACCTCGCTGAACAGCTCGGTGACCTCGCAGCCAATGGCGCGCAGGATGTCGGGTGCCGAGGCTCCGGCAATGCCATTGCCGCAATCCACCACGATCTTGATGGGGCGAGCCAGTTTGATGTCGCCGACGATGCGTGCACGGTAAGCGTCCAGCACATTGGCGCTTTGGCGCTTGCCACCGGCCTGCAGCTTCCAGGTCTCGGTCTCCATCAGGACGCGCAGGTTCTGGATTTCGTCGCCATAAATGGCGCGGCCACCCAGCACCATCTTGAAGCCGTTGTAGTCCTTGGGGTTGTGGCTGCCCGTGACCTGGATGCCGCTGTGGCACAGCGTGTTCGCTGCAAAGTACAGCATGGGCGTGGTGACCATGCCCACATCAATGACGGAGATGCCGGCATCCTGCAAACCGGCCATCAGGGCTTCGGCCAGCCCAGGGCCGCTCAGGCGACCGTCGCGGCCAATGGCGACCGTGGTTTCCCCCTCGGCCATGGCGACCGTACCAAACGCTCGACCCAGGCCGCGCGCAACGTCTTCGTTGATGGTAGACGGCACGATGCCGCGGATGTCGTAGGCTTTGAAGATGCTGGAGGAGAGTTGCATGTGTTTTCCCTGTGCAAAGTGGTCGGAAGCAAGGGTTGAATGTGCTGTGCCTTGCCTGGTCTGGGATTGTAGGTGCGCTTGTGTGGCCGGGTGTTTGTGCTTGGGGGGTGTTTGGACGGCAGTGTTGGCGCGCGCAGCGCGGGCGGGGCAGATGCCGGGGGCTCATGAACCTGCGGTTCCGAAATCGCCCCCAACATCCGCCCCGCCCGCGCTGGGTCTGGGTTTACGTCGATCGCAGGGTCGTTGATTTGCTACTATAAAGATAGCTGACTACGAATATTCCACGAGGGCGGGAGGCCAATTTGACAAACACAGTTCCACAAGGAAAGTTGCGATCTACCGTGAGGGTTCAACATTGGAGGCCACCGGCAGGCAACACGCGCCGCGAAGCGGCAAACTGATGTTGCTTGTTCGCGTCGGCCGTTAGGTGGCGCCATTCTTTTGCCCACGTTTTTTCGCATTCTCCGCGCAACCATACGAGAGAAGAGCGAGGAGCGACGATCCGATAACTGCGTCCAAGTGATCGGTATCTCGCATCGCCACCTGTGAAATAGCGGAAAAAATCGCCAACAGGCCGAAGAACGCAGCTGATACAAAGAGCCAGCGTGAGACGGATGAAGCAGGCCGGTTTCTCCGCCTTCGCGCAAGCCGGAACGCCACGATTCCGAAGATGACTGCGATCGCCGCGAGTCCCACTCCAAAGATGAGTGCTGCAAACGATTTGGCTACGCCGGGGCGGGTCATTGCCCCGAGAAACCAGAAGAACAATGCAGAGAATGCCAGCGCGATTGCTGCGCAAACTACTGCGGTCACCAAACGAACCCTAGTGTGTACGGGGGTGAGCAGTTCGTCGGGATCGAACATTCGCATCATCACTACCCACCTAACTTGATGTAGCCGCGGCGCCCATCTTGGTGCCACAGGATAGGCGCCGAGATATACCCGGCTTCCACTGGCAGAAATCGGTGCCTCACGAAGCGGCAGGGCGCATCCAGCCCAGGGTCGCACTCATATCTCGAAGCCGTTGAAGTCATTTTCATCCCCTTGAACCTCGTCGCCTATCCTGGCGAAATCCGGTCGTTGTCGGGTCGCGTTCCCGACACATCGTGCGCTCTGCACTATAGCCCACCACCACACCCAAGACCGACTGCCTACCAACACAGCCAGGCGCGGGTGGGGCGGATGTTGGGGGCGATTTCGGAACCGCAGGTTCATGAGCCCCCGGCATCTGCCCCACCCGCGCCGGGTCGAGCTTCAAGCCGATGCAAAAGACCTGAATTAGCTACAAAAACGGTAGCTGGCTACGCTTATTTCACGAGGGCTGCAGACCAATTTGACCAAATTTTTCACCCCACTGAGCTGAGTCGTTCGGCCATTCTCGTTTGCCACCCGGGGCCAGTGGCCTTCCAACGCTCAATCACGTCTGCAGGCAACCGGATGGACAGCAGCTTGCGCGGATTCGTGGCGATGGGGCGACCGCCCCGGTTGATCTTGGCCCGTGCCAGCATAGCTTCATCGACTTCCGGCAGCTCGTCGTATTCGTCCTTCGCAACCACGTGTGCATCGACCCGCGCAAGATCAGACGTCAAGGAGCGGTGCGATGCGGGTTTGTTCGCGTTCATTGGCTTTCCTCATGCTGAATACGTGACGATCCGCGCCACGCGGTGTGTATCCAATGACTACCATCCGCCCTGCCAGTAAGCCATAGCTGATGATTCGTTGTTCGCCGTAGTCCTTGCGCGTGTCTTCGAATTCAAGGGTAACGCCCTCAAAGACTATCTCCGCATCCAAGAAGTCCAGCCCCCGGTCCGCCAAAGCCCTGTCTCGCTTGATTGGATCGAAGGTGATACGCATAGGTTATTGTAGATACAAAAACAGTAATCGACAAACCCATAATTGCCTGCCAACACCGCCAGGCGCGGGTGGGGCGGATGTTGGCGGCGATTTCGGAACCGTAGGTTCATGAGCCCCCGGCATCCACCCCGCACGCGCCGGGTCGCACAATAAGCCGCTAAAAAATGCATTTACTATCGAAACAATAGCATTCAATGCATATTCCACGAGGGCTGAATGCGAATATGACAAATGGAATTCAGTCACCGCTATTCACACCGCCGCCAACTCCATGACTTTACAAACCGTCCTCCAATTGCGATCCGTCATCGGCACGCCGAGGAGCTTTTCTGCACTGGCGGCGAGTTTTGATTTCCCCACGCCTTCCGGTGCATGCAGATAAAACACGCCATCGCCCAAATGAAACCGTTCGTTTACCTTCTTCAGGCTGGACAGTTTGTCCAAATCAGGGCGCCGGGGCTTGGCGGCAAGAAAGCCGAGATGCAAACTCTGTGGATCGGGTTCAGCCTCTGGAAAGGGGTTATCCGCGCATGCTTTCTGCAGAGCAGCAAGGTCGAGAATGAGCGTGAACGGTTCAAATCCATGGCGTTGCTTGATCTCGGCGGCCAGTTGGCTGGACATTTGTGCGGGGTCGATTTCCGCGCACTGAAACACCGCATTGCCGCTCTGGATATAGGTCCTGACGTTGCATGCACCCATGCCCTCCAGAATGGCCACCAGGCTCTTCATTGGCAAAGGGTTCTTGCCACCCACGTTGATGGCTCGGAAAAAAGCAATGTAGGTATTCATTCGATCACGTGTAAAAGTGCGACTTGGGTCGCCTGGTGGAGCCTGGTTCGCATAAAGCTTGGGCCTGCGGCACATTTGGCACGAGAAAGACTTTAGCCGGATGGGCTGCGAAGCAGCGCCAGGGCTTCCAGCGCACGCCGCGAAGACGCTTGGCGCGGGTCGTTGAGTTTCACGCGGATGTTCAGCGCCTCCACGAAACATACTTGTGCCTGATCGAACGCGCCCTGCTCCACCAGGCTCCTGCCCCAGTGCTGCAGCACAAATGACTGCAGGCGGGTCCAGTGATGGGTGCGGCTCAAATCTAGCGCCTTGGCGAATATGCCGTGGGCCTCGGTGGTCTGGCCCGCGTACTGAAGTGCGGTTGCGTAAGCATTCCAGAACCAGCCAATCGGTTCGACTGCGGGTAGTGACAACACATCGCCCAGAAGTTTCTGCATCAGGACAAGTGCTTCACCCTCGCGACGTGCCGTCGTCAACATGCTGCCCAAATCCGCCGCATGCTCGACGGCAGCGAGGGCGTCACCACAAGCGCATGCTTGTTCAAGTTTCAGACGCGTCTCCACAATGCTCTCTGCCAGAGCGTCCGCGTCGGGTGCATTGAAGCGCAAAAACTCCATAGGGCTGTGATCCAGTCATGTTCTGCCGCAACGCAGTGTACGGCCGCCCCCATCAACCGACTGTCACGCCCCTTTAGCCAAGCCCTCCAGGCACGTGCGGGGCGGATGTTGGGGGTGATTTCGGAACCGCAGGTTCATGAGCCCCCGACATCCGCCCCGCACGTGCCGGGTCAGCACAACATGCTCGAAAAGCAAACTGGAGGCCACACCGACCACATGTCCGAAAACGGCTATTGCACACCACGGTGCTGCGTATGATTAACCCCATGCCAGCCACCAAACCCGATCCGATTGCCACACAAAGCGCCAACGATGCCAACGACGCCTGTTACCTGGCGCTCAAGGCGCGTGATGCACGGTTTGACGGACGTTTTTTTACCGGCGTGACTTCCACCGGCATTTACTGCCGACCGGTCTGCCGGGTGCGCACGCCCAAACGCGAGAACTGCCAGTTCTATGCCCTGGCCGCGCAAGCCGAATCGGCTGGCTTTCGACCTTGCCTGCGCTGCCGCCCGGAACTGGCCCCGGCCAGCACTGCAGCAGGGGCCGACAGCTTGCTGCCCTGGTCCACCCAGGACGCCTCCTTCATCCTGGCCCGCCAAGCCGCCAAGCTGCTGGATGAACCGGACCTGTGGAGCGACGGCGCACCGTCGATGGCAGAGCTGGCGGCGCGCCTGGGCGTCAGTGAGCGCCATGTGCGCCGCATTTTCGAGACGCATTGGGGCGTCTCACCACTGCAATACCTGCAGACCCGGCGCCTGCTGATGGCCAAGCGCCTGTTGACCGACACCGCATTGCCCGTCGCCCAGGTTGCGGCACTCAGTGGTTTTGCCAGCGTGCGGCGCTTTAATGCCAGCTTTGCCGAACATTACCGGCTGCAGCCCCGGCAGTTGCGCCAGTCCAGCACACTGGGAGCGCCAATTTCGAACACGGCCGGCATTGTTCTCAAAGGCGCGTACCGGCCGCCTTATGACGTGGCTGCCATGCTGCAGTTTTTTGCGACCCGCCAGATCGAGGGACTGGAAGCCGTCGACACCGAAAAGCTGATGCTGGCGCGCACACTCGCGCTGACGGTGGTAGGCAAGGTGCACAGCGGCTGGCTACAGGTGCAGTTTGTGCCGGAACGGTGCGGCGTGGTCTTGCAGATCAGCCCCAGCCTGAGCGGCGCCCTGCCACAGGTGCTGGCGCGTGTGCGCGCACTGCTGGACCTGGACGCAGAGCCTTCCATCATCAACGCTGCCTTGCTGGACGACTTTCCAGGCTCGGAAGGTTTGCGCGTGCCGGGCTGCCTGGATGGCTTCGAGCTGGGTGTGCGTGCCATCCTGGGCCAGCAGATCACCGTGCAGGCAGCCCGCACCTTGGGCGCTCGGCTGGTTGAGCGCTTTGGCACCGACCTGCCGGGTGCGGGTGCGCGTGGGGGCCAGATTTTGAACCGCCTGTTTCCTGCGGCGCAGGTCTTGTGCCAAGCCAGTGGCGAGGACATGGGCCAACTGGGCATCGTGCGCCAGCGGCAGCGGGCAATCCAGGCGCTGGCGCAGGCGGTCACCTACAACGGCTTGCTGCTGCAACCCGGCGTGGACATTCCCGAAACGCTGGCCGCGCTGCAGGCCCTGCCCGGCATTGGCCCGTGGACAGCGCATTACATTGCCATGCGCGCCTTGCGCTGGCCGGACGCCTTCGTGGCCGGTGACGTGGCGCTGCACAAGGCCTTGGGTGTGCAAGCCGCCACCAACTATCCGAAACAGGTGGCTGCGGCGGCCGAAGCCGCGTCGCAACGCTGGAAGCCGTGGCGCAGTTATGCGGTGGTACGGGCCTGGGCCACACTGGCGCCAACCCAGCCGACCAAGAACGCGAAACGGATGTGATTCGGTCCTTCAGTTGCTATATTTGTTATAGCGCTTCACGCTTATTACACGGGGGCTAGAGCCTCATTTATCATGAAATATTCAGCTAAGACCGTTCGTAGTACCTTGTCCAGCCCAATGGGGCCCATGACGCTGGCAGCGCATGACAACGCCCTGGTATGGCTTGGTTTTGATGGCCAGAAACATGCGCCTGACACCAGCAAATGGCCGTTGACCACGGGGCACCCGGTGTTGAATCAGGCGCGTGAGCAATTGCTGCAGTACTTTGCCGCAGAACGTTCCGTATTTGATGTTCCTCTGGACCTGTCCGGGGGTACGGCATTTCAACAAACCGTCTGGCACGCGCTGCTGGGGATCCCATTCGGGGGCACCACCAGTTATGGCAGCATAGGCCACGCACTGGGCAAGCCCGCAGCCGTGCGGGCCGTGGGTGGCGCCGTAGGCCGCAACCCGGTTTCCATCATCGTGCCCTGCCACCGGGTGGTCGGGAGCAACGGTGCCCTGACCGGTTATGCCGGCGGCGTGGACCGCAAAATCGCTCTGTTGCAACTCGAAAGCGCACCGTGAACGCCACCACTAAATCACCGCCAGCGACCCTGCCCCCCAAACCTTGGAAACTCGACTTTGTGTTGCTGGCCGCCATATGGGGCGCGTCCTTTATGTTCATGCGTTTGGCCGCGGTGGAGTTCGGCGCTTTTGCCACGGCTGGCATACGGGTCGGCATTGCAGCGGCGTTCCTGATGCCCCTGCTGTGGGCGCGCGGACACGTTGGCGTGTTGCTCACCCATTGGAAGTTAGCCCTGGTGGTGGGCATTTTGAATTCGGCCATTCCTTTTGCCTGTTTCAGTTACGCGTTGTTATCTATTTCCACCGGCCTGTCCTCGATTCTGAATGCCACCGTGCCCCTGTTTGGTGCCGTCGTCGCCTGGCTGTGGCTGAAAGACCGCCCTAATGGTTCACGCGTTCTAGGTCTGCTGATCGGTTTTGTGGGTGTGGCCCTGTTGGCGTGGGACAAGGCCAGCTTCAAGCCCGACGCATCAGGCACCGCCAGTGGTTGGGCGGTGTTGGCCTGCCTATTGGCCACGCTGTGTTACGGCATTGCAGCCAGCTTTACCAAGCGGTATATGAGCGGTCTGCCGTCTCTGGTGTCGGCGGCCGGCAGCCAGATCGGCGCCGCCGTCGCCCTGCTGCCTTTGACCTGGTGGTTCTGGCCCGACCATGCCGTGTCACCGCAAGCCTGGGCTGCCGTGCTGGCGCTGGGGGTGGTATGTACCGCCGTGGCCTACATCCTGTATTTTCGGCTGATCGAACGCGCCGGGCCATCGCGGGCCTTGTCGGTGACGTTTGCCATTCCGGTGTTTGCGGTGATGTACGGCGTGGTGTTGCTGGGCGAAGCGGTGACGCCCTGGATGCTGCTGTGTGGGGTGGTTATTGTGGTGGGGACCAGCCTTTCCACTGGCTTGGTCGCGTTGCGCCGCCATCCACGGTAGCCGGTTTTCAACGCCACGTTTTGGTGCGTTCACGCGTATAGTGCAATCGGCGCCGATCCACCGGCGCAGGCTGTTGGCGAAAGGAATTTTTTGCACATGCGCACGGGTGGCTGGATTTGTTCTGCGGTTCTACTGTTGGCCCTACCGGCCGCGGCCGACACCGCGTCCGCTGTACGGTGGGTCGACCAGGAGTTCAAGCCCTCGTCGCTGACTCGGGAGCGGCAACTGGCGGAACTGCAATGGTTTATGCAGACCGCCGACCGGCTGAAACACCAGGGCATTACCGCCATCCGTGTGGTGTCGGAAAAAATCGACACGCACGACTATGAGTCCCGTACGCTGAGCCGGGCTTTTGAGGAGATCACCGGCATCAAGGTGCAGCACGACATCATGCCCGAGGGTGATTTGGTGGACCGCTTGTATGCCGCCATCAAGAGTGGCCAGTCTGAATACGACGGCTGGATCTCCGACTCCGACCTGATTGGCACCCACTACCGCTATGGATCGGTGGTTCCCCTCAGCGATTTCATGCAAGGCGCTGGCAAGGCGTTCACCAATCCCGGGCTGGACCTGGCGGACTTCATCGGTATGGCCTTCACGACCGCGCCGGACGGCAAGATCTACCAGCTTCCCGACCAGCAATTCGCCAACCTGTACTGGTTTCGGGCCGACTGGTTTGCCCGCAAAGACTTGCAAGCCCGGTTTCGCGCGAAATTTGGATATGCGCTAGGTGTCCCGCTGAATTGGTCTGCATATGAAGACATTGCCAGTTTCTTCACCCACGACGTGAAAGAGATCGACGGCAAAACGGTCTATGGCCATATGGACTACGGCAAACATGACCCATCTCTGGGCTGGCGCTTCACCGACGCCTGGTTGTCCATGGCCGGTGCGGCCGACAAGGGCATCCCGAACGGCTTGCCGGTGGACGAGTGGGGTATTCGTGTGTCAAACGACCAGTGCACACCCGTGGGTGCATCGGTAGAACGTGGCGGTGCCACCAATTCCCCTGCAGCTGTTTTTGCACTAACCCAGTACGTGGATTGGCTCAAAAAATACGCACCGCCCGAGGCGGTCAACATGACCTTCAGCGACGCCGGCCCGGTGCCCGCCCAAGGGCAGATTGCGCAGCAGATCTTTTGGTACACCGCCTTTACGGCCCCGCTGACCCAACCCGGAACCGCGGCCGTGAACAAGGACGGCAGCCCCAAATGGCGCATGGCGCCGTCTCCGCATGGGCCCTACTGGAAAACCGGCATGCAAAACGGCTACCAGGACGTGGGGGCCTGGACCTTTCTGAAGTCCACCCCCCTGCCCAGGATGTCGGCGGCCTGGCTGTACGCGCAGTTCGTCACATCCAAGACCGTGTCTCTGCGCAAGTCCATTGTAGGGCTGACATTTATCCGTGAATCCGACATCAAACACGACTACTTCACGCGCAATGCAGCACGCTACGGCGGCTTGGTCGAGTTTTACCGCAGCCCGGCTCGGGTGGCCTGGACCCCCACGGGCACCAATGTGCCCGATTACCCGCGTATGGCGCGCCTGTGGTGGACCAATGTGGCAACCGCCGTCAAAGGTGAAAAGACGCCCCAGGTCGCCATGGATTCCCTGGCCCGGGCCATGGACGACGTGTTGGCCGATTTGCAAGGGTCGGGCATGCGGTATTGCACCCCCCGACTCAACCCACGGCGCGATCCGGCCCAGGTTTTGTCCAACAAGGGAGCGCCCTGGAAAAAACTGGGAAACGAAAAGCCACACGGTGAAACCATTGCCTATGAGCAGTTGCTCAAGGCCTGGACGGAGGGTCGGGTGCAATGACCCCAACCGTGGGCCAACCGGACGCCACCACCGGCACCCTGTCGCGCACACGGCTGGCCCTGCTGTTATTTGCCGTGGTCACCACCTGTGCCATTTTCGGGCAGACCTGGTGGGCGATTGAGCAGGACAAACGGCAAACCTTGACGTCGGAGACCACCAACGGCCTGGTGGCAGTACGCCTGCTGGAAGAACATGCCAGCCAAACCCTGCAAGAGGCTGTGCACACGCTGGACCGTGTGGCACGCGTGGTGCAGGCCAGCGGCGGTGCCCGCGATCCTGTTGCTATCCAGAAAATCGTCGCAACCCACGACATCGGTCACAGCCGCCATCTCAAGGCACTGCAGTATGTGTCCCCCCAGGGCACCAGTTGGATCAGCTCGCCCGACTTTCCGACCCACGCAACCCAGGCTTCTCAGCACGCCCACATTCAGCATTTGCTGAACAACCCCAAGGACCACGATGCTCTGGTCGGCCACCCCTATGCCAGCGCCTACGACAGCCAATGGGTGATACCGGTCGCCCGCACGCTTTACAACACGGCGGGCCAGTCCTTGGGGGTGGTCAGTGTGGACATTCGCCTGGCGTATTTTGGTGCCTTGTATTCCCGCGTCGCCAAGGAAAACAATGCCAGCGTGACCCTGCTCTCGGACCAGGGCTTCATCATTGCGCGCTCGCCGTTTGAGGCCCGTTATGTGGACCGCGACGTGTCAGACGAACCGCGCCTCCTGACCTTGCGCTCAGACGCGGTGGAAGGCTCGTTTGATGACGCAAGTTTTCTGGACGACGACCCCGGTGCCAAGCTCTACACCTACCGCAAACTCAATGGTTTTCCTGTCACCACCGTCTACGCACGGGACTACGCCAGTGTGTTGGCGCCCTGGGAGCGACGCACCTACGAGCGCTATCTGCTGGCCGGCCTGACGATTGCGCTGGTGGCTGCACTAACCTATTTCCTGATTTTCTATATCCGGCGGCTGCAACGCGCCCAACATTCCCTGCGAGAGAGCGAAGCCAAATTTTTTGGCCTGTTTCGCCAGTCGCCGGTGCCCCATACACTGGTGCAATTTGACACCGGCCAGATTGTTGAGGCCAATGACGCCTGGCTGCAGCAGTATGGCTACCAGTTGGGCGATGTGATTGGGCGAACGGCCCTGGAACTGGGCATCTGGGAACGACCCTCGCAGCGCGACGAAGTCACCCGGGCTTTGAACCAAAGCGGCGGATTGGACCGTTTTGAAGTGATCCACCGGCACCGCGACGGACACGCCGTTACCTGCCTGATGTCAGGCCGCACGATCCAGACCGGTACGCAAAGGCTGATCCTGTTCACCGTGGTCGATGTCACATTGCAGCGCATGGCGGAGCGAGAAATCCGGGACATGAACCAACAACTGGAGTTACGCGTTCAGGCCCGTACCGAAAAGCTTGAAATTGCCAATCACGAACTCAGCCTGGCACTGAAATCGGTGCAGGCCATGCAAACCGAACTGGTTCGGACCGAAAAATTGGCGGCGCTGGGTTCTTTGGTGGCAGGCGTCGCCCATGAACTCAATACCCCCATTGGCAACAGCGTAACGGTGGGCAGTACCTTGCAGCACCAGGCGCAGGAACTCTCGGCGGCATACAACCGGGGTGAACTGCGCCGTTCGTTCTTGCTGGACTATATCGACAGCGCCATCCGTGGCACTGAAATTCTGATGCGTGCGCTCGGCCGGGCCAACGACTTGATCAGCAGCTTCAAGCGTGTGGCCGTGGACCAGTCCAGCGACCAGCGCCGCAGTTTCGATGTGCAAACCACCTTGCGTGAAGTGTGCCTGACGCTGGAGCCCATGTACAAGAACACGCCCTACCGGCTCTCGGTAGAGTTGCCCGATGGAATCACCATGGACAGCTTCCCCGGCGCGTTGGGGCAACTGATCACCAACTTTGTCAGCAATGCACTACAGCATGGTTTTGAAGGCCGCAGCCTGGGCACCATGCAGTTGCGGGCGCAGGCCATGGGCGACCAGGAGCTTGTCCTGCATTTCATTGACGATGGCATTGGCATGACCGAGGACACGCGCAAGCGGGTGTTTGACCCCTTCTTCACCACCAAGCTCGGCCAGGGCGGCTCAGGGCTGGGTATGAACATCGTCTACAACATCGTGCATGAGGTTATGGGCGGCAGCATAGAAATTGCATCAGTGCCGGGCGCAGGCACCCACATTACGGTTATCTTGCCGCGTATTGCGCCGCAGGCGGCTGCCCACAGCGCCGATACACACAACCAGCCGTCGATGATCGATTGACTGACTAACTGACCAGCGTCTCCGCCGGGCAACCTATTGGCGAATCACGTCTGCGCCTGTTGGTGGTTTGAACTGAAAGACCGCGGCGTCCAAAGCTGGGTTGGTCTGAAAGGCAGTGAACCGCAAGCTGGAACGCTGACCAAAACTGTCCACGATTTCCAGGACGGCCAACTCACCCGATTTGAAACCCACGCGTACGGTTTGCAAGGCGCTGTCCTTGGCCTTTGGTACCGCCCGCACCCACTCCAACCCGTCCTGATCGGCATCGGCCGACAAGCCAAAGTCGGCCTGCAAGGCCCGCATATCGGCGGCGGAGGCAATCAAGGCAGCGGGCGTAGACCCCAGAACCTGCGACTGTTTGCGAGCGGTTACCTGGTTCAAGTCGACGTCATAGAGCCACAGGGTCTGGCCATCGGCCACGATGCTTTGCTCAAACGGCTTCTTGTAGACAAAACGAAAGTGCCCTGGACGGGCAAATTCAAACGTTCCGCTGGAGGTTTTGCTACGGGCGGACTGCCCTTCTTTGGCGGGCATGGTCACGGTCTGGGTGAAATCAGTGCGTGCCGTTTTTACGGTCCGGATGAAAGCTTCCAAGCTTTCCAGACCTCCAGCCCACGCGGATATTGAGTAAGCAGCTATTAAAAATGTAGCAAATTGTTTCATTCCGCCCTCGCCGGTACCAAAATATCGCGCTGGCCGCTGGTGCTCATGGAGCTGACCAGACCGGCCTTCTCCATGTCTTCCACCAGGCGGGCGGCACGGTTGTAGCCAATCTTCAGGTGGCGTTGCACCAGCGAGATGCTGGCCTTGCGGTTTTTCAGCACCACTTCAACCGCCTGGTCATACATCGGGTCTTTTTCACCACCTCCACTGCCATCAACGCCCGGCTCGCCTTCGCCGTCGACAGAGCCGCCTTCCAAAACACCTTCAATGTAGTTGGGCTCACCCTGGGATTTAAGGTAGTTCACCACGCGGTGCACCTCGTCGTCGCTGACAAAGGCGCCATGCACACGGATAGGCAGACCGGAGCCACTGGCCATGTACAGCATGTCGCCCATGCCCAGCAAGGCTTCGGCCCCCATCTGGTCCAAAATGGTGCGGCTGTCGATCTTGGAGCCCACCGAGAAGGCAATACGCGTCGGGATATTGGCCTTGATCAGGCCGGTGATCACATCCACGCTGGGACGCTGAGTAGCCAGAATCAAATGGATACCAGCGGCGCGGGCTTTTTGCGCCAGGCGGGCGATCAGCTCCTCGATCTTCTTGCCGATCACCATCATCAGGTCGGCCAGCTCGTCGATCACCACCACGATATGCGGCAGGCGCTCCAGTGGTTCAGGGGTTTCGGGTGTCAGGCTGAACGGGTTGTAAATGAACTCGCCGCGCGCCTTGGCCTCGGCAATCTTCACGTTGTAGCCGGCCAGGTTGCGCACGCCCAATTTGCTGAGCAGCTTGTAGCGCCGCTCCATCTCCGCCACGCACCAGGTCAGGCCGTAGGCGGCCTGTTTCATGTCGGTCACCACCGGCGCAATCAGGTGCGGAATGCCTTCGTAGAACGACATTTCCAGCATTTTGGGGTCGATCATCAAGAAGCGCACGTCGCTGGCCTCGGCCTTGTACAGCAGGCTCAGAATCATGGCGTTGATACCGACCGACTTACCCGAGCCGGTGGTACCGGCCACCAGCACGTGGGGCATTTTGGCCAGGTCGGCGACGATGGGGTTGCCCACAATGTCTTTGCCCAGGCCCATGGTCAACATGGACTTGCTATCGTTGTAGACCTGCGAGCCCAATATCTCGGACAGCCGAATACTCTGGCGTTTGGCGTTGGGCAGCTCAAGCGCCATGTAGTTTTTTCCGGGAATGGTCTCCACCACGCGAATCGACACCAGGCTCAAACTGCGCGCCAGGTCCTTGGCCAAACCGACGATCTGCGAACCCTTGACGCCGGTGGCGGGCTCGATCTCGTAGCGGGTGATCACCGGGCCGGGCTGGGCCAGCACCACCCGCACCTCGACGCCAAAGTCCTTGAGCTTTTTCTCAATCATGCGGCTGGTCATTTCCAGCGTCTCGGGGGCCACCGTCTCCTGGCGGGCCAGAGCACCGTCGAGCAGATCCACCTGGGGCAGCTTGCTGTCGGGCATCTCGGTGAACAGTGGCTTTTGGCGCTCTTTGGCGACACGTTCACTGCGCGGCGCCTCCATCGTGATGGGCTCCACAATCACAACCGGTTGCGGGTGGTGCTCTACCGTTTCCTCACGCTCTTCCAGCAAAATTTCTTCACGCTCGCGCATGGCTTGTTGACCCATGACGCGGTCCTGCGCGGTTTCGCGTTTGTGCTGAAGGGATTTCACCTGCGCATCGACCCAGGCACCTATACGCTCGGCGACGTGCATCCACGAAAACCCGAACACCAGCGCCGCACCCACGACTCCCAACGCAATCGACACCAGCCCAGAACCGGCAAATCCCAGCCACTTGACGCTCAAGGGCCCCAACAGATAACCCAGTACGCCGCCGCTGTGGCCACCCGGAAGGCGGGCCTCCAGACTGTACAGGCGCGACCACTCCAGCGTCGTGCTGGCATATAGCAACAAAGCCAAACCCAGCCAAAACACAAGACGGCGCGGGCTTGAACGACCCGACACGTCGCCGCGCAGGCGATTGGCGAGCAGCGACAGCCACAGCCGAATGCCAATGACCACACACCACCAAACCGAAAAGCCGAAAAGGAGGTAGCTGACATCTGCAACCAACGCCCCGAGTCGCCCGGCCCGGTTGACCAAGGGCGTGCCATCACCTGAAGTGGTCCAGGCCGCGTCCATCGGTGAATAGCTGAGCAACGCGATCAACCACATCACCAACAAAACCAGGCCAGCAATCAGTGCAATTTCATTGGCGAAACGCCCCATACCGGTCGGTGGATGGGAACCGGACGGAGCTGAAGATTGAAGTGTATGGAGCGAATAGGTCATGCAAGAAAATGAACAGTCGGGGCGAGCTTACCGCATGCCCCGGCCCGGGGAACTAACGCGGGAGCATGCGGCGTTCAAATACGCGCACCATGCCGCCTTCGAGTAACTGGATGAAGCCCTGTTCTTCGAAGTCTTTCATGACCCGGCTAACCATTTCACGTGACGCACCTACCATTTTGGCAATGTCTTGGCGCGTCATTTTTTCCCGGATCACCAAGGTATCCGTTTCATCGGCCACCGCAGAGTCCAGCAAGACTTTGGCCACCCGACCGTACACCCCAACCAGGGCCAATGAACTGATGTTTTCACTGGCTTTTCGCAAACGCTGGACCAAAACACGCATAACAGCGTGGGCCATTTCCATATTTTCATTCAGGCATCGCAAGAAACTGTCGCGGCCCAACACCAGCACGTCAACCTCCTGGTCTGCCACCACCGTAGCGGAATGGGGTTCGTTGTCAATCAGGCTCATTTCTCCCACGTAGTCACCCGAAGACAACGTGGCCAGAATCACCTCGCGACCATTGTTGTCCGTCATCAAGACCCGGGTACGCCCGACCAGAATGATGTAAAGCGCGTTGCACTTCCTGCCTTGTTCAACCAGAACTTCACCACGCTTAAAGCTTTTTTTGGACACCGCTCCAGCCAAGCCCTCAGCCTGCTCCGGCGATAGCGTGGAAAAAAGGGACACCCTGCGAATCAATTCAAGGTTGCTCAACATTGACATTCGGCCACTCCACGTAAAAGTTGGGCTGCGTTTCTTACAATGGGCTCTGTATTGAAAACGTCCACCGTGTCCAGAAATGTACACGGCGACGCTATTGCTGTCTCCAACCAGAGGTTCCCCGATGTCCGATCCCAAACACGCCAAGGTCCTGATTCTTGGCTCCGGCCCAGCCGGTTACACCGCGGCGGTCTACGCGGCCCGCGCCAATCTCAACCCTGTTCTGGTCACCGGCATGGCCCAAGGCGGCCAATTGATGACCACCACCGAAGTTGACAACTGGCCCGCCGATGTGCACGGTGTGCAGGGCCCTGACCTGATGCAGCGCTTTCTGGAACACGCCGAGCGCTTCAAGACCGAGATTTTGTTTGACCACATCAGCGCGGTCGACCTCTCCAAGCGCCCCTTCACCCTCACCGGTGACAGCGGTCAATACACCTGCGACGCGCTGATCATCGCCACCGGCGCATCGGCTAAATACCTGGGCCTCCCGAGTGAAACCGCCTTCATGGGCCGCGGTGTGTCGGGTTGCGCCACCTGCGATGGTTTCTTCTACCGCGACCAGGTGTGCTGCGTGGTCGGTGGCGGCAATACCGCCGTGGAAGAGGCGCTGTATTTGTCCAATATCGCCAGCAAGGTGTACTTGGTGCACCGCCGCGACAAGTTCAAGGCCGAGCCCATTCTGATCGACAAGTTGATGGAGAAAGTGGCCAGTGGCAAGATTGAACTCAAGACTTTCCGCACACTCGATGAAGTGCTGGGCGATGCCTCGGGCGTCACCGGCATCCGTGTCAAGAGCACAACCGACGGCACGACCGAAGACATTGCGCTGACCGGTTGCTTCATTGCCATTGGGCACGCACCCAATACCGAAATTTTCCAGGGTCAGCTGGAGATGGCGGGCGGCTACATCGTCACCCAGGGTGGCCTGAAGGGTTTTGCCACACAGACGTCGGTACCCGGCGTATTTGCCGCCGGCGACGTGCAGGACCATGTGTACCGCCAAGCCATCACCAGCGCCGGTACCGGCTGCATGGCGGCGCTGGATGCCCAGCGCTTCCTCGAACAAGACTGAACGGGCCCACGCGGAAATTCGCTATAATCCAAGGCTTTGCTGAATTCAGCCCGTGAGGGCCTGGACTCAATAGCAAATACTGCCAAGCAATTGGCGGGGGGTTACCGCCACCCTTTTTCATTGGCGAGGTGAGGCTAGAGCGAGACTCAGGCAGCCGGGATTTTCAAGCAATTGAGCCAGGCAGTTCGGGTCGCCAGTAATAGCCGTTTAAGTAGTATCGGAGTGTCCTCATGGCACGCGTATGTCAAGTCACGGGCAAAGGCCCGATGGTCGGGAACAATGTTTCCCACGCCAACAACAAAACCAAGCGCCGGTTCCTGCCGAACCTGCAATACCGCCGTTTCTGGGTCGAGACTGAAAACCGTTGGATTCGTCTGCGGATTTCGAACGCAGGTCTGCGTTTGATCGACAAGAACGGTATTGATGTTGTGCTCGCAGATCTGCGCGCACGTGGCCAAGCTTAAGGAGTAGCACCATGGCAACCAAAGGCGGACGCGAAAAAATCAAGCTGGAATCCACAGCCGGTACTGGTCATTTCTACACGACCAGCAAGAACAAGAAACTCATGCCCGAGAAAATGTTGATCAAGAAATTTGATCCCAAAGCTCGCAAGCATGTGGACTACAAGGAAATGAAGCTTAAGTAATGTTCAGGTGACAGATCTTTAGCTCTGTCCTCTCGCATCAAGCCTCCTTGAAAGAAAGCCCGCCCTGTGCGGGCTTTTTTACGTCTGTCCCTTTGTGTGTTTCGCCCGCAGCTGGAAAGGGGAAGGCCTTTTGCTTCGTGTCCTCCGCCCTTCGGGCTCCTCCTTTACCTACGCAAAAGACCTTCCCCTTACCAACTGCTGGAGTGGCTGGCGCACGAATGGTGTCTAGTCCAACACCGTTGACACGTCACACACCGCAAGATCAGACGGGCTATGCGTTTTGCGCAGGTAAAGGAGGAGCCCGCGCAGCGGGCGGGGGACACGGAGCAAAACGTATAGCCCGTCTGATCTGGAGCAAGCAAGACGCCCCAAACGGTCCGCCGGAAAAAAACCCTTTAAAAAACGGGCTTTCCTGAAGATCGTGTGAAAGGACTGGCTAAACGCGCGCCGCCCGCAGCCGCAACGAGAACTCGCGCAGCGCCGCAATGCCGCTTTCTTCCGCGCGCTGGCACCAGGCTTGCAAGTCTTTGGTCAACTGCTCGCGCGACACCGAAGTGTTGAGCCACATCTGGCGCAGTTCCTCGCGCATGGTCACCATCTTGTCCAGCATGGGCGACGCGGCAAGGGCCTTGGCCAGCTCGGGAGCGGCCGAGGCCGGCACCATGTCCACGTCACGGTGCATCCAGCGCTTGGCCGCCTTGATGACGGCGGCATCCGCGCTGCGCGCGCGCATGGCAGCCAGCTCAACCCGCGCTGCCAGGCGCATGTCTTTGGCATAGGTCGCCATCAATTCATAGCGGTTGGCGATCAACGCCTCAAGGGTTTTTTCATCCGCCACTGGACGAATGGCACCGAAGGCGGCCTTAGGTGGACGCTTCTTGACCTTTGCCAGGCCCACGGCCTGCATCACACTGATGTAGACCCAACCCATATCGAACTCGTAAGGCTTCACCGACAGCTTGGCCGACGTCGGATAGGTGTGGTGGTTGTTGTGCAGTTCTTCGCCAGCAATCAAAATGCCCCAGGGCGAAATATTGGTGCTGGCGTCCGGTGCCTCGAAATTGCGATAGCCCCAGTAGTGGGCCGCGCCATTGATGATGCCGGCCGCCATCACCGGCGTCCACATCATCTGCACTGCCCACACCGCCAAACCAGCGACACCGAACAACGCAACGTCTATCACCAGCATCAATACGACCCCCGTCGTGGAAAACCGCGTGTACAGATTGCGCTCCAGCCAGTCGTTGGGCGTTCCGTGACCATAACGGGCCATGGTCTCAGGCTTAGCGGCTTCCGCCCGGTACAACTCGTAACCCTGCAACAGGACGGTGCGGATGCCGTGGATGTGGGGGCTGTGCGGATCTTCGGCTTGTTCACACTTGGCGTGGTGCTTGCGGTGGATGGCAGCCCACTCCTTGGTGACTTGCCCGGTGGTCAACCACAACCAGAACCGGAAAAAATGGGACGCAATGGGGTGCAAGTCCAAGGCGCGATGGGCCTGGTGGCGGTGCAAGAAAACCGTTACGCTGATCATGGTGAAGTGGGTCAACACCAAGGTCAGCAGGGCAATCTGCCACCAGCGTAAATCCCACGCGCCATGGGCCAACCACTCGATGGTTGCAGTCAGCACTGGCGAATCGGGTAAAAAGTTCATTGCGCTTTTCTCTCTAAAAAGGGGGAGTCGCCGGGTGCCACGTCACACTGGTTAACACACCTATTTTAGGTGCGCGCACCTAGTTCCAGGGAAACAAGGTCTATTTCTTCTGCCACACCGCAGCAAAAAATCCGTCCGTACCATGGCGATGCGGCCACAGTCGCAAATACAACTGGCCGTTCTCACCCCCAATGCACAGAGTCATGGCGTTTTCTACCTTCAGCTCGGTCAAAACATCGCCCACCGGCAGGGCCACACAATCCGGGTTGGCTGCGGAAAAAGCCTCGGCAATCGCCTCATTCTCCTGCGGTAATACGCTGCAGGTGGCGTAGACAAGGCGACCGCCCGACTTCAGCATCCGCGACGCACTTTGCAGAATGGCCGCCTGCTTGACCGCCATTTCTTCCACCGCCTGCAGGTTCT
>ERZ724527.475-NODE-475-length-20045-cov-3.764182_pt1 | contig 20045 bp, 16 predicted proteins | sample MGYA00376060_ERZ724527 | MGnify/ENA primary metagenome ERZ724527 (study PRJEB28724, sample SAMN07190886) | activated sludge metagenome | isolation source: activated sludge of sewage treatment plant in Hong Hong | place: USA: Christiansburg, Virginia | collected...
TCTACGGTATTGCGATCGAACCGGGCAGTCCGAATCGACTGATTGCCGGCGTGGAATCCAACGATGGCTCGTCGCCGACGCTCTATCGGAGCCTCGATGGCGGCACGACTTGGTCGGCTGTGGGTCCCAATGCGAGCTACAGCTACGACATCAGCCTTGGCGCCGGAACCTTCCCCAATCGTACGCTCTACGCGTCGATCGACGGCATGCCGAAGCTCCGATTCCGGCGCGACTTGGACACCAACAACCTTGGAGGCGATGCAGATACTGGCGCACCCGACCTTGGCGGGAACGGTGTTTTTTTCCGACGACTCGATGTCGACCGGACCGCAGGTTTCCGCTGATTCCGGTGCTACTTCGACGACGATCACCTCCGGGGTGACCTCCAACCCCACGTATGTCGACGGCAGTGGAAAGGCGGCGATCGTTCAACCCTTCATGTTCAATTTCAGCCCGGGATTCCCTGCTCCCGGTACGGCGTTGTGGCTGTCGACGCTGGGTGACGGGTTGTTCCGGAGCATCGATGGCGGAACGACCTGGGCCAGCAGCCACGTCGGTATGCGAGCCAGCAACATCCGCGCCCTGGCCGTGCATCCGAACGCATTGACGATCGGCCCAGGCGGTGCAGGCAAATACTTGTTTGCCGGTTTCGGCGACTCGTTCTACTCGTCTCCAGCCATGTTCCGCTCCGTCGATACCGGCAACAACTGGAGCGTGCTCAACAGCGGATTGCGGGCCAGCCAGATTCGCGCCATCACCTTCGACCCCACGACCGCGGGAGTCGGGTCCGCGTCGCCACCACCCGCGATCAATAGCGCCACGATCTATGCATCGGGCCGATCCTCGGTGGCGGGCTTCCCAACCTATCGCTATCGCAATGCCGGTCTTTACAAAAGCACCAATGGCGGCCTGAACTGGTCGGTGATCGATGGTGGGCTGCCGCGGTTCGGTGTCGTGCCAAACGACTACAGCGACCTCGGCACCGTGCGCGCCATCGCGATCGACTTGCGCTCGTGCACGTCGCCGCCTCCGAGCGGGCCATGCAACAGTGGACCACTGCAACGGCTCTTGGCCACAGCCGACGGCTTCCGCAATCCGACGGTCGTGACCGTGGACACCAGCGTGACACCAAACATCAAACATTCGCGTGGCATATACAGCCACAAGATCATCGTGACGAATAACGCGGGATCAACGTGGGCGGCGCTCGACACTGCCGGCAACGGGCTTCCGGAACGGTGGACCGGGTCGGCTTGTCCGGTCAGTACCACGGGCACGAATCCCCCATGCACCGCCCAGCCAACGCCAGAACGTCAACTTGCATCCCTGTTACCGGTCGTCATCAGCCCGCAAAATGGCAACACCTTGTACGTGGGAAGCTACATCGGCACCAACGGACTGCTGCCAACATCACTTGACCCGATCACCGGCGTCTTCAAGAGTACCGATGGCGGGGCAACGTGGAGCCAGACAAGCACCGGCTTGCCAAAACAACTGGGCAAGACCAACGTCGTGCACGATGTGCTGTCGATGGCGATGCATCCGACGAACGATCAGGTGTTGTGGGCGACGACGGTCGATTTCGCTGTGCCCAATTCCGGCACGATCTACAAGACCGTGAATGGCGGTGCCACCTGGACGGAGTCGGGCGAAGGTCTCAGCGGCAACGCCGATATCCGCGCCATTGCCGTGGACGCTTCCGATCTCAGCGGCAACACGCTCTATGCGTCGGGCAGCGGAACACCTGCCAATCCCGGCGCCATCTACAAAAGTGAGAATGGTGGCGCGACATGGCGCTCGATCAGCGTCGGCTTGCCCGCCGATGCCGCCCTGTCTCTCGCCGTCGATCCGTTCAACTTCAACGTCATTCACGCCGGCACGAACACCGGGGTATGGAGCCTGACGCAGGTACCGGATGCGGACGGCGACGGCATCCCCGATGGCACCGAAAACAATGCCCCCAATGGTGGCGATGGCAACGGCGACAACCAGGCCGATGCCGTGCAACGCGACGTCGGCTCGACCGTCATCGTGATTCGTCAGCCCGAAGGTGCCGGTGGATTCTTCACCAGCGATATCCAGACGGCACTGTCGACACCGTCCGAACCCGGTGGCTGCCAGCAGGCCGTGGACGTGCAAGCGCAGCCAGCATCGCAATTCGGCCGCGACTTTGTGGCTGGCAGCACCTACTACTTCAAGTATCCGCGCGATGTTGCGCGATTCGAAGTTCTGAACTGCAGCCGCGTGATCGTGGACATCAAGTTCCACAACGCGGCCTTCGGCTCGGAGTACGGATGGAGTTTCCGCTTCTTCGGGCCGCTCTCACCAGGCGATGACGACAGTCTGCGCTGGAGTGACTTCTCGAGCCGCGCCCAGCGACTTCCGGGCAGCCCCGCCACCTGGCGCCTGACGCTGGACGCCAATCAGTTCGGCAGTTATCGCCCCCTGAACGACTCTATTCTTTTCGTCGGCGGACCTGCCTGTTACGACGATCGCCTGTTCCGGGACAGCATGGAGAACAGCCCCGACTCCAGCCCCGCCACCTGCGACCACTAGTCGCTCATTGCCGGAGCGCGTCTGAAAGTCGCTCCGGCTTGCCCCATTCACGGTACAGCCGTTCGAGGCGATGCTTGGGCACGTCGTTGCGCGGATCGTTCTCAGGCAGCACTTTGCGAATGATTCGAAAGCTGTCGATCAACAGCGGCTCCGCTTCGGCGAACCGCTTCAGTTCGACCAAGGCCAGTCCGTAGTTGCCCTGGATCGCGCCGATGGTCACGTTGCCTTCCGGAAATGCGGCTTGCGCTACCTTCAGCAAGGACGCATAGGATTCTGCAGCCGCTTGCGGTTCGCCAGAATCCCGGAGTGCAGCGAGATAATTGTTGCGGATGACGATCGACTCTGGATGGGTCGGCCCATTGGCGCGCTCGTACAACTCCGACGCCTGACGCAGCAACGTGGTAGCGCGCCCATAGTTCTTCGCATCGATCGCCATGACGCCGAGAACACCGAGAACGCGCAAGGTCTCCGGATGGGTTTCGCCGAGCACGCGGCGACGACGCTGATAGACGTCATCCAGATCCCTTTCAGCTTCGGCAGATCGACCGACTGCCCTGAGCGAGACGCCGTAGTTCATTCGCATCATCAGAACATCCGGGTGATCGGGACCGAGGAGCGCGGTGCGTGGACCGATCAATTCATCGAACAAGACGATGGCTTCCTTGTTCTTGCCGGAGTTGGCAAGCGCCACGGCGACATGTGCCCAGGCGCGCAATGTTTCCGGGTGTTCCCGACCCAGGACTTGCTCTGCACTTTGCGCTGCCTCGCGATAGCGTTGTTCGGCCAGCACAAAATCGGCGCGCCGGAAGGCCAGCGTCGCCGAATTCGCAAGCAACTGGAGGACCGAAGGATGGGCTTGGCCAAGTCGCTGACGTTCGGTGTTGTAGGCATCGGTGATCAGGCGCTCGGCCTCATCCCAGGAACCGCGTTCTCCCAGAACGTCGGCCAAGGCAGCCTTGGCGCCACTGGCTGCAGCACTGAACTCCCCATCACCCGAAATCGCCCGCTGCAGGTTTTCTCTCGCCAGCGCTTCGGCCGCATCCCCCTCGCCCAGTGCCGCAAGTGAATTGGCAGCGGCACGACGGACTTCGTCGATCGTCTCGGCGGGCAATCCATCAATGGCTGAAATGCCGGGCAACAGCTGATCGAAGACCTTTTTCGCCTCGGCATGCTCTCCCTGCTCGCTCAACAGCAGGGCGCGCTCGAGCTCCGCTCGCATGCGCGGCCCCGCCTGGGCCGCATCGACCTTGCCCAGGTCGGCCACAGCCGCATCCAACTGCTCGCGAGCGGCATCCAGCTGCCCCAGCCGCCGCAGGGTGCGTCCGAGCATCGTCGCGATTTCGCCGCGCAGCGCGGGGTTGTCGGCGAGTCCTTTTTCGAGATTGGCGGCGGCCGTTTGCAGCGCTTCGACAACGCGCACGTTGCGGGTTTCCGGCGAGCCGCCCTGAAGCTTCCATGGGTCCGGCGCGGCGATCATTTCCTCGAGGAAGCTGCGCGTCGCGATGGCGCGTGCGCTCTCGGCCTCGGCGCGGTCGCGCTGTTGCTGCGCATCCTTCAAGGCCGCCTCGGCGCGGGCGCGTTGCTGCTGCGCCTCGATCGTCATGTAGCTGGTGCCGATGATGCCGAGGATCAGCGACAACACCACGGCTGCCGCCGCACCAACGGCAAGCTTGTTGCGGGCGACAAATTTGCGGGCGCGATACAGCTTGCTCGGTGGTCCCGCCAGCACGACCTCGCCGTCGAGGTAGCGGCGCACGTCCGCCGCCAATTCGGATACCGAGGCGTAACGCTGGTCGCGCTCGCGCTCCAACGCCTTCAGCGTGATCCAGTCGAGGTCGCCCTTGAGCGTTCGCGACAGGGCCGGCGCGTCGCTGGCCATCGCACGCTTCCAGTCGGCCTGGTTGACCTTGGCGTCCTTTGCGATTTCCAGCACCTTGCGGCTTGGCGGGCGGATCGTCGCTTCCCGCAACACGCGCGCGAGATCGCTGTCGATGGCCTTGGCGATGGTGTCGGCGGAAATCGGCAGATCGTGCGTGATCATCCGGTACAACACGACGCCGAGCGAATAGACATCGGTACGCGTGTCGATCGCGGCCAGATCACCCGCGGCCTGCTCCGGGCTCATGTACGCAGGCGTGCCGATCGGGACACCGACACGGGTCGAGCCAGTGTCGCCACGGCCATGAGCGTCCATCGACTTGGCGATGCCGAAGTCGATGACCTTGACCAGCAGTTGCCCCTGGTAGTCGGCGACCATCAGGTTCGAGGGCTTGATGTCGCGATGGATCACGCCCTTCTGATGCGCGTGCTGCACGCCTTCGCAGATCTGAAGGAACAATTCCAGACGATGCGCGATGTCCATGCCGCGGCGATCGCAGAACTCGTTCACCGGCACGCCCGGCACGTATTCCATCGCGAAATACAGGCGCCCTTCCGGCGTCGCGCCGACGTCGAGCACCTGGGCGATGTTCGGGTGACTCATGCGCGCCAGCAGTTCGCGCTCGGACTGGAAGCGCGCGAGCACGTCCTCGCTGTCCATGCCGGCCTTGATGACTTTCAGCGCGACCTGACGCCGCACCGGCTCGAACTGTTCGGCCAGATAAACGGCACCCATGCCACCGGCCCCGAGTTCGGCCTGGATCTTGTACGGCCCGATCCACTTGCCGATCAGGCTGAGGTGCGACTCGGTTGCTTCGTCGCGGAGGTCGACCTTCATTGACGATGCGGATTTCACGTCGGCGCCGTGCGCGACCACAAGCGTCCCGTCCGGCACCGGCGGCCCGGCGCCCGAAGATGGCTTGTGCTGGATTTGGGTCGGCAGATCGGAATCTGTCGGTCGTTCGCCGCTCATGCACTGCCCTGTATGTCCTCGCGATCATCGCGGGTCGCGGCACGGGCGGCAACCGCGCGTCGATGCACGTGTGCCGTCACGCCCGCATCGCTTAGCATGCGCGTTCTCACGCCCGGATGCCGACATGCCCAAGATCGCCCTCGTCACTGCCCAGGAAGCCCGCTCCCTCGACGAGGATTTGCCACCACTGATCGACGCGTTCGGCAGCGATGCGGTCGCCGTGTGCTGGGATGATTCCGGCGTCGACTGGTCGACGTTCGATCTCGTGTTGCTGCGTTCGGCCTGGGATTACGTGCCGCGTCTGGCCGAGTTCCTGGCCTGGTGCGAGCGCGTGTCGGCGCAGACGCTGCTGCTGAATCCGCCGTGCCTGGTGCGCTGGAACACCGACAAGCACTATTTGGCCGACCTTGCGGCACAGGGGCTGGCGACCGTCCCGAGTCATTTCCTAGAGCCCGGAACGCACGGCGCCACGGATCTGCAAGGCATCGTTGCGTCGCTCGCGACCGATGAGTTCGTGGTCAAGCCCGCGGTCGGTGCAGGGTCGAAAGATGCACAGCGATATCGGCGGCGCCAGATCCAGACCGCGATCCGCCATGCCGATGTCTTGCTTGCCGATGCCCGCAGCGTGCTGGTGCAGCCCTATCTCGATCAAGTCGATTCGGCCGGCGAAACCGCGCTGATGTTCTTCGACGGCAGGTTCAGCCATGCCATTCGCAAGGGACCCCTGCTGCGGCTGGACGAGGGTCCGACCGAGAAACTCTTTGCGCCCGAGGAAATCACCGCACGTACGCCGAGCGTCGACGAGATCGGTCTGGCGACCCGCGTGGTTGCAGCCATTCCCGGCGGCGCACCGCTGTATGCGCGGGTCGACCTGCTGCGCGCCGGCGACGGTTCGCCCTGTGTGCTGGAACTGGAATTGACCGAGCCGTCGCTGTTCTTCCCGTTCGGCGAGGGCTCGGCCGAGCGTTATGTTCAGGCAGCTCGTCGACGTCTGCCGGGATGAATCCGGCGGCCGGACGCCGCTTCGCGTAAGATTGCGCCCAGTTTCATACCGCTTGCGCCGCCTGCGTTCCAACGCGGCGCCCTCCTCGCTTCAACCACTGCGCCAGTGTTTGCGCCGTTTCCTACCGGGGAGACCTCATGTCCGATCCTACCCAGACCGACGGTTATCCGACCGACCCCTACGCCGAGAGCGTCGACCCCAGCGTGTCCTGCAGCGACTGCGAAGCGGTCTGCTGTCGCCTGACCGTGGTGCTGATGCCGGAAGATCGGATCGCGCCGCATCTGATCGAACGCAGCGCAGCCGGCTATGACGTCATGGCTCGCGGCGAAGACGGCTGGTGCGTCGCGATGGATCGCAGCCGCATGTGCTGCGGCATTTACGAATCCCGCCCCAGCGCCTGCCGTCGCTTCGCGATGGGCGGCCCCTATTGCCGGGCGGAGCGCGAGGATTATTTCGAACACGGCACCAAGGACATCCCGTTCACCTTGCGCTGCTGACTGGTCAGCCGTCCTGCTGACCGCATCTGCCGCGCCAAGTGCGCGTTCTCACCTCAAGGAAACTCGACCTATGGCGCACGTTTTCGCACCTGGCCTGGTGCTCTACATGTATCCGGACGAACTGGTGAAACACGGGGCCGAATGCACCGCCGACGCACGCGACGCGGTGACCGCCCAGCACTACTTCGTCTGCCTCGAAGTGGATGCCCGCGCCGGGCTGTGGACGCCCTTGTTCCAAGGTTCCGGACGCGACCTGAAGATGATTTCGGAAGCCGCCAAGTCCGGCCACGCACGCTGGACCCGCGGCCCTTCGTTCTACGACGTGAATCAGCTCTGGCGAGTGCCGCACAAGGCCGCGCAACGCGCTGCCGCGGCTGCCAACGATGCCTCGCTGCCCAAATCACCGAACACGGTGGCGCCGAACGCCTTGCCGCCACGCGCGGATTTCCCGGCCGACAACGCATTTCTTCCGAACTAGGCGCCGGCGGTCAATCGCGCTCTTCGGCTTCCTTGCGGCCCTGCTCGCGAATCAGCGCTTCCTGGCGCGCGTCCTCGATCGACAGCATCACCGACTTGACGTTGGCACGGCGCTGATCGAACACGAACTTGCCGGTGAGCAGGGTGTCGGGTTTCAACTCGCCCTTTTCGTACAGCGCCCACATTTCCTCGCCGTAATGGGTGCTGGCGAGTTCGGGCGCGAAGCGCGCTAGGCAGTCGCGCAGGTTGTGCACGTCGCGCAGCAGCATGCGACGTGCATTGTTGTTGCCGCTGGCGCTGACGACCTGCGGGAAATCGATGATCACCGGCCCTTCCTCGGCGACCAGCACGTTGTACTCGGACAGGTCGCCATGGATCCAGCCGAGGCAGAGCATGCGCACCACGTCCTGGATCAGGTCATGGTGGAACAGGCGGGCGATTTCCGGCGGCAGATCGACCTCGCCCAGCCGCGGCGCACTGTGGCCCGATTCATCGACGACCAGATCCATCAGCAGCACGCCGTTGAAGTAGCCGTGCGGCTTCGGCACATGCACGCCGGCTGCGGCGAACTGGTAAAGCACGTTGACTTCGGTGTTCTTCCAGGCGTCCTCGGCTTCGCGCCGACCGAACTTGCTGGCCTTGCCGATCGCCCGCGCCTGGCGTGACCCGCGTACGGCCCGCCCTTCCTGATACTGCACACGCGCCTGAAAGCTGCGTTGCGCCATGTCCTTGTAGACCTTGGCACAGCGGATGGCGTCTCCCGAGCGGACGACGTAGACCGAGGCTTCCTTGCCGCTCTTGAGCGGCCGCAGGACTTCATCGATGACGCCGTCGTCGAGCAACGGTTGCAAGCCTTTGGGGGTTTTCACGATGTCCCCGGGTTGGCCGGCGTTGGAAAGGCGGCATTATTGCCGATGCCCGGGCAGGGTGTTAGCACGGGAGCATTCGAATAGGCCTTCACACGGCTTCCGGCTAAACTGCGCGCCCTTTGCCGGCGCTGGCCGGCGGATTCGAGGACTCCCGAATGAAGATCCTGGTCGCCTACAAGCGCGTGGTCGATTACAACGTGCGCATCCAAGTGAAGCCGGATGGTTCCGGCGTCGTCACCGACGGCGTCAAGCTGTCGCCGAATCCGTTCGACGACATCGCGCTCGAAGAAGCGCTGCGCCTGCGCGAGAAGGGCGTGGCCAGCGAAGTGATCGTCGCCACGATCGCGCCGGCCGATGCCCAGGCGCACCTGCGCAACGGCCTGGCGATGGGCGCGAACCGCGCCATCCATGTCACCACCGATGGCCCGCTGCAGCCGCTGACCGCGGCCCGCGCGCTGCTCAAGCTGGTCGAGAAGGAACAGCCCGGTCTCGTCATCCTCGGCAAGCAGGCGATCGACGATGACTGCAGCCAGACCGGCCAGATGCTCGCGGCGCTCTGGGGCAAAGCCCAGGCGACCTCGGCCTCGAAGGTCGAGGTCAATGGACAGGTCGTACGCGTCACGCGCGAAGTCGACGCCGGCCTGGAAGTGCTCGACGTCGATCTGCCCGCTGTCATCACCACCGACCTGCGCCTGAACGAACCGCGCTTCATCAAGCTGCCGGACATCATGAAGGCGAAGTCGAAGCCGCTGGAAACGATCACGCTCGATTCGCTCGGCGTCGAATCCGGCGACCATCTGAAGACCACTCAGTACGCCCCGCCGGCCAAGCGCAGCAAGGGCGTGATGGTCAAGGATGCGGCCGAACTGGTCGCTGCACTGAAGTCCAAGGGACTGCTCTGAGGAGCCCGCCATGACCCAGATTCTCATCATCGCCGAACACGCCAACGACCAGCTCAACCCGAGCACCGCCAAGACCCTGACCGCTGCGAAGCAGATGGGCGCCGCGCGCATCGACATCGCGGTGTTCGCCGCCGATCCGGCGCCGGTCGCCGCCCAGGCCGCGCTGCTCGATGGCGTCGGCCGCGTGCTGACCATCGCCAATGCGGCCAATGCAAACGCGCTCGCCGCGGTGCTGGCGCCGCAGGTCGTTGCACTGGCCGCGAACTACACGCATGTGCTCGGTCCGAGCACGACCTTCGGCAAGGACCTGATGCCGCGCGTCGCAGCATTGCTTGGCGAGGCCCAGGTCAGCGACATCATGAAAGTGCTGGGTAGCCACAGCTTCCAGCGTCCGATCTACGCCGGCAATGCCATCATCACGGTGCAAGCGCCCCAAGACCGCAAGCTGGTCGCGACCGTGCGCAATGCGTCGTTCGCCGCCGCCGGCAACGGCAGTGCGTCCGCACCGATCGACGCCGCAACCGTCTCGGCCGAATTGCCGACCCATACGCGCTTTGTTGAACTCCAGGCCGGGGCCAAGGATCGACCGGACCTGCAGACCGCCAGCCGCGTCGTCTCCGGCGGTCGCGCGTTGGGATCGGCGGAAGCGTTCAGCGTGATCTATTCGCTCGCCGACAAGCTCGGGGCCGGCGTCGGGGCCTCGCGCGCGGCGGTCGATGCCGGCTACGTGCCGAGCGACATGCAGGTCGGCCAGACGGGCAAGATCATTTCGCCCGAACTCTATGTCGCGATCGGCATTTCCGGCGCGATCCAGCATCTCACCGGGATCAAGGATGCCGGCACCATCGTCGCGATCAACAAGGACGGCGAAGCGCCGATCTTCGAAGTCGCCGACATCGGTCTGGTCGGCGACCTGTTCAAGCTCGTACCGGAGATCGAAGCGCTGCTCTGAACGCGGGGGTTCGGCGACTACCTCACCAGCACTCGGCGGCGCCGAGTGTGCCGGTGGCGCCTTTGACGCCCGCATCGGTCAGCGACAGGTTGCCGCACTTGGTGTCGGCCTCCTGACCATTCTGGGCCGTCGCGGTCAACGTGTAGGCACTTCCGTCGCCTGCCAGCGAGAGGCTGTAGTAGCCATTCTCGGAGTTGATCGACGCACTTGCGGCGCCGAGCCCGGAGCAGGTGGATTGGGCCCCGTTCAGTGTCGAAGCATAGCGATTGCAGTTCGTGTAGAAGCGTTCCTGCGCCGTCGCAAAGCGCATGAGTTCCTGGCGCGCATCGGCACGCCGGGTCTTGCGGATCTGCTCCTGGTACGAAGGCATCGCGATCGTCGCGAGAATCGCGACGACCGCCACGGTCACCATCAGCTCGATCAGGGTGAATCCGCGCGCAGCGTGCATGTTCAGTCTCCCTGCAATTCGGTGCGATCACGGAACGAGCGGCGGCGCCATTCGAACTCGCGCGTTTTCACCGTCGTCGGCGTACCCTCGCCATCGCTCGGCGGCACCACGATGCCGCCGACGCCGCCGCCTGGCGGCAAGATCGACGCCACGCCGGGTACCAGCGTATTGATTTTCTTGCCGACTGCGCTGGCGTCATCGGTGCTGGTGATGTCGCCATCGCCATTGGTGTCGAAGTAGGCGTAGTTGTCGAACGCGGTCCCGCCGTTGCCGAAGTCGGCGAACATCAGGAAGCTGGTGCCGCCTGGCAGACAGGGATCGTCACCGGATGGAATCAGGGTAGTGAAGATCACGCGGCGCCCCACGATGCGCAGCGAGGCCGGGGCGATGACGCGCTCACCGGCGTAGGCCGCTTCGTCGAACACGATCTGCCAGCCCTTCTCGGCCCGCGACGTTGACGCCGCCGCGGTCGAGACCCGACGAATGCTGCCGGTGCTGACCGTGGTTCGGGTCGCCAAATCGGCTTGTGTCACAGTGCTGCCGTCGTCAATGATGCCGTAGAACGCCTGTGCCGGAATGCCGGTGGTGCGGTCCGACTTCTCGATGTATTTGCCAGTACCCACGAACACCATCGGCTGCTTGGTATCGGGATGACGTTCGGCCCGCGGTTGCGCCGTGATCGGACGCTCGAACGGCGTGGTCGGCTCGAACAGCTTGGTGGCCGTCCAGCTGCGCACCGAGGTCGAGGTCAGGTCGAAGCGCCAGACGTTGCCGGCGAGATCGCCGGCGTAGGCCATCTCGGCGATGTCGTCATTCTGCAGATCGATCGCGATCGGCGCCGCCAAGCCGCGCGCATTGCGGTCGATCGCGCCGAGATCGAACTTGTGCAACTTCGCGCCGGTCTCGGCATCGAGCACGTAGAGCACTGCATTGCCCGAACCTGCAGCACCGTCGGCCACATTGCTGTTGTAGGAGCCCGGGACCAGCACCACCCACTTGCCGTTGGCAAGGCGCGTGATGAAGGGCTGCCCATAGGTGTAACCCAGGTCAGCGCCGTCGCTGCTGCGGTCCGAGAACTCCCACTGCACGACGCTGCCGGCATTGCGCTCGAGCACGCCGGGATTGGTCACGTCGAGCGCATACACCGACTGGCCGCCGCGGCGCAGGGTGCCCACGAGCAGGCTGCGCCAGGCGCCATTGGTGTAGACATCGCGCACGGTCACCGCGTTGTCGACGGTCGGCTCGAACTGGTACATCGGATCGGTGAGCTTGCCCAGATTCGCAAAGGTTGCATACGGCACATAGGCGAAACGCTCCGCACCGGTATTGCCATCCAGCGCGTGCAACATGCCGTCGTTCGCGCCTACGTAGACGGTCGTCGCACGATTCTGGTTCGTCGCCGCGAAATCCTTGTACTTGACGCTGGAACGCGCTTCCGGAGAACCGGCCGGCCACAGGGTGTCGTCGTATTCGTCCTTCGCCGGCGCGCCGATGACAATGGCGGCGGAGTGCACGACCGCACCGAACAGCGAACTGCGGTTGCGCAGGCTGCCACCGAGCCGGCGTTCACGGCTGCGATCGCCGCGCAGGTAATTGACGCGCTCCGCGGCCTTGCCGTCGTTGTCGACCGCGACCGTCGCGGGATTGTCGTTCAATGCGGCCAGCTGCGCCGTCGACAGATTGCCCATGTGGAAGGCCGCGCCGGCACTTCCGGTTGCCGCACTCGACGTCAGGATCTGGCGACCGGTGTCCCAATTCGGCGCCACCAGATTGGTCTGCGACGTGGTCAGGCAGTCACCGCCGGTCAACAGGCAGCCCGCATCCCAGAGGGGCGTGCCAAAGTTCTGGTTGGCATCGACCGCGCGTGCGATCACGCTGCCCGACCAGTCCGTCGAGTCGAACTGCGTCTGGTAGGCCAGGGTGCCGGAACGGATGATGCCGGTCGATACCGCGACCGCGGTGCTGGTGCCCTTGCGCTGCACCACGCTGGCCAGGATGTCGCCGAGCGCATCGACGATCTCGTTCGGGTCGGAGGCGCCGAAATAGGCACCGCGACTGGCCAACGCACCATGCCAGGAATCATCCACGCCGGACGGATCGAGGTTGCGCGGACGCGGCCAGCGCTCTTCGCCCTTGCGCAACTTGGTGTACATGGCCGGCGAATATTCCAGTCGTCCGGAGATGCCGAAGCCGATGAAGAATTGCACGACATGCTGCCAGCTGGCCGGATCATTCTCCGGATTCCAGTAGATCTCCGGAATCGTCCGCAGGTCGGCCACGGTGCTCACGTCCTGCGCGGTGCCGGTCACGCCCGTGGTGCGATTCGGGAAATACATCGGCACCTTGTTGTCGAGATCGGAGCGCAGGTCGGTCGACCAGTAGTGGAAGGCGAGATCGGAATACGAGGGTTCGCAGGCGCGTGTCGCGGTGACGTCGCCGTCGCGATTGCGCGTCGACGTGCAGTCGCTGGACTGGCGCGACTCTTCGTTCCACACGTAACGCGAATGCAGGCCATCGCTGCTCGCCGTAGTCGAGAACGACTTGCCATCCGGCAAGGTCTTGCCGGTGGTGATCGAGTTCGACGCGCTGCTGGTCGGCTGCGTGGTCTCGTTCCAGTAGCCGTCGCTGACCAGCACGTGGAAGTTCTGGCGACACATCAGGTCACGGCCGCGCGACGTGTCCCAATAGGGATTCAACGCGCTGCTGCCTGAGCGCGTGAAGAAATCGCCGGCGCGCATCGTCGCGCGCAAGGTCGGCGTGTTGCCGTCGTAGGGTGAAGCGAACAACCAGTTGAAGAAATCCGTGCGCGTGCTGCTGGCAAAGCTGCCCATGGCGTCGCTGGCATCGAGCTTGTTGTCATTCATGTTTTGCCAGGCGACGCGGATATCGTCGCCCAGCACGCCGAACGAACGCGACACGGCCGACTTCAATGCATGGCCGCGCACACGGTAGTAGGTGAACCAGTTCGCGAAATTGGTCTGTTCGCCGGCGGCAATTGCGCGGCAGCTGTAGGTGCTGTCGAGCTTGAGGTCGAGTCCGGTGCTGGTCGGCAGGCAGACGAAGGCCGAGGCCGAGCCGGTCGGGAATTCGAAGCTGCGCGATGTCCGGGTCGAACACGATGAATGACTGGTGGCGCCTGCCCGATGGACGACACGGTCCGGAGTCGCATCCTCGGCATACGAGACGAAATAGGCGTTGGACAGATTGACCGTCGTCGCCGAACCATTGAAGCCGTTGATCAGTGCTGCGGTGTAGCTTTGGTCCGGCATGCGCGAACCATCTGCGCGCAACGGCGGCTCGTAGTTGATGGCCGGATTGAAATACTGACGGTTGAAGGCCGGCGAATAGAAGCGCTTGTAGCGCCAGTCGCAATCGCCGTCGTCGACATTGTCCGGGGTATAGCCCCAGGCCATCGAGCCGGAATCGTCGAACGTCACCATCAGGTTCGGGTCGACTGCGCCGTTCAGGAACAACGGCGGCTTCGAAAGATCGAGGGTCTGCGCAGCCAGTCCGCCGGCAGCAACGGAGACGGCGAGGACAATCCAGTGTTTCAGGTTGCGGTTCATGGCGCGCTCCTTCAATGGCCCATCGCGTAGACGCTTTCATTGCTGCGGATCACCCGGGCATCGCCACCGGTACTGCGTGCGGTCACACGGAAGTAGTCGGTCATGCCGACAGCGCCGCTGCCGGAACCGCCACCACCGCAGTGCGCTTCGAGGCAACCGGTACCGGGCAGACGTTCGATGATGAAACGCGGGTCGCGATCGAGCCGGCCGCTGCCGGCATTGCGGGCGATGGCGTCGTAGTCGATCAGCGCATAGGCTGCGCCGGCGCTGGTCCAGCCGGTCGCTTCGCGGAAGGCATGTGCGTCGCTGCTGAGCGGCTCGGCGGCAAAGGTACCGTTCGGCGCATCGCGACCGTCGCTGTTGATATAGGTATTCCACAACGCCAGTTCGGCGCCACGCAGCGCGCTCTCGGCGCCTTGCTGGGCCAACGAATCGTTGCGCTGGCCGCCGGTCATCCGTTCCTGGAGCACCGTCGAGCCGATGGCGACGATCGCGATGACCGTCGTGATGACCAGAAAGATCAGTCCGACCAGTAATGCGGCGCCGCGTTGACGGGAAGGTTGCGCAAAGGCATGCATCTGATTCATCGGATCCTCAACGACTCAGGTTGCGGAAGCCCGCGTAGACGCGGAATTCGCGGCGCAGGCGATTGCCGGCCGACAGTCCGGACGGCAGGGTCGCGTTGGTCGCGTAACTCTGCACGGTGTCGCCGTCGGGGGAATAACGGAAGGCTTCGTCACCGCGCGGGCCGCTGCGCGTGGACACCACGAGGATTGACACATCCACCGCCTGCACGCCGCGCCACAGGCAGCCCGGGTCGCCGGCCGGCGGCGTCATTGCGACCGGTGGACAGGCCAGTGCACCGGGATTCGTCGCGACCTGATTGGCGTTGAGGTAATGCGTGCCACCGCGACCATCGAGCACGATGTAGGTCACATCGAAGCGCTCGACGCCTTCGATCAACTCTTCCGCGTCGCCACCGTTCTCGATTCGGAACAGGGACGAGATCAGCTGGCCGGGATTGAGGTTGTCTTCGCGCAGTCCGACGTAATAGGTGACCGAACGGAAATCACGGCTGAAATTGAATACCCGTGAATCTCCGGCCACGGTATAGGCATCGCCCAGGGTGCCGACCAGATTCCCTTCATCGACCCGGTGGCGCAGCTTGGTCCCGGCCGTTCCCACCGAAAAAATCTCGGCCGATGAGCAGTTCGCGATCATCGCCATCTGGCCATCGCTGAACTCGAGTGGCGCGCCACTCACGTTGAGGCCGACGTCGACTTCGGTCGCGCCACCGGCATTGGCCGCGATCGACACGCCGTCGGTCGCGAGATAGCGCACTGTCAGCACGTCGGTGCCCAGAACCCGATTGCCGTCGCCGGTGCCCGAAGCCGGCACGACATTGATGTCGTTGGACGCCGTCGCCAGCGCCGGCCGGCAGGTGCCGCCGTTGTCGCAGTCGCTTCCTCGCACGAAACGGCCCGGATCGAGCATGTAGGGCTTGGCCGGCGTCGGCGGCGTCGGCATCCATTTCTGCAGGGAAGCGGTGTTCGCGACACGAATCAGCGGTGCACGAAGCAGGTTGACGCCGCTGTCGGCCGGCAGCGCATTGGCATAGGAAGCGCAATACTGGCTGCCGGTCTTGCGCAACTCGTCGGCCAGTACCTGCGCACCGTAGCGGCCATTTTCCAGCACCTGCGACAAGCGCTGCTGGTTCATCGCGGTGGTGCTGGAGGTCATGAACATCGCGATGACGCCGCCGACGACGAACAGGCCCAGAGTGAGGCCGATCATCAATTCGATCAGCGTGAAGCCGCGGATATTGGATCGATTCACGGCTGCACCACCAGTTCGAACGACTGCGTGCCGCTGAAGCCGGCGGCATCGACATCGCGCTTCTCGTTCCAGCCGATGCTGATGCGACACTGGCCATTCACCGGCGAAATGCCGAAATTGCGCACGGGCGCGGTACCGGTCGTGGTGCAGGTGACCGAACCCGCACCGAGCGGCAGGTGCTGCGCGAGCTGGCGCGCGATCGCGGCGCGGTCGTAGCCGGCCACCTGCGCGGGTGTGCAGCCGCCGGCCCCACAGGTGGGCGCCGCCGGCGTCGCGCTGCTCAAGACCCCGTTGTAATGCCCGCCCCAGATCGCCAGCGGATTTGCGCGCATCCGCTCGACCAGCGAATCGGCGATGAAGCTGGCTTGCGAGCGCAGGTAGGAATTGTTGCTGTTGCGGACCGACGTCAGCAGCATGCCGGCGGCGCCGAGCAGACCGACGGTGAGCACCAGCAGTGCGATCAATGCTTCGATCAGGGTGAATCCAGCCACGACGCGTCGCATCGACATGCTCCTCAGCTGCAGCTCAGTCCGCGGTTCGAACCCTTGCCCTTGGCCGACTCGGCGCGGCCATTGCTGGAGACGCGAAGGTTCCGGGCGTAATCCTTGTCCTTGTCGGCACGCCAGTTCGGCGCACAGATCAGCACCGCCAAGGTGCCGCGTCCGACCAGGGCACCGCGGCGATCGAAGCCGACACCGGCCTTGGGATTGCCGGCACCCGTGGCCGCGGCCATCGTGTAGCCGCCGGTCATTTCGCCCTGCTCGCGCAGCGTGCGTTCGCTGCGATCGAGCACCTCGTCGGCATCGGTGTCCTCGAACACCACCCAGCCGTTGGTCAGTCCGCCGGGCTTGGCCGCCAGCGCGACATTACCCTGCAGCTTCACCGCCTCGGCGCGCGCGTAGGCCAGATCTTCCTGCAGCGCAAAGCTGCGCGAGGACAGGCGCTGATTGCGCATGGTGTCCGAGAAACTCGGCGCGGCCAGGGAAACGGCGATGGCGAGCACCGATACCGCCACCACCAGTTCGATCAGGGTCACACCCAGGTTTTGCTTGCGAGAGTTCATGGAATCTGGCGCCCCAACGCCGCGGATCGGACAAGAGGTTCCTGCCGGCGTCCATTGCCGGGCTGGAACCCCGTGATGACGGAATGCGTGTCAGCCGGATCTGTGTCCGACTTTTTACATTGTGTCACGTCTGAAACAATTCGCAAGCGGCCCCGTACGGGTACCCGGCCATCGCCCGACCAGCGGTAATCCGGGGCGATCAACGGCAGGAAACAGGCGTATGCGCCTGATCCAGCGCCGGAAATGCAACGGGCGCCCGAAGGCGCCCGCTGCTGCCCGGATCGTGACGGGACTTATTGCAGCATCGCGTTGACGGCCTTGAGGTCGGCCACGTCGATGGTGCCGGCGGCCTGTTTCAGGCGCAGGTTGGCGAGGATGTAGTTGTGGCGGGCGCGCGCATACTCACGTTCGGCGGCGAATTGCTGCTGCTGGCTGAGCAGCACGTCGACGATGGTGCGCGTGCCGACTTCGAAACCGGCCTCGGTCGCTTCCAGCGCGCTCTTGGCCGACACCAGCGCCTGCTGGCGTGCCTCGACCTCGCTGATGCCGGCGGCGACGCCGCGAAAGGCACCTCGGGTCTGGCGCACGATGGCGCGACGCTGCTGTTCCAGCCGGTCCTGGGCGGCATCGCGGTCGTACAGCGACTGCTTGTAGCGTGCATTCGTGGCACCGCCGGAGAACAACGGGATACTCAGGCTCAACGACAGCGAATTGTTCTTGGGATCGCGGGCCGAAAACGGACCGACATCGCCGCCGGAGTCCTGTTCCGAGTAGTTGCCGCTCAAACCCAGCGAGGGCAAATGATCCGACCAGGCCGCCTTGGCCGAATAGTTGGCCGCATCGACCGTCTTCTGCAACGCGGCCAGCGCCGGATTGCTGCCGATCGCGGTATCGACCCACTGATCCAGGCTGTCCGGCTGCGGACGCGCGAGTTCGATCTCTTCCTTCAATGGCTTGACCGCCTCGACCTCTTCACCGGTCAGTTCGATCAGGCCTTCGAAGGTGTCGTCCAGCGCATTGCGCGCGAGGATCACCGCCGCGCGCGCACCGTCATAGCGTGCACGGGCTTCGTGCACGTCGGTGATTGCTGTCAGCCCGACCTCGAAGCGCTGCTCGGCCTGCTCCAACTGACGCCCGACCGCCTTCTCTTCCGCCTCGGCCGAAGTGAGATTGGTCTGCGCGGTCAGCACGCCGAAATAGGCCTCGGCGACGCGGACCAGCAAGGCATCGGAGGCGGCATCGTAATCGGCACCACCGCGTGCCGCCTGCGCCTTGGCGGCGCGCAGGTTCATGTAGCTGCCATGGTCGTAGATCGATTGCTGCAGTTGCAGCGACTTGCTGCTGTTGCGGCTGGTGGTGCTGAAGGTGACGTCGCGGTTGAGCTCTTCCGAGAAAATGGTGCCCTCGGATTCCGAACGGTTCTTGTTCCAGCTCGCCGACAATTGCGGCAACAAGGCCGATCGCGCCAGCGGCACCCCCTGTTCGGCCGCCAAACGACCCGCCTCGGCGGCAGCGAACTGCGGGTCGCCGGCACGCGCCTTGTCGTAAACCTCCATCAGGTCGGCGCCGAAGGCCGAGCCGGAGATCGCCAGCGCCAATGCGCTCAGGCGGAGAATGAATCGTTGGGCCATGGGTATTCCTCAATCCTTGTCGAAGGGGACTTACAGCACGAAGCGCTTGGGGGGCGCAGCGTGCATCAGATAGGGCAGGTCGGTCTCGAACAGGCTTTCCTCGCGGTAGGCATTGGCGCCGACACGCGTGATCAGGACCGCTTCCATGACCGGCGATTCGCCGCGGATCAGGAACAAGCGCCCGCCGACCGCCAGCCAACCGCGCAATTGTTCCGGCTCGCGATAGACCGCCCCGGTGACCGCGATCGCATCGAAGCTGCGGCTCGGCGCATAGCCTTTCAAGGCATCGCCCACCTGGACGCGAGTGTTCGCGACACCGGCGCTCATCAGCTTGCATTCGGCGGAAGCAGCCAGGTCCGGATGGATCTCGACCGATACGACATCGCGCGCCAGCGCCGCGAGGCAGGCGGTCAGGAAACCCGACCCGGTGCCGATCTCGAGCACGCTGTCGCTGTCCGATACCGCCAGAGCCTGCAGCACGCGCCCTTCGACGACCGGCTTCATCATGCATTCGCCGTGACCGATCGGCAGCGAGACGTCGGCAAACGCGAGCGCGCGACTGGCTTCAGGCACGAAGTCCTCGCGACGCACGCGTCCAAGCACGTCAAGCACCCGCGGATCGACGACATCCCAAGGGCGCACCTGCTGTTCGACCATGTTGAAACGGGTGCGTTCGATGTCCAGGTTCATGTCGCAAATCCGCAAAGAGAAAGGGGCCTAGGGTAGCAGTTCCACCCTGAGCGCCCTCTCGAACCGGTGCCTCCGGGGCAGCTGCCCACCCGCGCCGATCCAAGGTCGTCAGCGTCGCAGTTCGGCGCCGTATGGCCTGAGTGCCGGAAGTCACCGGAACACGATGACCTTCGTCACACGGCGCCGCGCCCGGCATAATGGCTGGATGAAGCGCGATACCGTCAATTACACCGTGGTCGGCGCCGTGGTCCTCGTGGCCCTCGCGTTGCTGTTGTTCACCCTGCTGCGCATCACCGGCACCCGTACCGGAGAAGTCGAGTACACCGCGCGCTATGACAACGTCACCGGCCTCGCCTTCGGCGCACCGGTGTTCTACGAAGGCTTCCGGGTCGGCCACGTCAATGGCATCACCCCGGAACGCAAGAGCGGGCGCACGCGCTACCGCGTCGATCTGGCGATCCGCGGTGACTGGCCGATGCCGGACGACTCGGTCGCGAAGCTCGCCTCGACTGGCTTGCTGGCCGATATATCGGTCGCGATCAGCGAGGGTGAGTCGACCACGATGCTGAAACCCGGCGCCGAGATGAGGTCGCAAGGTGGTGGCGATCTGTTCGCGGCGATGAACGAACTCGCCGGCGAAGTCACCGCGTTGAGTCGCGAGCGCATCCGCCCGCTGGTGGATTCGCTGCAGGACAACGTCGATC
>ERZ724527.476-NODE-476-length-20014-cov-5.747332_pt1 | contig 20014 bp, 18 predicted proteins | sample MGYA00376060_ERZ724527 | MGnify/ENA primary metagenome ERZ724527 (study PRJEB28724, sample SAMN07190886) | activated sludge metagenome | isolation source: activated sludge of sewage treatment plant in Hong Hong | place: USA: Christiansburg, Virginia | collected...
ATCAGAGCGAACGCAGCAAAGCATATGCACAGAGCGACATAATGACTTGCGGGAACATGCCAAGAAATGCGACTGCCAGCCCATTTGCTGAAATCAGTAGGCGCATGTCGGTACCGGCGGTAAGCGGGGTATCGTCGGTCGGCGCATCGAAATACATCAGCTTGACCACACGCAGGTAATAGAAAGCACCAATCAGCGAGAAGAAGACTGCAACAAGTGCCAGCCACATGTAACCAGCCGCGACCACTGCCTGTAGAACCGAGAATTTGGCGAAGAACCCGATGAAGAACGGGACACCCGCCATGGAGAACATCATCATCAGCATGATGCCTGCAAACCATGGACTGCGCTTGTTCAAACCTTTGAAATCATCAAGATTGTCAGCTTCAAATCCGGCGCGGGACATCAGAAGAATCATGCCGAAAGACCCAGTAGTCATGATCACGTAGGCGATAACATAGAACATGGCTGAACTGTAGGCATTCAGTGCATAGCGCGCATCGCCGCTAACCACACCGGTGGTAATGCCCAGCAACATGAAACCCATGTGTGAAATTGCCGAATAAGCCAGCATACGCTTCAGGTTAGTCTGAGCGATAGCAGCCAGATTACCGATTGCCATCGAAAGGACGGACAGGATGATCAACATCGACTGCCAATCCTGCGCCATGGTGATCATGCCGTTAACCAGCAAGCGCATTACGATAGCAAAAGCGGCTAGTTTGGGTGCTGACCCAATCAGGAGCGTAACCGAAGTCGGCGCACCGTGATAAACGTCCGGAATCCACATATGGAAGGGAACAACACCCAGCTTGAATGCCAAACCAGATACCAGGAAGACCAGACCAAAAACCAGCAGTGTCTTGTTAGCGCCACCGCCATAAAGGCGTTCGGCAACCCCGGTAATTTCGAGCGTACCCGTCGCACCGTAGATCATCGACATGCCGTAGAGCAGCAAGCCAGAAGCAAGGGCACCGAGAACGAAATATTTCATTGCCGCTTCAGTCGAGGTGACCGACTCGCGATTCATCGCCACCATCGCGTAAAGTGACAGCGAAAGCAACTCAAGACCAAGATAAATGGTTACGAAGTGGTTGGCTGAGATCATGACCATCATGCCCAGCGTTGCGAATAGTGCGAGAACGTAATACTCGCCCTTATTCATTACCTCGCGGTCCTGAACATAACCCCGCGAATAGAACAGAACGACAATTACGGTCATGTAGAGAAAGAGTTTCAGCAAATCCGACATCAAATCGTCGACAAACATGTTGCTGAAGGTATAAACGATCTCACCGGTACTGGTATAGAACTGGATCATCGCACAACCGACAAGAGTCAATTGCGTGAGGGTAAAGGTTACCGTTCGCCGGCTATCCTTGACCAGAAGATCGACCATAAGAATGATTAACGCCATCGCAGCCAGAAATAGTTCAGGCGCGGCGGGTAGGAGATTGGGGACAACAAAATTGTCGAACATGTCGGCTACCGTTTATTGAATCTTGCTGATGGCAACGTGGCGCAACAGGTCATTGACCGAAGCGTGCATAACTTCCGTGAAAGGCTGCGGGTAGAGACCCATCCACAAGGTACAGACCGCCAAGACACCTAAGATAAGGAATTCGCGACCATTAATATCGGAGAGTTCAGCAACGTGATGGTTGGCCACATCACCAAAAATTACCCGCTTGTACATCCACAGCGTATAGGCTGCCCCGACAACCATGGAACTAGCGGCGGCAAAGGCGACCCAAAAATTGAACTTCACCGCACCTAGAATCACCATGAACTCGCCAACGAACCCTGAAGTTGCTGGCAAACCTGCATTGGCCATGGAGAACAGCATGAACAGTGCGGCAAACTTGGGCATGGTATTGACTACGCCACCGTAATCAGCAATCTGGCGACTATGTACGCGGTCATACATGACGCCAATACAGAAGAACATGGCACCAGAGACGAAACCGTGTGAAAGCATCTGAACCAATGCGCCTTCGATACCCATGGCACTAAACATAAAGAAGCCCAAGGTTACGAAACCCATGTGCGCAATGGATGAATAAGCAACCAACTTCTTCATATCTTCCTGCACAAGCGCTACAAAACCGATGTAAACCACAGCAATCAATGACAGCGCCACCACCAGACCAGACAACTCATGAGAGGCATCTGGAGCAATTGGTAGAGAAAATCTGAGAAAACCGTAGGCACCCAATTTCAATGCAATCGCAGCGAGGACAATAGAACCACCGGTCGGTGCTTCGACGTGAGCATCAGGCAACCAGGTATGCACTGGCCACATTGGCACCTTGACCGCAAATGCAATCAAGAAGGCAAGGAACAACCAGATCTGTGCTCCAAGAGCAATCGGCAGTTTGTGCCATTCGAGAATGGAGAAGCTGCCACCGGACTGAACGAAGAGATACATCAGAGCCAACAGGAACAACAGCGAACCAAACAGCGTATAGAGGAAGAACTTGAACGCGGCGTACACCCGGTTTGGACCACCCCATACCCCTATGATCAGATACATCGGAATCAACGATGCTTCAAAGAATACATAAAACAGAATGCCATCAAGGGAGGTGAAGATGCCGTTCATCAACCCCGACATAATCAGGAAGGCGGCGTTGTACTGGGCAACCTTCTGCTGAATCACTTCCCAGCCAGCCAATACAACAATAATGGTGATGAAGCTATTGAGCACCACGAACAGCATCGAAATGCCATCAACGCCAAGGTGATAGTTGATATTGAAGCGCGGAATCCATGTCTTCAGTTCAACAAACTGCATAGCGCTCTGTGCTACGTCAAACCCCGTCCATAGGGGAATCGCAACAACCAGACCGGCAATGGCACCAGCGAGTGCCAGCATACGTGCCAGCGGCGCATTTCTATCAGAGCCGGTGGCGAGCACCACAAGACCGGCAATGATAGGTGTCCAGATTGCGAGGGAAATCAGCGGGTAATTCGACATTTTATTCCTTGCTCTTCGGCGAGCTATTCACGCTATGCGCGGTTGATCCACAAGGTCATCAGCACAAAAACGCCAATGATCATGGTGAAAGCGTAGTGATAGACGTAACCGGTCTGGAAGAACCGGGTTACAGCGGCAACCCAACCAATGAGCTTTGCAGATCCATTAACCATCACACCATCTATGACGGCCACATCACCGCCACGCCAGAACGCCTTGCCAAGTACGCGCGCCCCACCTGCGAAGACCAACTCATTGAACTTATCAAAATAGTACTTGTTCTCGAATAACGTATTGATTGCAGAGAAACGGCGTTGAATTGCTGCAGGAATATCCGGACGCTTCATATAAAAGAACCAAGAGGTCACGACACCCGACAGTGCAAGGATAAACGGTAGTGAGGTAAGCGAATGCAAACCCATAGCAACTGCTCCATGGAAATGCTCTGAGAGATGCTCCATGGCCGGGTGTGCATGGTGATCAATAAAGATGACACCCTTGAAATAATCCCCGAAAACCATAGGCCCAATTGCAATAAAACCGATTACAACAGACGGGATGGCAAGCAACACCAGTGGCAACCAGACCACCCAGGGCGTTTCATGCGGCTTTTGCCCGGGAGCCAGTCCATGGTGATGATCATGAGAAGTCTCTTCATCATCGTGGTCACCGTGATGATCATGATGTTCATCATGATCATCTTTCCCAAAACGCTCTTCACCGTGGAAAACGAGGAAGTACATGCGGAAGGAATAGAAGGCGGTGACGAAAACTCCGGCCATTACAGCAAAGTATGCAAAGCCTGAACCGGGAATGTGCGACAGGGCGACCGCTTCGATGATCGAATCCTTGGAATAGAAGCCGGACAGGAATGGCGTACCAATCAGGGCCAGCGAACCGATCAGGGAGGTAATCCAGGTAATCGGCATATATTTACGTAATCCACCCATTTTACGGATGTCCTGCTCATGGTGCATGCCGATAATGACTGAGCCAGCTGCGAGGAATAGCAATGCCTTGAAGAACGCATGCGTCATCAGATGAAAGATTGCAACAGAATACGCCGAGGCGCCAAGCGCGACAGTCATGTAACCAAGTTGCGACAAGGTTGAATATGCAACCACTCGCTTTATGTCATTCTGAATAATGCCAAGGAAGCCCATGAACAAGGCGGTTATTGCGCCAATCACGATTACGAACGACAAGGCCGTGGTGGACAACTCAAACAGCGGAGACATCCGTGCGACCATGAAGATACCTGCGGTGACCATGGTCGCCGCGTGAATCAGTGCAGAAATCGGCGTCGGACCTTCCATTGAATCTGGCAACCAGACATGCAATGGAACCTGTGCAGATTTTCCCATTGCACCGATAAACAGGCAAATGCAGGTAACCGTCATCAAGGAAACGCTTGCCCAGTCACGACCAGCAAACAGGGAAATCGTGATATTGGCAAGTTCGGGAGCCTTCACGAAAACACTTGCGTAATCCAGAGTACCAAAGTGCGCGAGAACTAGGCCGATACCCAAGATAAAGCCGAAGTCACCAACCCGATTTACCAGGAAAGCTTTCATGTTGGCAAAAATCGCCGTTGGCCGGGTGTACCAGAAACCGATCAACAAGTAGGAAACCAGACCCACCGCTTCCCATCCGAAGAACAACTGCATGAAGTTGTTGCTCATTACGAGCATCAACATCGAGAAAGTAAAAAGTGAGATATAGCTGAAGAAACGGTTGTAACCCGGGTCTTCCTGCATGTACCCGATGGTGTAGATGTGAACCATTAATGATACGAAGGTTACGACCAGCATCATGGTCGTCGTCAGCGTATCAATCAGAAAACCGACTTCAAATCGATAGTCACCACTGGTTAACCAAGTGTAAACAGTCCCATTGTAAGTATGGCCGGCCTGAACATCCTTAAAAATAATTACAGATGCAAAAAAAGCAATGGCAACCCCAGCGATGGTAGCCGTATGGGCAACCCAGCGCGGGATGACACGGCAGAAAAGACCGGCAATCATCGCGCCGAAGAGCGGCGCCAAGGGAACGAGCAGATAGAGTTTTTGCATTTCCATGATTAACCCTTAAGGCTGCCCAGATCATCCACATGGATGCTCTTCAGATTGCGGAACAGAACAATGAGGATCGCCAAACCAATCGCTGACTCAGCGGCTGCCACTGTCAAGATGAAGAAAACGAAAATCTGTCCGGAGAGATCACCAAGATAATGGGAAAACGCCACGAAATTCATGTTGACCGCGAGCAGCATCAGTTCGATGGTCATAAGAAGGACAAGCAAATTCTTCCGGTTGAGAAAAATGCCCACCACGCTGATCGCAAAAATGATTGCGCCCAGTATGAGGAAGTGTGAGAGTGTAAGAGTTAGCATTGGGACCCCGGGATTCAGTCTTTTTCAACCGGCATCTGCAGGACACGAATTCGATCTTTGGCTTTAACGAATACCTGCTGATTGGGGTTGGTGTATTTGGATTTTTTTGGACCACGATGGGTCAGCACGATGGCTGCAATCATACCTACCAGAAGAATCAGGGAGGCGAGCTCAAACGGATAAACGAAGTCAGTAAACATCAGGATACCGATACTCTTGGTATTTGAAATACCGACCGGAACCAGAACATCCGCCGCGGGTACATGAAAATATTTACTTCCCAATACCAGTCCCATTTCCATGACCATTAGCAGTCCAAGAATTGCCCCCAGCGGTAGGTAATTCCAGAAACCCTCGCGAATCCGATCAATGTTGATATCCAACATCATGACAACGAACAGGAACAGCACCATAACCGCACCTACGTATACCAGGATGATCGCAATTGCCAGAAACTCTGCTTGCAGCAGGGCCCAAATACCACCACAGGTGAAAAATGCCAGAATCAAGTGCAATGCTGCATGGACCGGATTACGAGCAGTAATCACGCGCAAGCCAGCAAAAATGAGTATCGCCGACAGAAAGAAGAAGACTAAAGTTTGAATATCCATCACTGGTACCTGTTAGCGGTAAGGTGCATCGAGCTGACGGTCCTGAGCAATCTGACTCTCATAACGATCGCCATTGGCCAGCAACATCTGCTTAGTGTAGTAAAGGTCGCCTCGCTTCTCACCGTGATATTCAAAGACACGGGTCTCAACCACCGCATCAACTGGACATGCCTCTTCACAGAAACCACAGAAAATACACTTCGTCAGATCAATGTCGTAACGAGTCGTACGGCGTGAACCGTCATCACGTGGCTCTGCCTCAATAGTAATAGCCAACGCTGGACAGATTGCCTCGCATAATTTGCAGGCAATACAACGCTCTTCACCATTCGGATAACGGCGCAGCGCGTGCAATCCACGAAACCGATAGCTTTGTGGTGTCTTTTCCTCTGGATATTGAACGGTAATCTTGCGGGCAAAAAAATACTTCCCCGTAACTGACATCCCTTTCAGCAGCTCCTTGAGGAGAAGGCTGTTGAAGATTTCCTTCATCGAACCCATCTTATTCTCCTCACTTCCAAATGTTGAGCGGGGACATCATCCACACACCCACAACAACCAGCCATATCAAACAAATTGGAATAAATACCTTCCAACCCAGACGCATCAGTTGATCGTAGCGATAACGAGGGAATGTGGCTCTAAACCAAAGGTACAGCAAAAGAATAAAGGACATTTTGGCGAAGAGCCACAGAATCCCATCCGGCAGAAAACCAACGGGAGACAACCAGCCGCCAAGAAACATTATCGAGGTCAAAGTTGCAACCAGAATCATGTTGGCGTATTCAGCCAAGAAAAAGAGTGCGAATGCCATCCCTGAATATTCAATGTGAAAACCGGCAACGATTTCCGATTCGCCTTCCGCCACATCGAACGGGGCGCGATTCAACTCTGCAGTTCCCGAAATTAGATACACGATAAACATCGGGAAGAGCGGCAACCAGTTCCATGATAAAAAGCCCAACCCCCATCCGGCAAATCGCCCCTGATCCTGAGTATTGACAATTTCTACAAGATTCAAACTATTGGAAATCATCAAAACGCAAATCAGCGAAAATCCCATGGCAATTTCGTAAGACACCATTTGGGCTGCAGAACGCATGGCGCCAATAAAAGCATATTTTGAATTTGATGCCCAACCGGAAAGGATCACACCATAAACACCAATAGAGGTGATCGCCATAATGTAAAGCAGACTGGCATCAATATTGGCAAGAACCAGCGTATCGGTAAATGGGATAACCGCCCACGCAGCAAGTGCCGGTGCAATCGCCAGCATAGGGGCAATTATGAAAATACCCTTACTAGAGCGACTGGGGATAATAATTTCTTTAAGTAGAAGCTTGAGGCCGTCAGCGATTGGCTGGATCAGACCCCAAGGCCCCACACGATTTGGGCCGATGCGAACTTGCATATAGCCGATAACTTTACGCTCAGCCAATGTCAGGTAGGCAACGCCAAGCATCAGCGGAGCAACGATAAGAATGATCTTGAGCAAAGTCCAAACCAGTGGCCATGCGCCGCCAAAAACTCCCAGACCAAAATTCATTAGTGCGTCCATTTATGCACGCTCCACAGAAATCTGCCCGAACATCTCGCCGAGAGCAGCCGTCGCAGCATGGGCGGCAGCTACACGAACACAGTCAGCCGGAACAGTATTGTCGATCTTCGCCAGCAATCGTGCCTCCCCATTACCCTGACGTACGACAACTGCGTCGCCAGACTTCAAGCCTAGCTTAGCGAGTGTCACCTCAGACAAACGTGCTGACGGCTGAACCGAATCTGCAGTCTGCTTCAACGCCGGAGCACGGCGAGCCATCGGATCTGCGAAGTTAATGGGCACATCAGCGATGCGCTGCAATCCATCGTCCGTAGTAGAAACGAGCGAAATGGCCACATTGCTGAGTGCGTTATCGAGTCCTGTAACAAACTCTGCACCCTGACCAAGCACTGCATCCCTAACAGCCTCGCTGGACTCGTAGTCAAAACCATCCAGCGCCAAGACGTTCCCGATAACCCGAAGGACCTTCCACGCCGGACGCGCTTCACCATGCGCTTTAACCACACCATTAAAACTCTGAACACGGCCTTCGATATTGATAAAGGTTCCTGCGGTCTCGGTGAATGGTGCGATAGGCAACATTACATCAGCATACTCCAGCGCAGGCTCATGCTTAAATGCGGACATGAAGACTACTAGTCCTGCCTGCTTCAATGCCGCTAACGCTAGCTGCGGATTGGCACAATCAAGCTCCGGTTCGACCCCCATCAATACATAAGCTTTACGGGGCTTTTCAAACATCTGACGGGCATTTGCCCCAGAGGGCAAGGCCCAACCAATATGCCCACCAACAACGTTACCAGATTCGCCAAGGAAACCCAGCGTACCATTGGTCAAACGAGCCAGTTCTTGCGCCAATGCATGCAACTGAGTGGCCTGATCTGATTGTGTTGCAACGTTACCTAAAAATATTGCACGCTTCTCGCCATCAATCAAACTTTGTGCAATCTTGCGACTGACGTCACAGCTACCCGCACCTTCGGTACCGGCAGGAGCAGCGACGCCCTTGATGTCAGCAACCGCTTTGACGATAGCCGCCAAGGCATGTGGCAGATAAGAAGGTGAAACAGTCAAATTGGCATGCAGGTCAATCAATTGATCTTCTGCAGTTACAGAAACAAGGCTGACCTTAGTGTATTTTTTTGCTGCCTGACGTAAGCGCTGGGCAATTAGCGGATGATCTTTACGCAGGAACGAACCAATAACTAATGCACCATCAAGATTTGAAATCTCGGCGAGCTTCATGCCCAACCACGGCGCACCAACACGTTTAAAATCTGAACCAAAATCCTTTTGACGCGGACGGAAATCAAAGTTTCCACTACCCAGGCCCTTCACCACCTTGCCAAGTAGATAGAGCTCTTCAAGAGTTGTCATCGGACTGGCCAAAGCGGCGACTGAATCACCACCATGTTCGCGTGCCACATCTTTCAAACCGTGCGCGACGTAATCAAGGGCCACATTCCAACTAACTTCACGCCATGCACCACCTTGCTTGACCAAAGGCTTGGTAAGACGCTCATCTGAATTGAGCGACTGATACGAAAAACGCTCTTTATCGGAAATCCAGCACTCATTGACAGCTTCATTTTCGCGCGGAAGGACACGCATAACGCTATCGTGTTTGACCTGAACGGCAAGATTGGCACCCACTGAGTCCTGCGGGCTAATTGACTTGCGGCGCTGTAATTCCCATGAGCGGGCGGTGTAACGAAACGGCTTAGACGTTAGAGCGCCAACCGGGCATAGGTCAATCATATTGCCCGACAATTCCGAATCAACCGTACGGCCAAGGAAAGTCGTAATTTCCGAATGCATGTTACGGTTGGCCATGCCAAGCTCCATGATCCCGGCCACTTCCTGACCAAAACGAACACAACGTGTGCAATGAATGCAACGGCTCATCTCTTCCATCGAGATAAGCGGCCCCACATTTTTGTGGAAAACGACGTGCTTTTCTTCAGTGTAGCGGCTCTTCATAGGGCCGTAGCCAACCGACATATCCTGCAACTGGCATTCACCACCCTGATCGCAAATCGGACAATCAAGCGGGTGATTGATCAGGAGGAACTCCATCACACCTTTTTGTGCCTTGATCGCCAGATCAGAGTGCGTGAACACTTTCATCCCGTTGGTGACTGGTGTAGCACAGGCCGGCAATGGCTTCGGTGCCTTTTCTACCTGCACCAGACACATGCGGCAGTTTGCGGCAATCGACAACTTTTTGTGGTAGCAAAAATGCGGGATATAGACCCCTACTTGCTGCGCGGCGTCCATTACCGTGCTGCCGTCTGGGACCTGCGCCGTCTTGCCGTCAATTTCGATTTCTAGCATGTCGCTACCTTGTTGCCCGTTCTTTTTAATCTATCGTTCGGAAGTTTCTTTTTAGACCTGAGCCTTGTGGAAACCACTACCCGCCCATTGAACATCCCTGGGCACGAGACAGGACTTGTGTTCAATGTGATACTCAAATTCTTTGCCAAAATGCTTGAGAAAACTCTGCACAGGAAGGGCTGCCGCATCACCAAGCGCACAAATGGTGCGCCCCATGATGTTGCCAAGCACACCGTTTAGCAAGTCGAGATCGCCAGGTTTTCCCAGTCCATTCTCAATACGGTGAACCACCTTGTACATCCAAGCAGTGCCTTCACGACAAGGCGTACATTGGCCGCACGACTCTTCGTAGTAGAAGAAGGACAGACGCTCCAGCGCCTTGACCATGCATACCGTCTCATCCATAACGATGACCGCACCGGAACCCAGCATAGAGCCCGACTTACTGATTCCGTCGTAATCCATGGTGGTATCCATCATCACATCACCAGGAATGACCGGTGCTGAAGAGCCACCAGGAATTACCGCCTTGATCTTTCGGCCACCGCGCATTCCGCCACACATTTCAAGCAGAGTGGAAAACGGCGTCCCTAACGGAATTTCATAATTTCCTGGCCGATTGACATGCCCCGAAACCGAGAACAGTTTAGTACCACCATTATTTGGTTTACCCAAATTGAGAAACTCCTCTCCACCCATCCGCAAGATAAACGGGATTGCAGCGAAGGTCTCAGTATTGTTGATTGTCGTTGGCTTACCATAAAGGCCGAATGAAGCTGGGAATGGCGGCTTAAATCTCGGCTGGCCTTTCTTACCCTCAATCGACTCCAACAACGAAGTCTCTTCGCCACAGATATAAGCACCATAACCGTGATGGGCGAACAATTCGAAGTCAAAACCTGAGCCCAGAATATTCTGTCCGATAAAGCCTGCGGCACGGGCCTGATCAAGTGCTACCTCAAAGCGCTGGTAAATTTCCCATATTTCGCCATGGACATAGTTATAGCCACGGTTAGCGCCCATCGCATAGGCAGCAATCGCCATCCCCTCAATAACCGCATGCGGGTTGTAGCGCATGATATCGCGGTCTTTGAAAGTCCCTGGCTCGCCTTCGTCAGTGTTACAGACAACATATTTGTCACCCGGAAAAGATCGCGGCATGAATGACCACTTCAAACCAGTCGGGAAACCTGCGCCGCCACGACCGCGAAGAACTGACTTCTTTACCTCGCCAATAACCTCTTCCTGCGTAATTTTGTTCTCAAGAATACGGCGCAACTGGACGTACCCACCACGCGCCACATAGTCATTGAGGGACCAAGCATTATCGCCATCCAGTCCCTCCATCAGGAGGCCGTTGATCGAACCAAGCATTGCCATTATTGACAATCCTCCAACAACTTGTCGATTTGCTCCGGATGCATGTGGCTGCACATAGAACGATTATTGACAATCATTACTGGTGCATCTCCACAGGCTCCCATGCACTCCCCTTCTTTCAGGGTAAATTTGCCGTCCGCTGTGGTTTCGCCATAACCGACCCCGAGCTTTTTCTGTAGATAGTCACCCGCATGGTAACCGCCAGAAAGTGCACATGGCAGATTAGTACAGACAGTGATCTTATACTTACCGATCGGCTTGAGGTCATACATGTTGTAGAACGTTGCCACCTCGAATGCGGCCATAGGGGCCATATCGAGATACATCGCCACAGCCTCGATGGCTTCTGGGAGTAGCCAGCCCTTTTCTTCTTGGGCATGAGCAAGACAGGCCATAACAGCGGACTGCTTTTGATTTGCGGGGTACTTTGCGACTTCCCGAGCAAATTTCTGTAGGGTTTCAGCGGAAAACATCAGCGGTCGATCTCGCCAAAAACAATATCTTGGGAACCGATAATCGTAACGACGTCGGCAATCATATGGCCACGGGACATCTCGTCCATGCCAGCAAGGTGCACATAGCCAGGCGCACGAATTTTCATTCGATAAGGCTTGTTAGCACCATCAGAAATAAAGTAAATACCGAACTCACCTTTCGGGTGCTCGATAGCAGCATATGCCTCACCAGGAGGAACGTGAATACCCTCAGTGAAGAGCTTGAAGTGGTGAATCAACTCTTCCATGTTGGTTTTCATACTTTCACGGGCCGGCGGCGCAACCTTGTGATTCTCTGTAATCACCGAACCAGGATTCTTACGCAGCCAAGCAATACACTGCTTGATAATTTTGTTTGACTGAAGCATTTCTTCCATGCGGACAAGATAGCGATCATAACTATCTCCATTCACACCGACCGGAATATCAAAATCGACTTTATCGTAGGCTGCGTAAGGCTGTTTCTTACGCAAATCCCATGCAAAGCCTGATCCACGGAGCATTGCACCTGTAAAACCCATCTGTAAAGCGCGCTCAGGAGTGACCACACCCACGTTAACCAAGCGCTGCTTCCAGATCCGGTTATCTGTTAATAAGGTGTGATATTCGCTGTGATAGGTTGGAAAACGGTTAGTAAAGTCTTCAAGAAAATCCAACAGCGATCCGCTGCGATTTACATTAAGTTCCTTTGCTTTTTTACCGCTGGTCCAAGTCGACTCCTCATACTGCGGCATACGATCTGGCAGATCACGATAAACCCCACCTGGACGATAGTATGCCGCATGGAGACGAGCCCCCGAAACCGCCTCATACGCATCCATCAAATCTTCGCGCTCACGGAAAGTATAGAGGGCCATAGTCATCGCCCCCACATCAAGCGCGTGACAACCGATCCACAAAAGGTGATTGAGGATACGGGTAATCTCATCGAACATGGTTCTGATGTATTTACCACGTTCCGGGACTTCAATACCTAGCAACTTTTCGGTGGCCAAGCAATATGCATGCTCATTACACATCATCGAGACGTAATCCAGGCGATCCATATAAGGGACCGACTGAACCCAAGTACGCGTCTCTGCCAGTTTTTCAGTAGCCCGGTGCAGCAGACCGATATGCGGGTCCGCTCGCTGAACCACCTCACCATCAAGTTCAAGCACGAGGCGCAAAACTCCGTGAGCAGCTGGGTGCTGCGGCCCAAAGTTAAGGGTGAAATTTCTGATATCAGCCATGCGCAGGATCCCCGTAGGTGTCTTCGCGCACAATGCGCGGTGTATTCTCGCGGGGCTCTATCGTTACCGGCTGATAGATAACACGTCCTTGATCTGGATCGTAGCGCATTTCAACATAACCTGAAATTGGGAAATCTTTGCGGAACGGGTGCCCGATAAAACCATAATCGGTCAAAATGCGGCGCAAATCCTCATGCCCAACAAAAGCAACACCATAAAGATCGAAAGCCTCTCGCTCAAACCAGTTAACACTCGTCCAGATACTAGTAATAGAATCAACTGCAGGAAAATCGTCATCTTCGGCAAAAACCCGAACACGAAGCCGCCAGTTATTCGATATCGAGAGCAAATGGGTCACGACAGCAAAGCGCTTACCTCGCCAAGCACCCTCTCCATAGGTTGAATAATCAACCCCGCACAGATCGGTCAACTCCTCAAACCCAAGACCAGGCTGATCACGAAGAGACTGCATCATAGAAAAATAATCTTTGGCAGCAACCTCAACGGTTACCTCGCCCAGTACAGTCTTCAGCGACAACAACTTATCGCCGAACTGATCCTGCAATTTTTGGCTAAGCGTTTCCAGCTTGGCGGACATATTCGATCAGCCTTTGCAATTAACGAGCGATGGTATTAGTGCGACGAATTTTGTTTTGCAACTGGATAATGCCGTACAACAAAGCTTCCGCAGTAGGCGGACAACCTGGCACATATATATCCACTGGCACAATTCGATCACAACCACGAACAACAGAGTATGAATAGTGATAATAACCACCACCATTGGCACAAGACCCCATGGAGATAACCCAGCGAGGCTCTGCCATCTGATCATAAACCTTGCGCAACGCCGGGGCCATTTTATTGGTCAAAGTTCCTGCAACAATCATCACATCAGACTGACGCGGACTACCACGAAAAACAACCCCAAAACGATCCAGATCATAGCGCGAACAACCAGCATGGATCATTTCAACAGCACAACACGCCAAACCGAACGTCATCGGCCACATCGAGCCGGTACGCATGTAGTTTATAAGCTTGTCAGCTGTCGTGGTGACAAAACCCTCTTGCAGGACGCCCTCAATACCCATGACCGGACCTCACTCCCACTCTAGCGCGCCCTTGGCCCAGGCATACACATAACCTACGACAAGAACAGAAACGAAGACCAACATCTCGACAAAACCAAAGAGCTTTATCGAATCCGTAGCCACAATATCTTTAAATATCGCCGCCCAAGGGAACAAGAAGGCAATTTCAAGATCAAACAAAATGAAGAGGATGGCAATCAGGTAATAGCGCACGTCAAACTTCATGCGCGCATCTTCAAATGCCTCAAAGCCGCACTCATACGGAGAGAGCTTCTCAGGATCCGGGCGGTTAGGCGCCAGCAAAAAACCCATTGCAATGGGTAAGACGCCAATAGCGACCCCCACCAAGACGAACATCAAAATTGGAAAGTAGTTTTCCATGACTCGCCGCCAAATTTTAGTTTCTTATCAGAAACAACAATCAGAGATTGCTGCCCGCTTTTTTGGTGCCGACGGCGAGACTCGAACTCGCACAGCTTGCGCCACTACCCCCTCAAGATAGCGTGTCTACCAATTTCACCACGTCGGCACTAATTTTCAATCCAACCAGCGAGGAATATGCCAATCAGACTTCCTTGCATTTACTTCGGTATTTCTTTTGCCTTTGAGCCTTGATCACCAGAAGCTGAAGAACCCTCAACAGCGGAAGACGTAGCCGGCGTAACAGTCTGCGATTGTACCGCGTCCTGCATAACACTGCCAGTCGTTTTTGGCTTGCTAGAAGCAACATAGGCCAAAGACAAGCTGGTTATGAAAAAAACCGCAGCCAAACCACCAGTCATGCGGCTCAAAAAATTGGCCGAACCTGACGACCCAAAAAGGCTGCCGGAGGCGCCGCTACCAAAGGCCGCCCCCATATCTGCCCCCTTGCCATGCTGCATCAAAACCAAGCCAATAATAACCAGCGCGACCAGAATATGCACTGTAAGCAGGAGAGAGAAAAACCAGTTCATCATTACCACCTATTAACCCGCCGCCTGGCAGATAGCCAGAAAGTCGTCCGCAACCAACGCAGCGCCACCAATCAACCCACCATCGATGTCCGCCTGCGCAAACAATTCCTTAGCATTCTGCGGCTTGACACTACCGCCATACAAAATGCGTAACCCTTCTGCCAAGCCACCGTCCAGAGCAGCCACTTGCGCCCTTATTTTCCCATGAACTTCCTGAGCCTGCGCCGGAGACGCAGTAACACCCGTACCAATGGCCCAAACGGGCTCATAAGCAAGAACAGCATTTTCAAGTGCCGCCACACCAAGCAAGTTCAAAACAACAAGCAATTGGCGCGACACCACTTTATCCGTAGCACCAGACTGCCGCTCGGCGAGCGTTTCCCCAAGGCAAAGTATGGGAATCAGGCCGTTTGCCTGTGCCGTGGCAAACTTTGCAGCGACAATTTCATCACTTTCACCGTAGATCGCCCGACGCTCGGAGTGCCCTACCAATACATAACGACAACCAAACTCGCGCAGCATTGGGGCGGAAACCTCCCCCGTATAGGCACCAGCAACATGCTCACTGAGGTTTTGAGCTCCGAGGAGAATAGTCGTGCCATCAGACAAAGCCTGCACCTGCCCCAAGTAGGGGAACGGCACACACAGCGCAACCTCGCAAGCCAAAGCATCCAAACCAACCGCCAAGCGATTGAGCAGTGCGGCATTTTGCTGGAAATTACCATGCATCTTCCAGTTACCGGCAACAAACTTTCTACGCATAGAGGCAGCCATCAAGTTGGGGAAAAACCGCGCGATTATAGCGATGCCGCCCTATCACGGTCAAGGAAGCCAGCATTTGAAGTTATTGTGATGCATCACGAACTGCTTTTGCCAACTGTTCAGCAGCCGCCAGAACCTCGGACTCAAACTCTCCCTCGACCATGACACGCAACAAGGGCTCAGTCCCCGAAGCCCGTAATAACACACGACCGCGCCCTGCCATTTTAGCTTCTGTTATTTGCAGCGCAGACTGTATAACCGGATCATCTTTCCAGGGAAAGCCTTTGGCCATGGAAACATTGATCAATTTCTGTGGATATAAAGACAAACCCGAAAGTAGATCCTTCAAGGTTCCACCCGCCTCACGCAATGCCGCCAGCACCTGAAGCGCAGCAACAACGCCATCACCAGTCGTGTGTCGATCCAGAGCAAGGATATGACCAGAGTTTTCTCCGCCATATAGCCAGCCTTTGTCATGCAACATCTCGACCACATATCGATCACCAACTGCAGCGCGGGCAAACGGTATTTCAATTTTATTCAGAGCATGCTCCAAGGCCAAATTGGTCATCAGTGTTCCGACAACACCAGCTACCGGACCGTGCTGGGCACGATTGCGAACCATGGCGTAAAGCAACTGATCGCCATCGTAGAGCACTCCTTCAGCATCAACCATCTGAATTCGATCGGCATCACCGTCTAAAGCCAAACCCAAGTCAGCACGATGTGCCAGAACCGCTTCGCACAATGCATGCGGTGATGTTGCGCCAAAGCCATCATTGATATTTGTGCCATTTGGTTGCGCACCGATGGTAACAATTTCAGCACCCAGTTCATGAAAAACGTTGGGCGCGGTGTGATATGCAGCGCCGTGGGCACAATCAACAACAATTTTTAGACCACGCAAATCGAGATCATTAGGAAAAGTGCTCTTGCAGAACTCTATGTATCGCCCACGCGCATCCTCAATGCGCTTGGCACGACCGAGCTCAGCCGGCGGAACACAGTTCATCGGCAGATCGATCGCATCTTCAATAGCCCGCTCGACTTCATCCGGCAACTTGGTGCCTTGCGCTGAGAAAAACTTGATTCCGTTATCGTAGTAGGGATTGTGTGAGGCCGAAATAACGATACCAGCCTGCAAACGCAGCGCGCGGGTCAAATACGCCACCGCTGGCGTGGGAATTGGTCCCACTAGACACGAGTCAACGCCCGCCGCCGCAAAGCCCGCCTCAAGTGCTGATTCGAGCATATAGCCGGAAAGCCGGGTGTCCTTGCCAATCAGTACGGAGGGGCGCTCCCCGAATGGCATTTCAACCTTGTCGAGCAAGACCTTGCCGGCCGCATAGCCGAGGCGCATGACGAAATCTGGGGTAATGGGAGACTGACCAACACGACCACGAATGCCATCGGTTCCAAAATATTTTCTGCTCATTATTCTCTCCCTATTGAAGTGCAGCCATCACTGCCAACGCGTCGCGGGTTGCGGCAACATCATGCACGCGCAATATTTTCGCACCTTTTTGGGCTGCGAGCATCGCCGCCGCGACGCTCGCCGGCATTCTTTCGCCAATTGCACGACCTGTAATTCCACCCAGCAGGGATTTTCGTGACACCCCGACCAACCAAGGTAGTTCAAGTACATTCATTGCGGTCAACGCGCGAAACAGGTCCAAATTATGGTCGAGCGATTTGCCGAAGCCGAACCCTGGATCAAGCACAAGACGTTCGCGAGCGATACCAGCGTCCATACACGCAGCGACACGATCGGTAAGGAACGCCCGCACCTCATCCACAACATTCTCATAAACGGGCGCCTGCTGCATGGTACCCGGCACCCCTTGCATGTGCATGACACAGATGCCGCAATCGTACCCAGCAAGTACAGCGATGGCCTGCGAATGAACCAGGCCACCGATGTCATTTATCATCGTCGCACCCTCATCCAAGACCATACTCATTACCGACGGCTTGTAGGTATCAACCGAAATTGGCAAATCCCAACGGGTAATTTCGCGCAATACCGGACGCAGGCGGTTAATTTCCTCTTCTTCAGAGACCGGGATAGCCCCCGGACGGGAGGACTCCGCACCAATGTCAAGAATATCTGCACCCGCATCAAGTTGCAGCCTGGCATGCTCTATTGCCAGGCGCGCATCTGCACCACAACCGTCACCTGAAAACGAATCCGGCGTCAGGTTGACGATCCCCATTAGCAACGGGCGCTCTAGAGACAGAGAATAAGGACCGCAAGAAAAAATAGGCATAGTAGAAAAAGAAAAGCCGGGAGCGCACTCCCGGCATATTTAGAACTAGCGCAATCAGGCTGGCGCAGTAGCGCTTGGTTCAGCACCCGGCGTATCGGCAGGCGGTGCCGTACGGGTGGTCGATTGCAAAGGCTTGGGGGGCCGCGGTGGCTTGCTGGCCATGATGTCATCAATCTGATCGGAATCAAGGGTTTCCCACTCAAGCAAGGCATGAGTCATCGCCTCAACCTTGTCCCGATGCTCTTCGAGCAACTGGCGAGCCAGAGCATATTGCTGATCAATGATGCGACGAATTTCCTGATCGACCTTCTGCATCGTAGCTTCGGACACATTCTTGTGCTGCGTCACTGAACGCCCCAAGAATACTTCCCCTTCATTTTCGCCATAGACCATAACACCCATGTCAGACATTCCGTAACGGGTGACCATATCGCGCGCCATTGCTGTGGCACGTTCAAAATCGTTGGAAGCCCCGGTCGTCATCTGATTCATGAAAAGCTCTTCGGCAATGCGACCGCCAAAAAGAACTGCAATACGACTCATTAAATACTGACGATCATAGGCATAGCGATCTTCTACCGGCAACTGCATGGTCAAACCAAGAGCACGGCCACGCGGAATGATAGTGACTTTATGCACTGGGTCCGATTTCGGCACCAACTTGGCAACCACAGCATGCCCCGACTCGTGATAAGCCGTATTGCGCTTTTCTTCCTCACTCATGACCATGCTGCGACGCTCAGCGCCCATCATGATCTTGTCCTTGGCCTTTTCGAAGTCATCCATATCGACGAGACGCTTGCTACCTCGTGCGGCGAACAGAGCGGCTTCATTGACCAGATTTGCCAGATCAGCCCCCGAAAAACCTGGAGTACCACGCGCAATCACATCAGGTTTCACATCACCTGAAATCGGCACTTTGCGCATATGCACCTTGAGAATTTCCTCACGGCCACGAATATCCGGCAACGGCACTACAACCTGACGATCGAAGCGACCCGGACGCAACAGTGCAGGGTCAAGGATATCCGGACGATTCGTCGCTGCAATCACGATGATGCCGGTCTGACCTTCAAAACCATCCATCTCGACCAGCAACTGGTTCAGTGTCTGTTCACGCTCATCGTTACCACCACCGAGGCCAGCGCCACGATGACGACCGACCGCATCGATTTCGTCGATGAAGATGATGCACGGCGCATGCTTCTTGCCATTCTCGAACATGTCGCGAACACGTGCAGCACCGACACCAACAAACATTTCCACGAAATCGGAACCAGAAATGCTAAAGAATGGAACCTTCGCTTCACCGGCGATCGCCTTGGCGAGCAACGTTTTACCTGTGCCCGGATTGCCAACCATCAGCACCCCCTTGGGAATGCGGCCACCAAGTTTCTGGAACTTGGAGGGGTCACGCAAAAAGTCGACAATCTCCTGAACCTCTTCCTTTGCCTCGTCACAACCGGCGACATCAGCAAAGGTAACAATATTCTGTGCCTCATCAGTCATCCGCGCACGGGATTTGCCAAAGGAGAAGGCTCCACCCTTGCCGCCACCCTGCATCTGACGCATGAAGAAAACCCAGACGCCAATCAATAGCAGCATCGGGAACCAGCTGACAAAAAGATTCATCAGGAAAGATGGCTCTTCTTCAGGCCTGGCCTCAATTTTGACGCCGCTCTTCAACAAATCGGAAACCAGCCAGAGATCAGGCGGAGCATAAGATGTAATGCGCTTGCCTTCGGTGGTCGTGGCCTTCAGCGTACGGCCTTCCATAACCACCTTGCTGATATGCCCCTGTTTCACCTCTTCGATGAACTGTGAGTACTCGATCGAGCCTTGAGCGACCTGACGGGTATTAAACTGATTAAAAACCGTCATCAGCACAAGACCAATGACCAGCCAGATTGCGAGGTTTTTGAACATGTTGTTCAAGCTTGCTCTCCTTCTACGGCGT
>ERZ724527.477-NODE-477-length-19950-cov-5.081679_pt1 | contig 19950 bp, 17 predicted proteins | sample MGYA00376060_ERZ724527 | MGnify/ENA primary metagenome ERZ724527 (study PRJEB28724, sample SAMN07190886) | activated sludge metagenome | isolation source: activated sludge of sewage treatment plant in Hong Hong | place: USA: Christiansburg, Virginia | collected...
CACGTGCTACCTCAAAAAGATTATAAGTTTCTTTCATTGTGTCTTTTTAATTTCGTGCCTTCCTGCTATTCATGTAATTCGAAATTCAAAAAAGCCCAAAATTTCACTGTAAATAATCACATTAAAAGAATAAGCCCGTCATCTGATTTATTTAGTGTTCACAATGATTTTAAATTCAAGATTCTTTATAATGGAGATATCAAAAAAATAACAAAAGAATCCGACTTTCTTTTATTTAAAAAAATTACAGGGAACAGAAGTCAAATAGAAAACTACCTAAACATTTTTAAAATTAATGGAAGATATAATTTTCACAAAGACAAAGTTTTACATCTTATCAAACAAAAAGTAGAATATCCAAAGTCAAGGATAATAGAACTTTCGAAACTAATCCGACTTTCACACACACAGATAAAAGAATTAGCATTTGGAAAAGAAATTTTTGTTAAAGATTCAAATGAACCACTAATAAAACTAAAAAAAGATATTGCTGAAGACTTAAAAATAATTTAATTACGAAAATGCCAATCCCAAAACATAACGAGTTAAGAGTACCTGTTTTAGAGTTTTTAAAAACTCATGGAGCATCAACATCTAAAGAAATGATTGCGCCCTTAAGTGAATTATTTAAATTAACTCCTGAGGAAGTTAACCAAATGTATGAGTCAGGTAATGGCCCAGTGTTTAAAGATCGTATTGCTTGGGCTCTCACCTATTTAGGTTTCACAGATTTGGTGCTTCGCCCAAAAAGAGGTGTTTATGATATAAGCACAAAAGGCATAGAGATGCTGAAAACCCCCAATGAAGTGGATGCTTATATTGAAAAATCTCAAGCACAAAGAGAAGCTTTAAAGAACAATAAAGAAGAGATAAGCACCTCGCCTATTCCAATTGATAAAGCAGTGCCTCAAGAAAAATTAACGCCTCAAGAAAAGCTTTATCAATCTTACGCCAACATTAAAAAATCAACAAAAGACGATATTTTAGAAACCATTTTAAGTAAAACGCCACGGGAGTTTGAAAAGCTAGTGGTTACCCTACTTCAAAAAATGGGTTATGGCGGGGAAATAAAAAACTCTGGTATTGTTACCAAAGCCACAAATGATAATGGCATTGATGGTATTATCAAGGAAGATATTTTAGGATTTGGTCGTATCTATATTCAGGCTAAACGTTTTGCTCACGAAAATTCTATTGGGAGAGAAGAGATACAAAAGTTTGTTGGAGCCTTAGCGGTTGCACAATCCAATAAAGGCGTGTTTATTACAACTTCCTATTTTACAAAGGGCGCCTTAGAATATGTAAACAATTTAAATGGCTCAACTACTATTGTTTTAATTGATGGTCAACAATTAGCAGATTATATTTATGATTACGAACTTGGCATGCAAGTAGAACAAACCATCAAAATCAAAAAACTCGATAGCGATTTTTGGGATGCTATGCAGGATGATTAAGATTTTAGCCTTAAAACCGAATTTCGTAATATGTTTATAATTTCATAAATTTGTAATATGCAAACCGCTAGCTTAGGTCAATACGGGAATTTAGATTTTGTTTTTTTAGATTTAAAACAAAAATCTGCCACTCTTGATAAAGAAACTTCAAAAGATTTAAAGAAATTAGAAAAGCTAATTATTAAATCTTTTAGTTCACGTAAAAAGCTAGATACTGAATTAGATTTAATTTATCCTCAACTATTTTCCTTACGTCTTAAGGGGCTTGAATATTTAAGTGAAGAAAAACAAGATATCAATAAAGCTTTAGATGAAGTATATCCCGCTATTGAAGTATTGGGTAAAAACCCAAGGCTAAAAAAAACAGGCTATCATATTGCACAAGCATTAAGCTATAATCGTAAACTAGTTAACTTTTTTGAAGATACTGGTTTAGTAAATGAGAAAACGATTTCATCCATTGTAGAATCTGACATTGACTATTCTTCTTATTTAGTGGCGCTAAAACTAATGCCAACGAATATTAGTAAACTGTTTATGGGTTTAATGAATGCTTCATTACAAATAGAATTTATCTCTATAGCATCCATTATGCTAAACAATAAAGAGTTTACATGTTCTGATTTAAAAATAGCACAACTTACTTCTTTAGCATCTAATACATCTATCGCTTATATGGGTTATGTAAACCATTTAATTACCATGGCGCAAGCAGAGCTTTTTATAGATGAAAAGAATGAATGGAATTCTGTTAGCCTGAAAGCATATGCAAATGCTTATAGTGACAATGAACCAGATTACGATAATATTGTTTTAAGAGAACCCAATCCAGAATACAATAAATGAAAGCTGGAGATATAGTATTGGTTGCACTTCCGCAATCGGATGGAAAAATAAAAAAAAGACCGGCATTACTTATTAAACAAATGCCACGTTTTGGCGATTGGTTAATTTGCGGTATTAGTACACAATTACATCATTACATTCCTGGATTCGACGAAAAATTAGATACTTCTCATCCAGACTATTCAAATTCTAAGTTATTAAGTCCTTCAATTATCCGACTTGGTTTTTTAACCGTAACTCCATCTGCAAAAATCCCAGGTGTATTAGGTAATATAAGTCAATCTACTTTAAAAAAATTGACAGGTAATTTAATTAATCACCTTAAAAAGTAAACAACCTACCCCGCCAACACAAAGCCCAAAGGATTATTTGGGTTTACAGGAAAAAAGGCTTCGCCACGGCGAGCTGCACTTGGTGTTTCGGTAGCATCAATGCGTTTTAATTTAGTAGTGCTTTCTTCGACCTCAATAGGTGTTACGCCTTTCCATTTAAAATTTAAACCCGTTTGTTGTTTCAGCAACTTCATACTCACTTGAAAAATACCCTTGTAAGGAAAATCATCAAGCGGTGTTACAGGGCTTACCACCCGCTCTACTAATTTTTCTTTTTCTTCAATTAAGCCCAGGTTGGTAATGAGTTCCACATGACTCATAATCATAGCGGTGCAATACAACTTTTTATTATAAGGAAACACAATCACTTTAAAAAAGCGCAAAGGTATTTGGAAGGTATTTTCGTGCACATAGTAAGGGTCGGTAGTTTTTAAAACAGGTCCTGTAAATACGCAGAGCTTAATACTTTTTCGCGTTAATATTTTATATTTCAGCTAACTCAAATGCATATCTATAACTAATTAATTTTTTTTCTTTTTGATTTTCTTTCCAAGCTTTTTCTTTGTGGCTTAGGTCGATTACATCGGCTGTTTTAATGCCTTTAAATTTAGAGGCGACTTCTTTTAGGGCTTTTAATTCGTGAGCGTCAAATAGGCCAGCGTTAAACTTATGTTTGCCATGTGGTTTAAATTGTTCGCCTGTTCCTTCTCCAAATATTTTTTCTTTTACCTCTACATAACCTTCGTTACACATATGCTCAAAAATACTTTTATAGTTATGAGGCACAGGTCCCATATCAATAGCTCGATAGCGCATCCCACTCATAGAAAATCCCGTGCGCTTGTAATTTAAAAAATCGGCATAAAACAAAAGCTTGTTTAATTGAGTTTTCCATGGTTGTAATTGCTCTGTAAAAAACACCACCATTTCTTTAAACTTATTAAAATTGCTTTTGCGATAGCCAGTGTATTCATCAGGCAATTTTCCATCTAACAAATGGTCTTCAAAAGCAAAGTGTTCTTTTTTATTTTCAGCAATTAAATCCTCTATTAATGCCAAAGTTTTATTTTTTACTTTTTCATCACAGTCTTCGCACAATTCCAATAAATCTTTAAAACGCTTTGGGCTAGCTGCCAATTGTATCAATTTACCATTAGAGGCACTTGGCACTTCGCCTGCTTCGTAGTTTCGGTAACTATTAATACCAAAACCTAGTACTTCGGCCATTTTAGTGGCTGGTAAATCATACTGTTCGCGTATGGCTTTAATTTCTTCAGGAAAAGGCAGTTTATGTTTTTCGCGATACTGATTATACAATTGAATCATGTTCAATTCGTCTAATATTGTATCCGTAAACTGCTCTTTCGAATCCTTACAATAATAATAATGAAATACAACTTCAAAATTCTCTTTTCTAAATTCAATCTCGCGCACTTCTTTGCGCAATTCCATTTCTTTACCTGTTATCGGACTTTTCATAATAATTTATTTTAAAGGAAAAGTTAAATCATGTTCTGCTACATGAAAGGAAATACATAAGGTACTTGACTCTTTAAATCCCATCGTAATTTTTATGTAAACTTGTTTTTTCTTAATCACTCTGCCAAACACCCACATGTCAGCACCTTTATATAAGGTTTCTTCTAATGGTCCTTGGCAATAATCTTCTACTTTTAAATCTTCTAATACTTTTTTTCTATCACTTGGTCTTAATTCAAGGTCGGCTAAAGCTTGAGCATTTTTTCCGCGTTCATCGCGAAACAACACATCCCATATTTTCATTTTTTGTTTAAACTCCTTTAGGAAGTGCTCAACCTCTTTACTTTTTGCCATTTAATTAAAACATAGTGCAAAGATATGGCAATAAAATATAAAATAACAACTTTAAAGTGTTAAATATTAAATATTATAGCAAAATAATACACTTTATAGTTTAATAACATATCTGTATTCAATCATGAAAGGTATTTAACCTGCCAAAACGAAACCCAAAGGGTTGTTAGTTGTACTTTTCTTATATTTACTTACATAATCCTACTCAAATGAAAGTAATTGTAAAAGACGAGAATTTTGCTGGTAAAATTCTCTGCGAAATTAGCCTCGAATTTAAAACTGAACTTGTAACCGTAAAAGATATTATTACAGAACGTGTATCGCAAGAAGTAAGTGAGTATAATACCAAACTTCCCGAATATTTTAATGGCTTAGTAGAACCAACGGAAGCCGAAAAAACATTAAACGGATTTAAGCTAAAACAAAAAAAATTAATTGATGCCGAGCAGCAAGTATACACTGCTTTGGATGCCTTTCAAAAAAACGCTTATTTTGTATTAATTGATAATATACAATCCGAGTCTTTAGCACAAGTAGTACCGCTCAGTCAATCAACAACAATTTCCTTTGTAAAACTTACACCATTAATTGGAGGCTAATTTGTTATGAGTTTAATAGATAAGATAAAAGGAATTTTTTCAAACAACGATCATTCTGAATTTGAAGCTATTATTAGCGACACCCGAAAAGATATACTCACTAAAACCAGCTATTTCTGGAATTTAAAAATTAACGAACAAGCTAGCTATATAAATTCGGTGTCTACTTGGCCCGACAAAAAGAAAGTGAAGTTTTTGGTGTGGTGCGTTAATTACATTAGCGAAACTTGGAAAAAAAGTACAAACACCTATTCGAGCGCCGATGAATGGCATCAACGTAGTGGCGTATGCGAAGCTTACCTTAACCAATTACTAAAAACAAAATTGGAGCTTGATGAAGAAGATGTTAAACATATTTTTGAGACATTTAATACAGGGCAAAAGTGGTCGCAAGTTTCATTTTTAGCGTGGCCGGTAGCTGCAGTCATCAATCAATTGCAAAGACAGTATAAAAGTGAGAAAATGCCTGAAGGACTAACCTTGTATTTAACTCAATTAGCTCAAGGTTTAAAAGCGGTAGAAACCTATCAAGAAAAAGAAAAACTCAAACTCATTGATAAGATAGAAGCCTTAACCTTTAACAGCACGAATGCTGGTGAAGTAAAACCAAGCATCTTTATGGGTGAGGACAGATTTTCGAAATTTGCCAATGAGTACATCCAAACATTAGCAAAAGAAGAAAGAGTACTTTGGTATCAACTCATCGAAAAGGCACAAAAAGTAACGGGTTCAAAGCCAACACAAAAATATTTAAATGACACCAAAAATTTATTCAAGGAATTAGGTGCCGATAAATTTAAAAAAACCGTCAATAATTGGTTTGACTTTTTAATTCATTTAAAAGACGAAGTATCTCATCATACATACGAGTATAACGGTGGCAGTCACCCTTACACTGTTACCGAATATATCACCTCCATCAACGCTGATACCATTAAAGGCTTTGTATGGATTTGTTCAAACTTTCATGATAGTACCACGCTTTCAAACATCTCACGTCTTGCCGAAAGAGCGTATAGAAAAATACCAGGTAAAGGTCCAGCCGCAGCAGGTTTAGGGAATGCCTGTTTGTATCAACTATATGCGTCGAAGGGTTTAGATGGCATCGGTCACTTATCAAGATTAAAGCTAAGAATAAAGCAAAATAATACTCAAGTAGCCATTGATAAATACATTACCGAAGCAGCGGCAAAAGAGGGCGTGTCGACTCACGAAATTGAAGACATGGCCGTGGAGGATTTCGGGCTCACAAATGGCGAACGCGATTATGATTTTGAAGGTTTTACGTGTAAATTAAAAATTGTTGGCATCGGTAAATCCGAATTACTATGGTTTAAATCCGACGGTACTGCTCAAAAAACAATGCCTAGCAGTGTCAAAGAAAAGTTTGCTGCAAAAATTAAAAAAATAAAAGACACACAAAAGCAATTAGATCTTACCACATCCGCTCAAAGAGATAGAATTGACCGTATGTTTAGGAGCGATCGTAAAATACCGATTCAAAATTTTAATCAATTTTATGTGGAACATGGATTGATGTGTTTTATTGCTCACAAAATAATTTGGAGTTTCTTTAAAGCTGAAAAAGAAATTGCTGCTATAAAAATAGATGGTAAATGGTTAACCAATGCCAATGAAGAGATTTCACCAAATGACTATGAAGGAGTATCACTATGGCATCCAGCCAAACAAAACATTACTGAAGTAAAGCGTTGGAGAGATTTTTTAGCGGAACATAAATTGCAGCAACCTTTAAAACAAGCCTATCGTGAAGTTTACATTTTAACGGACGCCGAAATTAATACTAAAACATATAGCAACCGAATGGCTGCCCATGTGCTAAAACAACATCAATTTAACTCATTGGCTAAAACAAGAGGTTGGAAATATAGTTTGTTGGGGGCTTATGACGACGGTAGATTCAACGAAACGGCTTCGATTACATTAGTTGAATATGGTTTACGGGCAGAGTTTTGGGTAAATGAAATAAATGCGGAAAACCAATATAATGACACTGGCATTTGGAATTATATTGCCACCGATCAGGTTCGTTTTTCAAACCTAAGCACCAATGATCCTGTTGACTTAATTGAGGTGCCCCCTATTCTATTTTCCGAAATTTTACGTGATGTGGATTTGTTTGTTGGAGTAGCAAGTGTTGGTAATGACCCTACTTGGCAAGATACAGGAGGCGTTCCGGCTTATAGAGATTATTGGACATCTTATTCCTTTGGTGACTTATCGGAAGTGGCAAAAAACAGAAAAGAGATTTTGTCTACACTCGTACCTCGACTGAAAATAAATAATGTGGCCGAAATAAAAGATAAGTTTTTGGTTGTCACAGGAAAACTACGAACCTACAAAATACATATTGGCAGTACCAATATTTTAATGGAACCTAATGATCAGTATTTGTGCATCGTGCCTGATAGAAGTAAAAAGAATTACGCCGACAATTTGTTTATTCCATTTGAAGGAGATTCGGGGCTTTCCGTTATTTTATCAAAGGCCTTTTTATTGGCCGAAGATGACAAGATTGTGGACACAACCATTACCTCACAGATCAATAGAAAATGAGTTCGAGATATTCACCACAAATAGCTGTTGAAGAAATTGGAATCAATGGACAAGACCGTTTAAAAAAATCTCGAATAATAATCATTGGTGCAGGAGGTTTAGGAACTCCAGTAGCTACTTACCTTGCTGCATCTGGTGTTGGAACAATACTAATTGTTGATGGAGATAAAATTTCACAAAGTAATTTGCATCGCCAATGGATGTATAACGCTGATGAAATAGGAAAATACAAATCAGAAGTATTATCTAACAAACTCTCCATCATAAATCCAGAAATTACGGTTATATCTCATCCCACTTTTTTAGATGAAAATAATGGAAAAGCATTGATGTTAGACGTTGATATTATTTGTGATTGCACGGACAATGTAACTACCCGAATTTTAATTGATGAAATGAGTTTTTCGCTAAAAAAGCCCTTAGTGTATGCAGCAGTAAAAGATTGGATAGGATATGTAACCATTCTTAATGGTACAAATAATATAAGACTTAAGGATATTTTTAGTACCCAGAGGATGCATGAAGAAGAAAACAATGGTTGTAGCGTAACGGGTATTGTTAGTACAACTTGCGGTGTGATTGGTGCTTTGCAAGCCTCCGAGGTAATTAAATTAATTATTGGTCAGCATTCAGCACTAAATGGTTCGCTGTTATGTTATGACACCTTAAGTAACACGCAACGACTATTTAAAATTAACTCATAGATTACCTTTAAAAAACACTTACACCAAAGCAACTGCAATTTTTTGCAAATAAACAACTAACAATGCGTAAATTATTTATCATATTTTCCATCTTCCTATCTCTCCATCTGTTTTCAAAAACAGCGGAGGAGCATTATAAAGAAGCAGAGGAATATTCGCAAAAATCAAAACAAGGCTATATGATAGCAGCAGCAGTTTTGGTTTTTATTGTTGCCATTAGGTTTATCAATAAAGATAAAAAAGAGTAATTCTCATACGTTATTTTAAAGTAACATCCGCGTGAGGGATGCAAGCGAAAAGCCTTTTTATGATCACGCCTCGGCGTGATCATAAAAAGCTTGCAGCGACAGCCCGACGGCGCCTGCCTTTTGCGCCGGCACGCCCAAACCATTATAATTACCTTTAACGCCCAAACCTTTATAATTACCCTTAACGCCCAAATAAAAATGCTACAATCTGTAGCAAACACCAACATCAACATCCATTATATTTGTAATGAATGTTTGCCATTATTGATATAGAAACCTGCGGAAGTAAGTACGAATTTAAAAGAGGGCGTATCACCGAAATTTGCATTGCCTTGCATGATGGCTTACAGGTAACAGAAAAATGGACGACCCTGATAAATCCCGAGTGCTACATCACCCCTTATTTCATAAGTCTTTCGGGTATTACTAACGAGATGGTTGCTGATGCTCCCAAGTTTCATGAAGTAGCTAAGAAGATTATTGACATGACCGAAGGGCGCATTTTTGTGGCGCATAATGTGGGTTTTGATTATGGTTTTATAAAAGATGAGTTTAATAGTTTGGGCTATAAATACCGAAGAGAAACCTTATGCACCGTGCGTTTGAGTAGAAAGTTAATGCCAGGAAAATTAAGTTACAGTTTAGGGAAGTTATGCGAGAGCATTGGCATTGAAGTAGAAAACAGACACCGTGCCGAAGGAGACGTGGATGCCACCGTAAAATTATTTGACAGGTTGTTAGAGTTAAAAGCCCTAAACCCACAATACAAAAACAAAGGTGTGGAAGAATTAATGACGCGCCGCATTGATAAAATAAAAGAATACGTCCTCAATAAACTACCCGACGAATGTGGGGTGTATTATTTTTTAAATAAGGAGCAGGAAATTATTTACATAGGCAAAAGTAAAAACGTGTATCAACGAGCGGTGAGTCATTTTAATACCAAGGAGCAAAAGGGCAAAAAAATGTTGAACGATTTATACAATGTAGATTTTGTTCCCACAGGTAGCGAGCTCATTGCCTTATTGCTAGAAGCGGAAGAAATAAAAAAACACAAACCCAAATACAATCGCCGCAGTAAGGCTTCGGAGTTTACGCATGCCATTGATGGCTTTTATGATGAGAAGGGTATTTTAAATTTTAAGTTAAGTGCTTATGAGGAGTGCGAACAAGCGATTGTAGCTTTTAATAATTATGCGTCCGCACGTGAGCGTTTAGAAAACTGGATAGATGAATATGATTTGTGTTTGCGCTATTGTGGTTTAACGGGCGAAGAATCTATTTGTTTTAACCACCAAATAAAAAAGTGCAAAGGCATTTGTGCTAACGAAGAAGAGATAGAGCAATACAACAAACGAGCTACTGAAATTTTAACGCGCTATTTATTTCCTCATCCTAACTTTGCTATTATTGGTAAAGGCCGTAAAGACCATGAACGTTCCATAGTAGTCATTGATAAGGGGCGTTACTATGGCTTTGGTTATTTTGATGCCTTTGACCAAATTAATGACGCTGAAGAGTTTAAGGGCTTTGTGAGTAACAAGCTCTATTATCCTGATACCAACTTAATTATTAAGGGTTGGATGAATAGAGAAGAACCGAAGATAAAGGTGTTGTGATAAATTTAAAAAAAGTCATGTATTACATCTGCGTGAGGGATGCAAGCGAAAATCCTTTTACGAATCACGCCATAGCGTGAGAAGTAAAAGATTGAAGCGACAGCCCGACGGCGCCTGGCCTTTGCGCCGGCACGCCCAAATACTCTAAAAAAACCTTACCTTTACTCAATGCCCTTTGATTACAAAAATACCCAACTACCTGTTTCAGAAATTATCCCTGAAGTTCAGCAAAAACTAAAGGATCATACCACGGTAATTATTGGCGCACCTCCAGGGGCTGGTAAAAGTACCTTGCTCCCACTCTGCTTATTTGAAGAAACTTTTTTAGTTGGTAAAAAAATCATTATGCTCGAACCACGTCGTTTGGCAGCTCGTAGCATTGCCATGCGCATGGCAGAGTTGTTGAATGAAGACGTGGGGCAAACGGTCGGTTACCGCATAAGATTTGAAAACCGAGTGAGTGCTCAAACAAAAATTGAAGTGGTCACAGAGGGTATCCTCACACGTATGTTACAAAGTGACAATGCTTTAGAGCAAGTTGGTTTAGTAATTTTTGATGAGTTTCACGAACGTAATTTACAAGCTGACTTAGCATTAGCCCTATGCCGAGAAGCACAACAGGTTTTGCGTCCCGATTTAAGGATTATGATTATGTCGGCCACTTTAAATATACCTCAGTTACAAAGTTTATTAAATGCGCCGGTGATTGAAAGTAAAGGCCGACAATATCCAGTAGATGTAATTTACACCAACGATGCCGATGAGTTTTTATTACCAGAGTTGGTAGCGCAAACCATTGCACGTTCCTTAAAAGAACATCAAGGTGATGTGTTAGCGTTTTTACCAGGCGAAGGAGAGATTAGGAAATGTGAAGAGATTTTAAAAAATCAATTCATGAACTCGGATACTGAGCGGAGTCGAAGTATTAATATTCACCCGCTCTATGGCATGCTACCTCAGAACGAACAGTACGCGGCTATTATGCCTAATAAACAAGGCAAACGAAAAATCGTATTAGCTACTTCTATTGCCGAAACATCCTTGACTATTGAAGGCATCAGCATCGTGGTAGATTCTGGTTTCGGTCGTCGTTCTCGTTTTGATCCCGCATCAGGCTTATCTCGTTTAGAAACCTTACGCATATCAAAAGATGCTGCCGACCAACGTGCAGGACGTGCAGGGCGTTTAAGCGCTGGCGTGTGTTACCGCCTATGGACCAAAGCAACTCATGAACGTATGGCCGAACATCGTATTCCCGAAATCATGGAAGCAGATTTGTGTTCCTTAGTATTAGAACTGAGTAAATGGGGAAGTGATGACATTAACCAAATGTGTTGGCTCACCCTTCCTCCAAAAAATAATTTACAACAAGCCTACGATACCTTACAACAAATTGGCGCCTTAGAACAAACTAAAATAACCGAGCATGGTAAACAAGTGCATCAGCTGGCTTGTCACCCTCGCATTGCGCACATGCTATTGTTAGCCGAAACCACGGCTATGAAAAACTTAGGTTGCGACATTGCTGGCATTTTAGAAGAACGCGATCCTTTACCTAAAGATAGTGGCATTGATTTAAACTTACGCATCGAAGCCTTACGCCGTGCGCGAAGCAACAATGCCTTTACTAATAAATTTAAACGCATCGAAAAAAATGCCGCCAGCTATCGTAAGCTATTGAACCTAGAAGCAGACAACAGCATTGTTGATGCTTATGAAACTGGTTTGCTCCTAGCCTACGCCTACCCCGAACGCATTGCGTCGGCTAAGCCTGGCAACAATGCACAGTTTCAATTAGCTAACGGTAAAATTGCTGCCGCTGGGCATAAAGATGATTTAGCACATGAGGCATGGTTAGCAGTGGCCAATATGGATTTACGAGATGGACTCGGAAAAATATTTATGGCTGCGCCACTCAATCCAAAAGACTTGATTCATTTAGTAAAAGAAAAACAAAATATTAGTTGGGATACACGCAAAGGTGGACTCATTGCTTCCACCGAATTAAAAATCGGAAGCATTGTATTAAAGTCGAGCCCAATCAAAAATCCTGATTCAGAATTAGTCATAGATGCTATTTGCAATGCTATTAAAACAGAAGGCGAAAGCTTATTAGATTTCACCGATCATTTTGTGCAATTACAAAATCGTATTGGTAGCTTGGCACAATGGCATCCAGATGAACAATGGCCACAAAGTAATACTACGTATTTACTACAACATGCAAAAGAATGGCTTGGCCCTTACGTTAAAGACATTCGCAAAGTGGAGGAATTAAAAAAGATAGACATCTACGAAGCTTTAGTGCATTCACTGACGTGGGAACAACAACAGTTACTAGAACAACTAGCACCAGCCAAACTTGAAGTACCAAGTGGTTCAAAAATTCGTATTGAGTATTTTATGAATGGTACACAACCTGTTATTTCTGTGCGTTTGCAAGAAGTGTTTGGTATGACCGATACGCCAACAGTTAACAAAGGTTCTATCAAAACCGTATTGCATTTGTTATCACCTGGCTACAAGCCTGTGCAAGTCACCACCGACCTTAAGAGCTTTTGGAACAATACCTACCACGAAGTCAAAAAAGAATTACAACGTCGATACCCAAAACATGCTTGGCCTAATGATCCTTGGAGTGCAACGGCTATAGCCAAAGGCAGAAGTACTAAATATTAATTTTTCAATATACTTAACTAGCTTTATTGATACATTTTTGGGCGTGTCCGCCAGCTGGCGGGCCGGGCTTTCACTTTTTTTTGCCCCGCACATGCTGGCTCAAATGTATACTATACATTTGCCCTCCCTCACGCGGGTTTAAATTAAATACGGAGCTATTCCGCCTTTTAAATTTTACGATAAAAATAGAAGGGTTTTCAGCAAAGATTTGTGAGACAATTCTGGGCTGTTTGAGAACGGCTTTTTCACCGTTCGAGTTTCCAGAATTGGGCGGGAAAGCACTTCGTTATTTTTGAGTAAAATTTAAGAAACGGTGTCACGCATTGGTGTGATTAGTTCATATTTATGATAGAAAAAATAAAATAAAGTACTTCTTCCCTAAATGCATGCGGACTTTCACTCAATGAAATCCATTACCAATTAATTTATATTAATTTTAATTAAGCCATGAATCTATTGATTTTATTGACATTTACAGACATTCATTTTTTAATAATAAAAACTCGTTTAAGTATTTTTAAAAAATAAGTGTTGTAGCATAACATATTTGATTTACATTTGCGTCAGATTTTTAATTAAACAACACATGAAAACTAATTTTACATATTGCCAAAAGCTAAGCCAAATAGGGCTTTTGCCGCTTTGGGAAATTGTGGGATTATGCTAAACTTAAAATTACATTTTAAGAAATAGATAACCCCGACGCAACATCGGGGTTTTTTATTTTCTTAAATTAAAATATCATGCAAATGAAACGATTTCAATGCAGTTTACTGCACATAGTTAATGGTAAATCAAGTATTACTTGAAAGGGATGTTGTGCGCATAATTCAAAAAATTATAGCCCGACTCTCAAATAGTCGGGCTTTTTATTTATACCCCAAAATATAAAACGTTTAGCTAGATGATGACTGGCATTTCATTGTATTGGTAAGCAAATAAAAAATTAGTAATAAACAACATAGGGAAGTATGTCAATTGGCAGAATGCGTGTTTTGGGTACACGTGGTTGTGGGTTCAAGTCCCGCTTTCCCTACAACATTGAACGTTCAATCTGTCTCCGAAAATCGGGGATGTAAATTAAAAACAAATAAAAATAGAAATCATGAAAGAGAACAATTTGTGGGTAGAAGAGCTTTTTTTGAAAGTAGATGATTTCTACTCAAAAGGTGAATTTGCCGAAGGTAAAAAAATATTAGAGGAAATATTGGAAAGCGAACCAGGCTACGGACGTGCGCATAACCACTTAGGTTGGTTGTACTATGCTAAATTTGATGACTTTGTAAAAGCTGAATACCACTATAAGTTAGCTATAAAATTTGCTGCCGATTATCCAGCACCATACTTAAACTTAACTTACTTATTGAACTACTTGAACCGTTATGAAGAATTAAAAAATCATATCGAAGTAGCGCTTAAAGTAGATGGAACTGTAAAATCTGTTTTATACAATGAGTTAGGTAAAGCACACGAAATAAACGCTTGTTATGCCGAAGCAAGCAAAGCCTACAAAGCAGCTATTCGTTTTTCTTTAAACAAAGATGAAATGGCGGCGTTAAACGAAAACGTATTGCGTGTAAAAGACAAGGTAGGTTTATTTGAACGTAAGTTTATGTTCTTCTAAATAGAGCCAGAGCAATTGCTCTGGCTCTATTACTTGTAAATAAATGATTTATACCTCAATCTTTTTCAAATTACCGTCTTTGTCAATAATAAAGTAAATTTTATCTTGTTTACTGCCCTCTTCTTTTTTCTTCTTTTCTTTTTCTTCGGCTTCTAAATCTTTTTTCACATAGCCATAATGTAATTCGTAATAAAACTGAATTACAGGCGGAGAGTAACTAGAGTTAAAAATATAGTCAGCATTTTTATAATTTAAAGCCGTGTAATTATCTACATCAACCGTTCGTTGTTGGTTAATGCTAGTGTTTTGAGACATCTCGTGCTTATAAAATCCATTGTTGGTTAAATAAGATTTTAAATAGCGCTCGCTTGGATAAAATACATCCTTGCTTTTGGCGATAGTGGTATTGCCTCCTTCAAATTTCCAACCTAAATCTGTACAAAATTTCTTTTTCATATTTAATAGTTGTACGGTTTTAGAAGCCAAGCTATCATAAATAAATTTAGAGTTTTTAATATAGGCTTGCACATCAATGATATCATAAATACCGAAGTCTAAACACACTTTGGCAAGGCGCCTTACCACGTTCAAATCTTTCACATCAAAAGTAATGTTTTCGGTAATTTTATATTCTTTGGGCAAAGTTTCATTTCTATATATATCAAATACTGGATCTAAGGAAATGACATCTACTGCCACATCTTTCTTATCAATATCTAAAGTGGATAGTCTTGCAATTAAATTATCTATCTTTTTATTCATCTTATTCTCAACATCAGCTGCCGATTTACCGATAAATGAAGTAGTATAAGCCACTTGGTAACCATCGGGTATGGCATTATAAATAACCTTAGTGATAATACTTACTTCATAAGGTTTAGCCACAATGCCAGGTTCTTCAAAGCAAGATTTATAGTCGCTATTTTGGTGATGCGCTTTATTTATAATTTGTGATGTTAAATGAATGGACGCTAAAATTCCAATAATAGTAAATGTAGTTCTCATTTGTAGTGGTTTAATTGGTTTGCAACATTTATAACATGTATTTTATTAAAAGTTACAACCGTTCCATTACCCCACTTCGCTTTCTTTCTAAAAATAATAAATGACAATGCGATTCTTGCAATAACATTACATAAAAAATCCTTCTACAATGTAGAAGGATTTTAATTTTAGAGATCCTAATATAAATACACTATTTACGTCTTTTTTCCTTTGGCTTTGTAAATTGATTTTTATTAATGGTCATTTTAAACTCGTTAGAGTATAAAGAGTCAGCAGCATTCGATAATTTTAAACGACAAGTCGTATAAAAATCGCCGCTACATTTAATACCTCTGGTAAAAGCAAAATGTTGTGGTTTAAGTTCAAAACTAATATAACTATTACCACACCAACTATGACTCCAATACTCTAAAGGCTTCCAATTACCGTGTTCGTCTTTTGCCTCCGTTACCATCATCAAACTTGCATCTTGTGTTTCGATAATGGCTGTTTTATCTTCCGAAGTATTAGCTAAATAAATAGGGAAACTTTTCACGTCTTGTATCAAGGTATCATCTTGTAAAACGGTATTTCCAAATCCCAAATTTTGATGAAATAAATAACTTGCCCATATCGGTCGTTTAGTCATCGCAATTTCTTGAAGCGTATCAACCACTAATTTTAAATAAGCTGTTGAATACTTGTGTTCTTTTCCTTCTTTAAAATTATCGTAAAACTCATGATAATTCAACTCTTCTTTATGCTCTTCATCTGGATTAAACTCGTTGCAAAATGCTTTTACACACTCCACATCGTACCAGGCATTCATCATATATTGTGGAGATAAACATAAAGTGGTTTTACTGCGCGACGTTTTAATAACCGGTAATTTAAAAACGGTGCCATCATCCTTAACAGAAAATGAGCTCACTAATAATAAGATAGTTCCTAAAAACAATACCATTAACACACTGATGATGGTATAGATTGTTTGTGATTTTTTCATAACTCAATAATTTAAGGTTTATTATCAAAACTAATATTATCCTTACTAACCTAAAGCCTAAATGTATCAAATGCAAGTTTAAATTAGTAAGTGGCTGCATTAACCCGATAAGTGGTTAATTACATAATACCAAACTTATGTATAGTAACGGCATCATTTATAAAATAGTATGAAGGATATGATGCTATCATTATAAAAATATCAAACCACTTATTTCCAATTCACAACCACTTACCAAGTAGCAAGGCAAAAAAGCAACAGCATTATATTTTTTGCGTTCAAGTCATTAAGCTCGTTAATTAAAAACCAATTTAAAACTCAAATCATGAAAACTAAAAGTCTGCTCGTGGCTGTTGCTATGCTAATGCTAGCTTGCCAACCAAAAAACGAAACAAAAAAGGAAGTAACCTTAGATTATACGACTTCAGACATCACCTATTCTGAACCCGCCCCTGGCTCTCCTCCACCCGCATGCGAAACGGTAAAATTTTTACCTCCAGTTATTAAAGATGATGCAGTTGACCAAAACGCGCCCTCCTCAACTAATAAAAAACCAATAGCAAAATATAAAAAAATCATCAAAGATGGTTCCATTTCCATCAAAGTAAAAGATGTAGAGGCTGCAAAAAAACGATTGGATGCGGTCATTAGATCGCACGATGCGTATTATGAAAATGAAAGTTACCTAAATCATGATCTACGTATTTCTTACAGTTTAAAAATTAGAGTGCCAGCCAATAATTTTGAACCATTGCTAAAAGCCAGCGAAAAAGATGAAGGTGAAATAGAAAGCAAAAATATTAATGCCCGTGATGTTACCGAAGAATTTGTAGATGGTGAAATAAGACTAACTAGTAAAAAATTATTCAGAAATCGCTACAATCAGCTCCTCGAAAAAGCAGGCAAAGTAGAAGATATTTTAGCCATCGAAGAAAACATCCGAACCTTACAAGAAGAAATTGAAAGCCAAGAAGGACAGCTTAAGTTTTTAGATGATCAGGTAGCTTACAGCACGCTTGAAGTTTATTTATTTAGCGAAAAAGATCTAGCTAAACCTCTTGTGAAAGAAGATACATTTTTTCAACGTTTTAAATCAAGCATTTCAAATGGATGGAATACATTGGTAAGCTTTGTGTTATGGTGTGTGATGCAATGGCCTTGGTATATTGTTATTATTATCTTAATAGTGGTGATAAAATTATACTTGAGGAAACGTAGGAAATAGATTTGATTTCATTGTAATTAAAAACGTCGCACTTCTTCTATACCCAGTATCCGAAATTTCAATCGGTGACTGTGTTGGTTACTCAGCGACGTCGAAGTATCGAAGCCATAAACAAAAGGAGAGATTAGCTAGCGCCTATCTCTCCTAACCCGAAGGCAAATGTAAAAGTTCCTGCTGCGCATCAATTATTTACTCTCAGTGTATGCTTTTGAATTGAACTATAAGAAAGAGATTAGCTGACACTGATCTCTCAAGTTCCCATTTTGATAATGCAAAAAGCATTTGCTAAGCAAATGACTTTTGTTTTTATACTCATTTCATCATAAACTATCGTTTATGTTCATTCGCATAAAAACAAAAGCCTCAACTTAGTTGAGGCTTTTTGCATTTATCTGTGGACCCGGAGAGATTCGAACTCTCGTCCAAACAAGGAATTAATATGCTTTCTACAAAGTTTAGAACATAATTGGTTTTCGATTCAAGTCAGGCTTATATTCATACCAAACTTAAACTTAGATGCTAATATTGTTTCAGATAACATCATCACTGAAACAAGTTGCTAATTTATGATGCAAAATTCTCGTCGCTAAGCAACGGTGCTACAAGGTTTGCAAAGGTTGGTTAGTCTTGGACTAAGCAGCCATAGCGTAAGAATTCTCTTCGCCGAATAAAAGTTTGAGAGTTGAGTTTAAGGTGCCATATCCACAACGCACCACCTGCTTACATACCAACCGCGCTCGCTGTCAAAACCGGTCGGGCCCATAATTTTAAAGAACTAGGTCAAAGATACAACATTTTAAAGTTGAATGTGAGTTTTTAATTATATTTAAGAAAAAATTACCATGAGAAAAATCTTTCTATCTCTATTTGTTTGTTTATGTGTTGGCTCAGTTGCTCAAACGATAAAATCAAAAGCTTTAAAATTAAAATACACATTAGCCGATAGTTGGACCGCTAATGAATTTGCTGATCCTTTAAATTGGGACAAAGGTGGAAATGACCTGTGTAAATGTTCAGGTGTAGCATTTAGCAAACCGGATGCTAATGGCAAATACAATGTAGTAGTTTATGCGGTGCCAGCTGGCGGATTAGATTCGACAAAGCGTGAGTTTGTTGGAACATTACATTTTGTGAATGTGGAGAAAATTGAAAAAGCAGTGAACGAAAATTTTTCTTTTGAAAGACGTCGATCAAACTTTGTGGATGTTAAAACAAAAGCTAAATCTTATAATTGTATGCGCTATATTACTAAACCTAAAGATGGCTATAGCTATATTATTTACGCTTGGCAAGAAAATATGAATCTTTTAAACTCAACGAGCGAAAGAGAATTGTCAAAAATGATTAATGTGATTTCTCCTCTTTAGATTTTTGTAAAAAGATAAGTATCCATATCTACAAACTCATTTACTTTAATTTCAATTGTTTTATCGGACACGTTAATTTCTTTCACGCCTAAGGATGAAGAGTCGTTATACTCTATCATCATCGCTGTTGGGCTTTTAAATTTAATATTGCCTTTGTATTGCGGATGAAACTCAAAGCTTACTTCTGCAAAACCATCTTTAGCTTCAATGGTAATTTTTCCGTAAACCTTATTGCTGTATACTCCTGCTATTTTTTTATAAGCATCTGTGGGAGCTTTATAAGCAGCCACTTCTTTCTTTAATTCTTTGATGGCTTTTTGTTCTTCGTCATAGCCTTCTTTAAAACCTTTATAATAAACCGCACTTACATTTACATAAGGTTGATTAGTTAAATCATTCATAATTTGAGCATCAATGGCGTCAAATAAATATTGTCCGTCGCTATTGGTCAAAATCACGTATCCGAATTTGTCTTCAGGAACTAAGACAGTTTTACTTAAAAAGCCATTCGCACCTCCATCGTGTGTTACTATTTTTTTACCAAACTTATCTTTTAAAAACCAACCTAAACCATAAGTATTAAAGCTATTTCCTTTTCCTCTACCCTGCCCTACAATAGTATTTGATTCTCTTGTTTTTTGAATTACTTCAGAAGGTACCACTTGCTTACCATTATATTTTCCGTTATCTAATTGCATCATCACCCATTTACTTAAATCATTCACATTAGATGTGATAGAACCAGCCGCTCCAATATTATCCACTTTTGAAGGCATGATTTCAAATAAATTTCCATTTAATAACGTATAAGCTTTTGATGCATTTGGAGACGTGATAAAATTTTGAAAGG